>Ga0224516_1000326_pt1 | contig 11261 bp, 17 predicted proteins | sample IRFST0metaG_FD_179884 | JGI IMG/M metagenome (GOLD analysis project Ga0224516, IMG submission 179884) | Peat soil microbial communities from Stordalen Mire, Sweden - IR.F.S.T0 | ecosystem: Environmental > Terrestrial > Soil > Wetlands > Peat | place: Sweden: Norrbotten County, Stordalen Mire... | reverse complement strand
GACTGGCTCCGTGCCGCTGCCCAACCGGCCAGGAGGAAAGTAAACCGCGTCACGAGGCTGTCACAGCGTCGCCCTCGCGAACTGCTTGACCTCAAGGCGCGGCTGCCCATAATCATCGCCTTCCGTATTCCGGAGTAGCTCAGTCGGCAGAGCAGGCGGCTGTTAACCGCCGGGTCGGGGGTTCGAATCCCTCCTCCGGAGCCACCCGATCGCCCCCACCAACTTCGGTGGGCTGGCGATTTAACTGCGGCTCTGCGGCGCCTCGTCGAGGCATCGCGCTTTTTGGCCTGTATTCGCGAGCAGTTGCGCGAGTCGGCTGGGCTGGTGCCCACGGTGGTGGCTCTCGCAGAGATCACGATCGCGCGCGCCAGAGCCGCTGATCTGGGCTCCGCGTGCTCTCTGTGGGGTCCACTGGGGAGAGAGCAGCAGAGAGCGTTTAATAGCCAGAGAGCGCATTTAACAGGTCAGGCCGGTTTTGGGCCGCTTTCCTGTTAAATCGGGTTCGACTCCGTGGCGCTACCCCATTCCACCTACTGCCGACCGGCTGGTTAATGGTTAATAGCCGCCAGAGAGTGGACGCGCAGAAGAGGCCCGCGCACGCGGCCCATGGCGACTACGGGCTCACATCGCTTGCGCCCGATGGCCCACTGGATGATGATCAGCGCCACTTGAGGAGGCACCATGACAAGAATTGCGCGCATTTCTGCTCTGGCGTTTGGGCTGGTCCTCAGCGCCACGCCCGCCGCGGGTGCGGCGCCAGCGCCGGCGCCTAACGCGCCACCGCTCGCAGTTCACAAGATTCGCGGCGGCATTTATGAAGTCACAGGCGGCGCGATCGACAACACCGGCTTCTACGTCGGCGCGCGCGAAGTGCTCTGCATTGACGCCAAGATGACGCCCGAGGCGACGCGCGAGATGGTCGCCCAGATCAAGAAGCTCACACCGAACCCCATTACATTCGTCGCGCTCACCCACAGCGACATGGATCACGTCGGTGGCCTTACCGGCTACCCGCAGTCCGTGCGGGTCATCGCGCATGCCAATGCCCGCCGCGACCTCGACCAGGCTTTCACGGACCCGGCGCAGAGGGCCTATCTGCCCACCCTCGCGTTTACCGACGAGTTGGATCTTCACGCCGACGATGCGACGGTGCGTCTGCTCTACTTCGGCCCGGCCCACACCAACGGCGATGTCGTTGTCTACTTCCCGGCGGAGAAGGTCGCATTCGTGGGAGACTTGGTCTTTCTCGGCCGAGATCCGCTGATCCACCGCGAGAAGAAGGGTGGCGCCTCGGTCGGGCTCGTGAAGGTACTGCGGTCTATGCTGCAACTCGACGCCGACACGTTCCTGAACGGCCACGCCCAAGCGGCCACACGCGCCGACGTGCAGGCGCTGATTGCGAAGATCGAGGACACGCAGGCCAAGGTCAAGGCGCTGGTGGCAAGACACAAGACGGTGGCCGAGGTGAAGGTGGCCCTCAAGGTCGAGGACCAGCCGGTGCTGCCTGGTAGCCATCGCTGGCCGAGTCTGGTCGAGGTCGTGTACGCCGAGTTGACCGAGAAGAGGTAGGGAGCCGTCGACAAACTGTTGACGCTTCATCAACTTCCTCCTCAAGGCTTTGAGCTTGCGGCCGTGACGCTTAGCCAATTCCTTATGCCACACCCTCAGTGTCTGGAGGTGCTCGGCATCGAGCTCCAGGCGCTCGCGCTCGCTCTTGGGTCGCGCGCCTTTGCCGTTGCAAAGTGGCCCCAAGGGGTCTCCGCTTTGCCGACGCCGCTCACTCGCCGCGATGATGCCCAGCGCCCGGCGCAGCTCGAACAGCACCTGCGAAAGCTTGTGGCGGCTCCCACGCAGTCCCTCGCACAGCGCCTGGTGTTGCTCGAGCGCGGCGCGCACCGGCGCCGGCAGCGACTTCGCGTGCTCGAAAAGCCACGCCTCGAGCTCAGTGCGCTCCGCTTCGCTCAGCGGTTGCAGTCGGGAGCTGGGCACGAGTAGTAAAGATCATCTCCGCACCGGTCCCGTCAAGATTCTGCATCGAGCTGGCGCGTCTCCTGCCCGCGCCAGGCCCGCGCACGCTGATGCACCGTGAAGCTAGCGCCTTCGAGCAACAGCGAAAGCTCGGCAGTGGAGATCTCGGCGGCGCCGGGTTGCGGGGTGAAGGCGGCGAGGTTGCGCAAACATCCGCCCTCGAAGCGCCGGCAGATGAGATACAAGCCCACGCCGTCACCTACCACGGCCCGGAGCTGCGTGCGGTCCCGCTTGATGAACAGCACACAGTCGCCGTCGTACGGGTCAGCCCCGAGCTGAAAGGCTTCGGCCAACAATCCATCAAATCGCTTCCTGAAGTCCACGCGGTGTCGTGCCAGGAACACCCGACGAATTTTCACGCTCAGCACAGCCCTGCCTCACCCTCGTGCAGCGGTTACTCGGTCACCCGGTTGAGGCTGATACGCCAGGCCCCAACCCGCAGCTCGATGCCTCCTTCCGACGACGGTAATGGGCTGGACACCGGGGTCGCTTGATCGTCGACCACCGACAGCACCTGCGGTGCCACCGTCACCGGGCCACCAACGCGCACCGCAGACCTCCAGTACCTGATCTGGCTCCACGAAACGCCGCAGACCTTTCCGATGGCACCCGCCGACACACCGGCGTCCAACGCCCCAAGGACCTGTCTGCGCAGACCCAACGGGATCCGTCGCCCCGGCCCATGCACGCTCCGAAAGGCCGCGAAAGCGGCGACCAGCTGCACGAGTCGTTTACTGCCGGCTACGTTGGACAGGCTCTGTGGCTTCGGTAGGCGCATGGCTTGACCGGGCACATGCAGGGGGCGCCGTGAGTCCGGGCGGCGAGGTCGGCATTCATCTCCTTGGCGACCCTCTCGTCGAAGTCCGCTGCGTTCTGATCGGCGCCGCTGTCGATCAGCTTGTCTTCGAGTTTGCCGATCCACCTGTCCACGATGTCGGGCAGTGCGCCGCGCGGACAGGCTGCGGTTCCCAGCTCCTGCATCACCTTGCGATACACGTCGTCGAAACGGTGAAAGTGCAGATCGTTGTCCGAAACCACCACAAAGCTGGTGGCGAAGTTCTTGTCCTGCGCATCCAGGGCCGCCAGTCGGGCCAGGAAGGTCTTCCCGCAGCCGTAGCCGCCGCGCAGAAACTTGAACATGCCCTCGCCGGACTTGGCCATGTCCAGCAGTCGGTGCAGCTCCCCGCGCTGCCGCTCAATGCCCACGGCAAAGGTGTCCAGCCCTCGCTCGGGCACAACGCCCGACCGCAAGCGATCGAAGACATGCTCGATGTCCCGTTTCGACAGGCCCATGTCAGGCGTCCCCTTCCTTCACGTATCGCTTCTCGTCGGCTCCGGCATCGATGCGCACGCGGAACGGCACGAACTTCAGGAAGCCTTCGTAGGTGACCGCGAACTTCCGCACCGCGCGCGAGCCCCCGAGAATCTGGCTGAGCTCTGTCTCGCCCACCGATCCATGTTTTTCAATGTGTGCGAACACCTTGCGCATTCCTTCATCTTGAATGGCCGCCTTCCAGTTTGTGGTGGCGGCCGGAGGGATTATCGGCGTGGAGGGCGCTCCGGTTGCGGAATATGTGACGGCAAACAAGCCTTCGACCCGGCACGGCGGGATGGTCGCCCCAGCGTCCGGCGCCATGACCGCGATGCCGACCCGGCCGTCGGCCGGTCCCTCGACAGAGAAGAACACCTCGGCCCAGTTCTCACCCACGGCAACCTCCAACCTGTCTCCCTTGGCGGCGGCCTGATTCGCGCCTTTGATGACGACCCGCAGCTCAGGCCGTCCCGGCACCACCATGGTGAGAGCCAGCGGCGCCAGCGTGCCAAACGGCAAGATGGACTGCCCCGAGGCCCTCACGCGGACCTGTACGCGGCTCATGCCCGGGACGTCCGGCATCGCCTGCGCCTCGATCAAATAGGCCGCAAAATCCACCATCTCGCGTTTACGCCCGACCCGCAGCACGGGCACCACCCGCTCTTGCAACGAGTTGCCCCCGTGGACAAAAGTCGCGCCCGGCGTACCTGTGGCGAAGACTGCGGTGTCTTCGAACTGACCGCCCAGCGCGCGCTCGTGCAGCGCGAGCTCGACGCCCTGACCGCCGAGGGTCGCAAGCTGGTGGAACTTGATCCCCGGCCCGAACTCCACCGAGATGGCAATCTTCATTGGTTTCCAGCGTGCAGGCTGGCCAGGGCTGGTGCTGGGCGGCACATGCTTCATCCTGCCCGCCGCGCTGACTACTCTCGCTTTTGCTTTGGCCTACGTCCGATTTGGCTCCTTGCCGCAGGTATCGGCCCTGCTCTACGGGGTCAAGCCAATCATCATCGTCATCGTGGTGCAAGCGCTCTGGGGGCTTGGGCGGACTGCCGTGAAGTCGTGGATGCTGGCGGCTCTCGCTGCGCTCGCTGTGGCCGCCAGTTTCGCGGGTCTCAACCCGCTGGTGGTTCTGGTCGGCGCCGGACTGCTGGCGATGGCAGCGAGCGTGCCCGCGCGAACATCCAGGCAAAACCTGCGGGGCATCTTCGGCCCAGGCATCGCTCTGTTCGGTCAGCCTCTATCTTTCTCTTCCGAAGCGTCAATGTTGCTGGTGCCAGACGACGCGGCAGTGCTCGGCTCGGCTACGCCCCTGACCCGAAGAATCTTGACTGGGATTCCCTCGGCAACCATCCAGTGCAGCCACGCTTCTTGGGTGTCCCGGATCTTCTCGCGAATACCCTTCACCTCGACGAACACCACGGTCCCGTCTTTCCACGCCACGTAGTCGGGCAGGCCGGCGCGGTTCTCGGTCGGGTTTGAGGCGATCCGGTGCACGATCTTCGCAAAGACGGACGGCTGGATGGTCGACAGAAACTGGGAGACCTGGGCGCTATTCAACACGTCCCGGTAGGTGAAGTCTCTGCCGTCGAAAACGATCCGAGTCCATGTGCTGCCATGGCTGCGGAGTTGCGCGGACATGAACGGCGCCACATTGGACTGGGCAACAAGGGCGGCCTTCTGGTCGATCCTGGCCTTGCGGACTTCATAGAAACTCTGTCCTGAGAAGAGGTCATGCGGGATGTCGTTCATCGCGTTGGGCGTTCCCGTTCCGTCGAAGATCTCCTCCCAGAAGACCAGCCCAAACATCGCCTGCCAAAATCGCACTTCCCCCCGCAGGGTGTTGAACCGTTGCCCCGCCAGGTAATCGAGTGCGGCTTCCTCGGTCCCACATGGTTGCCCCCTTCTGTCCAAGAAGGCAGATTTTCCCTTCTGACCGGATCTGCGCACCTCAATGACCTCGGTAGGGACGGTCGCAACGGATTCCAGCGGCACGTTCAACAACTCTGGAGGCTCTGCACCGCCGATCGCATCGTCGATCTCGCTGTCGTCCTCGTAGCTGCCGTAGCGGATCTCCCTGGCGATCTTCTGAAGACGGCGCAATTTCCCGACGTTGCGCTCCTCTTCGTAGATGTCCCACAACGTGTCCAGCGATGGCAGCCTGGGGCAGAAGTAGTCCTTCGACTGGACCGCCTTGGCGAATGAGATCCGCTTCCCGTCTACCTGAGTGAACTGGGCGAGGAACGTCTCATAGAGTGCCACGTCCTGCTCACAGAGTGCGACCAATTTGGTCTGCACGCTGGGATCGAAACGGCGTCGACGATCCAGGTACTCGACCAAGCCGTTGATGACAAAGTGCTTGTCGGATGCCGACGTGGTGTCCGCGACCCGGGCCATATTGTCCTGGAACTGCGCGGTCGCCTCATCGTCGGAATGCCAATGCGAGAAGAGGTGCCCGATCTGTTCGTCGCACAGCGCCGTGACGTCGGGACGTGCCGAGCGCATGGTCTCGCCCAGCAGCATGAAGAAACCGATGCATGCGCGGCGCTGGTCCCCGTGATCCAGGTTGTTGGCGAGCCGCTTGACGGATGTCACCACCTTCCAGCCCGGATCGCCGTGCTTCGCGAGGAGTTCAAGGTGCAGGAGGGCACAGGCCAACGCTTCGGCAAGCTGGGCCGGGTCGGAGCGGAGTCTGTAGGACTGGTTGAGGTGCTTCCTCAGCGCCTGCTCAGTCTTGGCAGGCGAGCCTCCAGCCGGGGCATTGGCAAGGACTCGGTCAAAATCAGGTGGCGGACATGAGTGCGCCTGCGCCAGACGGCCGATGGACAGCCTGATGCCAGCGATGGCCTCGGCGAACGCTGCCGGTCGCGGGAATCCGGCTCGTAGACGATCAATTGCTGCCTGCCGCGCCCTTTTCTGTTCCTCGCGCTCGCGTTCCCACACGGCAGGATCGGGACGGACCATGTATGCCGAGAACGTGATTCCGGGCGCGACCTGGTCACTGAAGATTTCCTCCCTGCGTGCGCCACCTTGGGCGTTTCGCCCCTTGCGCGACGAGCGCGCAACATGGACCACGAACCAGACAGCCAGGGCTCCAATGATGACGAGGACCCAAGTCATTGCATTCCCATCCCGGAAAGAAGACCATTCTAACCCGGCGATCATTCTTCCGCGCGAAGTCGCAGGGCCACGGATTGCGACGTTGGTGCTAAAACCTTGGCTGTGGAACGCAAGCGACGTCGCCGGCGCGCCGGCAAGAGTGGCGGCGGAGCCCTGACCTCGCTACGCGGCGGGTTCCGCTCCGTCGCCCATGGCATGGCCGGGAAGGGGCCCGCCCGCCCTGCCTCGCGCACCCGGCGCGTGCTGGGCAACGTCGTCACCGTGGTCCTGCTGCTGGTCGCGGCCGGGCTCCTGTTGCGGCGGTTTGGCCTCCTCGACCGATAAGCCGTGCCTGACGTCGCCTGCGGGCGCATGGAAGGTTCCATTCGGGACGGCTCGATGCACGATTGCCGCAATGATTCGTGCGCGTCCGGGATGACAAGCAGGTGCGGCGTCTCGAAGCTCGCCCGGGCTGACCAGGGGCTTTGGGCGTCCGGGACCCCCTCCCGACCCGCGCCTGCACGACGTGGAGGGCGTCCGCGCAGCCTGATCGGGCAGGCTCTGCCAACGCGCGTGCATCATGGCCATCACCTTGGGAAGATCCTCTGGCCTCACGCACAAGTCGATGCGCACGGCTCCGGATCCACGAGCGGGTTGCAGGAATGGCGGTCGAGTTCTTCGCTGAAGCCCTGAAGCAGTGACGGCCCGAGCGAGGCTGTGAATCTCTACAGGGCGCGTTCCGCTCTCTGGCGGCTAGGATCCTCGCTGGCCGCTGGCGACAGGCAGGCCGTCGTCACGGCGGTAGCTCTGGACGAGCTGAGCGTAGCGCCGCGTGAATTCGACTGACCTTCAAACACCACTTGACGGGACACAAACGTGGCGGCAGCCGGGTGCTCGGTGACAGGTGCGCAGCGAGACTACGGCGAGAGCCAGGTGCCCCCGTTCTGCGCGCAGCTCGACGTTTCTGTGTCGACCGTGTCGGCCACGCCGGAATAGTACCAAACCGTCGTACTGACCGAGATGCCAACTGATGTGGTCGTCTTCTTGCAGCCACCGTCTGCGCCATCATGCGAACAAGCGTTCGAGATGACGCCCCCATTGTTCGTGCAGTCGTTCTGGGCCGTTGTGATCGTCTGGGAAGTGGACAGGTTGGCCCAGACCTCAACGCAAGTCTGGCTGGGTCCGGTGCCCATCGCGCACGCGGTGGTCGTGCTGCCATGAAGGACATCACATCCAACGGCCAGCAGGGCGACGAGAAGAACTCCCACAAGAGAAAGACGCTTCATGGTGCCTCCAAGGTTGGTCCCATTTCGAGTGCGCTCCGCCGCCACTCCTGCGCACTCGACAGCGTGACGTTGAGGGCGGACGCTGAGCATCCGCTAAGAATAGCACTTGCGCTATGAAGGCAAGGCGCCTCGGTCCTGATGCCTATTCCGGTCATCGTGAACGCTCCGTTCGGTTCATCGTGAACGGGTCTGGTCGGAGCGACGAGTTTTCGGACAGCACGGGGGCTTCCTCGTCGAGTGGGCAGAGGCTGGCCATCCACGTCGGTGTCGGCGGGGTAGAAGCTTGCGCCGGTCAGGCCGCGCGGCGTTCGTAACGATGGTGTAGGCCGCCAACTTCGGGCAACTCCACGATCTCGCCTATGTTCGGCGGGCCCTCGTAGATGTCGCCATTTTGAATGACATCACCGCCTTCGGCCACTTCTTCGCGGCGACACGGAGGCTGCTCTACTAGGGCGACTCTTGGGTCGGCAATGGACTTGACTCGTTCGTCGAAGGAGCGCGCCCAGGGCTGGTCACAAGTGCCGGAATGCCGAAACCACGCGCCCTCGGTCGCCGTCATTAGTCGCGAACCGCCCGTGGACAGGGCATTGGAGAGGTCGGCCCGTGCAAGTGCAAGCGCCGTGGAATCGTTGAGGAGACTCGCCCTGCGCTGAACTGCCTCGGCGTTTCATCAGATCGACCACGACGCATGCCAGCCTCGCCCTGGCGCTGTGCCTATGACCACAGACTGCGCGACTTAGCACTACTGTGTCACGCACGCCTCGGCAGCGAAGGGTGCTGGATCGATCGGAGCGAACCGCGGCCTCAAACACCTGTAAGCCGCAATAATTCCATGCGGAGTGTGTAGCGCCTGAGATTCTGTCAGTGCTCGCAGGAGCGGCAGCTGACAGAGATTCGCATGGCCAGCGTCGCCCCAGCGGCGCGAGCGCGGACAAGATCCCGGCTATTTTCAAGTCCGCACGAAGTATTTGCGGCGCACAGGCGCAGGGCTGGGTCGACGTGCTCGCGCCTGCTCTTCGTCCATCGGCGTCCGCGAGCAATCAATCAGTAACCACCCGCATAGCGGGTGGTTTGATGAAGGCCCCCCGAGGGGGCCTTCCCGGATTGAAGGCGGCTGAAGCCGCCGCCTACTCGCGTGAAGGGGGCTCAAGCCCCCCGAACGGCAGAGTCTCCTGCCGCTTCTCTTCGTCTTCCTGGTTCCGGATGTAGGCACGAACCGTCTCTTCGTCCAGCCCCACTGTGCTCACGCAGTACCCTCGCGCCCAGAAGTGGAATCCCGTGAAATTCCGATCCTTTCCCAGATACTCCCGGTGTATCCGAATCGCCGACTTGCCCTTGAGAAACCCCACCGTGTTCGCCACGCTGAACTTGCTCGGCCGTCGCGATCTTTTTCGGCGCCGCCATAGCCGCCCAGCTCGAGGCCGTTCGATCGGGCACCCAGACGCCGCGCCGCGATCAGGGGAGCCGTCCGCCGACGTTCCAGGAAAACTCCGGCACCACAGTCGCGCGGTAGCCCAATCCTTTCAAAACCTGCGCGCCGCCGTGATCACCGTCGCGTCGGGGCTGAACGATGGCAGGACGACCCAAGCGGTGCGGTCCTGGGCTGGCGCCTGTCCCTGCTGCATGCGCCGGAAACCTTGGCCGGTGGCCACGCCGATGGGATAGGCCATGAGAGCGCCGGCGATGGCATCCGAGAACCAGTGCATCGAGCCGCCCCGGAACGCGGTCACGCCGAACATCATGTAGACCACAGTTGCGGCGCCCGCCAGCTTGAGCGCCCAGCTATTTGGGTAGTATGCGGCCAGCGACGAGCAGGTGGCCATGGTGACCGCCACGTGGCCCGATGGCCAGCCGTGGTAGATGCCGCCGCGGCCCACACCAAAGCGAAAAGTGTGGCTGAGCGACCGCATGTCGGGCACCACCGGCCAGACCAGTTCATCTTTGGGCGGCGGCCGTCCAGTGATCAGCTTGAGCACGGTCACGTAGCCCAGGGTCAAGGCATTGGCCTGCAGAACCGCATAGGCCGCGCCCAGAGTCTCGTCGTCCTTGCCCCAGTACCCCTTGGCAAACAGGCCACTGATGACACCCACCGGTCCCGCGACGGCAAGGATCACCGCCGGGTACGCAGCCTGGCCCCAGGCGGTGTGGTGGTGAAAAGCCTGGCGCACTTGGTAGTCCACGTCGAGGCGACTGAGCAGCGCGGTCTGGCCGATGGCGGTCAGGTGCAGCGCCAGATTCCAGCCCCAAAAGCTGTCGGCCGCGTTTCGCCCGAGACCATCTATCGGGCTGGGCCGGGACGGGACAGCCGGGGCATCGCGTGCGTCGGGCGCTTTTGGGTCGCTCGTCGCTGGCGCCATCGCGGGCGGGGCCGGCTCGGCCGTCAACTTGCCGGCCGCGACGAACGTGCCGACACAAACCCCAAGGGCGTAGGAACCGCAAAAGCGCGCTGTCCGCGAGTAGCCCAAGGCCCAAGGATAGCAGCTGGTGTTGGCCCGCAGTAGCGAAACGCGACTGTCCCCTGAAGCATCTCACTGGCAACGAAAGGTTGAGCCCATGAAGATGAATCGGATTACCCCCTTCCTTTGGTACGACGGCCAGGCCGAGGATGCAGCCAAGTTCTATTGCTCCATCTTCAAGAAGTCGAAGATCCACAGCGCCTCGCCCATGTCCGGTCGTTTCCCTGTGGCTAGTTTTGCATGACTGTCGCGGTGGGGCCGCCTTCGCCTCCTACACCCTGACCGTCGCGCCGTAAGAATCGACCGACTGCGCGAAATGAGTCGCTCGCGTTGTGCCTGATGTTCCGAGCGCATGTGTGACGGCTGTCACATCGGACCACGGGTCCAGTGAGTGCCCCGGTTCCTGCACGAATTTGCGTATTCGCGCTTTCGCGCTGGTTGCGTCGGCGCACGCGAACCCGCACAATGATTGGGTGGGATTTGGGGCGACAGACGGACTGCTCTGGGCCGGGCAAGGAACCGCAAGACGTAACCAGGAGACATGCAATGACAAAAGGGTTGGGCACGCTGATATGGGAACCCTGGAAGGGTTCGCTTCGCCCTTCGGCCCCCCACCTGCCACCACCCCACGCTCGCTTCGCTCGGCCTCGCCATGCCCTCCCGCGATGGTGCGCCGCCGGCAAAGCCGGCGGGCTCCCCACGCGACTAGGGGCTATCGGACTTCTCGTAGGTGCCATGATCGCTGGAGCAGCGGCCAGCGGATGCGGGACCAACAAGCCGGGAGGGCTCAGTGGAACCGGGGGTAGCGCGGGCGGGAGCACAGGGACCGGCGGGTCCACGGGATCCGGAGGTATCAGCGCAGGTGGCGGCATTGCCGGAACAGGTACCGGCGGAATAGCTTCGGGTGGAATTGGCTCTGGCGGGATCGCATCCGGTGGAATTGGCGGAAAGTTCTCCGGCGGAACAGGTGGCGGCGGAATCGCTTCTGGCGGAATCGCATCCGGTGGGATCAGCTCGGGCGGGATTGGCTCTGGTGGAATCGCTCTTGGCGGAATCGCATCCGGCGGAATCGTTTTTGGCGGA
>Ga0224516_1000324_pt1 | contig 11291 bp, 14 predicted proteins | sample IRFST0metaG_FD_179884 | JGI IMG/M metagenome (GOLD analysis project Ga0224516, IMG submission 179884) | Peat soil microbial communities from Stordalen Mire, Sweden - IR.F.S.T0 | ecosystem: Environmental > Terrestrial > Soil > Wetlands > Peat | place: Sweden: Norrbotten County, Stordalen Mire... | reverse complement strand
GTATTACCTCTTTCATTTAATAGCTCATCTAAATCATCGCCATTACTACATTTATCAATCAATTGCAAAGTTATTTCTTTATATTTTTCAAAACATTCAGATATATTCATATTTACACCCTTTTCATCACTTGAATAGTGTTCTATAAATTTTTAATAAAAAACTTTCTCTTTTAGTTACTACCAGTATTAAAGTATGATGATAAAGTACTTTGTTGACTTTGCATTTTACTTAATGCACTTTCTAATTTTGAATACTTTGTATATAGATTTTGTTCTCTCTCATTTAAAGCTGTGTTCATTTCAACAATCTTTTTCTTCATATCTGATATTTGTTTTGACATATCACTATTATATGTGTTGTATTCTTCTGTACCTACTTTTTTGCCCAATACTGATTTTGATCCGTTCAAATTATTATCTATTAAATCTTTAAGCCTTGGAATTATTCCCGAATTACTTACATCCGTAGCAGTACTATTTTTTGTAAACATGTCTTTAACTGCATCAAGATTATTTTGAAGCGCTTTTGTTAATTTATCTTCATCAGCAACAGTATACATCCCATTCTTTTCCTTGTAATCTTCAGCTGGTTTTATTCCTATTTTTTCTAACGTAAACCCAGAAGATGATACTACACTTGAGCCAAATATTCCTGTCATTACATTTTTTAAGCCAGAAGCTATATCTTTAAGATCACTATCATTTCTAAGCAATCCAGTTTGAGCTTTATTCTGCCAATTTGTGATATCAGTATCCTTCATATCTTTCTTTTGGTCATCTGTTAAAGGCAAATAATTTTTATCTCTCGTTTCATATATCCTTGTATTTATACTTGATAACAAAGTATCATAATCATTTATAAAAGATTTAATCCTATCTTTTAATGCCGTAACATCAGTTGAACTTGTTAATTTAACTGTGCTGGCCACAGTTGTTGCTTTTACTCCAGTTGCTACGGTTGTTACTGTCGTTGTTGTTCCATCAGCTGATGTGGTTGTTATTTTTGTTCCATCTGATACTGTTGCTCTTCCATCTGATGAGGTTGTTGTTGTTGTTCCTCCTGATATTATTGTTTTTCTTCCATCTGTTGCTGTTGTTGTTGTTGTTCCTCCTGATATTATGCTTTTTCTTCCATCTGGAGATGTTATTGTTTTTCCATCTGATGAGGTCGTTGTTATTGTTCCATCAAGTGCTGTTGTTGTTTTCGACCCGTCCGATGATGTTACAGTTTTTCTTCCATCAACATTTGTTGTCACTATTGTTCCCGAAGTATATTTTGTTGTTGTTTGAGTTCCATCTGCTGCTGTTGTTGTTTTACTTCCATCTGCCGCTGTTGTTGTTGTCCCATCAATAGGCACATCTGTCAATGATGAATCTGTTAAAGCTGTTACATCCTGTACATCTAATAAATTAGATGTACTAGCTACTGTTGTTAGAGCATTAAAATTAAATGATACGCCATCAACCGTTACTTGATTTGAATATGATTTATTAGAAGCAGAATTTATTTGGTATGTATTTCCTTTACTATTTGTTATTTCCGCTTCAAGATTCTGATCTACTTTTAGGTCTCCATTAAGCGTAAACCCACCTGTTTCTGCTTTAGCAGCAGTAAATACAACGCCTTTATTAATTGAATTATATTGTGCATTAATAACATTCTTATTTAAATAATCTAATTCTGTTTGCTGATCTGTCGTTCTACTTGCTGTTGCTATATTATTTAATGTAGTTTTTCTAGCAGCCACTGCTGTATTGTAGTTTGCAACAGTTGCACTTCCAGTAGCCCCTTTTGAAAAAGTAATATTGGATGCACCTGTACCTGTACCAATTGTTATCGTTTGAGGATCACCCGTTACACCAACGCTATCTGCTATTGTACCTGTTGCATTTGCTGCTAATGTTTTTACCTTTATGGTGTAATTATCCATACTGGCTCCAGATGTTGATGTTGCTGTAACCTTACTATCATCACTTGACGTAAATTTAATAGAATTGTAGACTTTAGAAGATAATAAACTACTTGCCCCATCAACTGTCAAATACTTGTTATAAAAATCACTTGATGACTTCATTATTGTCCGATATTGACTTTGCTTCCATTCTAGAATTTGTTGTTCTTGTTGTTTTGAAGATACTTTTAATTTATATGGTTTCATTGTATTGGTTACTAGTGAATCTGTATCTATTAATCCTGATTGTCCTGTAATTCTATAAGTCATTTTATACCACTCCTTCTTTTCTAATATTATATTAATATATTATTTTATTAACCATTCTTTTTAGCTTCTTTATAAGTATCATGCCATAAATTGCTGACATCTTCTATTAGCGGAAGAACTTCATCCATAACTTCAATTTTTTTAGTCATGTTAGCTTCAATTAATTTATCTTTAATAAAACTATATATACCTAGCAGGGGACTTGTCCATTCTGCTTGTGTTGTATCTAGACTAACTATTAATTCTGTAAATATATCTTGCGTTTTCATCAAACTAGTATTTGCCTTTGCTATATCTTTATCTAAAATTGCTTGTCTTGCAATTTTTGCAAACTTTACAGCACCTTCAACTAACATAAGCAATAATTGTTCTTTCGATGCGTAATTTACACTATTATTTTTATATACATTATAAGCATTTGGATACATATCTAGTCCTCCTATTTCGTAGTGTCTAAAATTCTTCCTTTAGAATTTTCTCCATCAATATTTTCAATCTTCTCCGCTTTAACTTCCAAACCTTCTTTATCATACTTTACTGTATCTATAGTTATATACTTTTTCTCTTTATTTTCTTTTGTAGCAGATCTTTTATAATTTGTATTTTTTTCATCCTTTAAATCTCTTTTTACAGTTATAGCTTTTCCTGCTTGTACCTTGTTTGCTTGTCTTTCCTCTTGCATTTTTTTTCTAATGTCGGTATCTATTTTATTTAATTTAAATTCCAATATATTTTCCTCCATCAGATTAAAATCTTGCATATATAATTATACAAACTATATTTTAAACTTTTTTATCTATTAGTCCCACTTGTTTACACATATATGCAATCATATCTAAGAACTTTTCCGAAGGGACTTCTAAAACTACTTCCTTAGTTTCGTCATTGACTATTTTCACTATCAATGTTCCTAAATCCTTCTGAACTGTATATTCTGCATGAGTCTTATCATCTTCTAAGAATTTATTCATTTTGTTTATAGCTTTATCTAGCTCTTTCAGATCCACTTGCTTAGTTCCTGTTTCTTGACTTTTTTCAACTTGCCTATCATTTGAAATTTGCGAATTATTTACCTTGACAGTATTATCCGAATACTGTGCATTATTATATACATTCACACCATTTCCAATTGCATTAACATCCATGTTTTAACAATCCTCCTTGATTAAATTATACAATTAGTATAAATTTTATTTTTTCTTTATATTCTTCAGAAAATTAATATCAATATTTATTGCTTGTTTATTTTCTTCTTTCACTTGTTCATAAAGTTCCTTTCGTAATATAGTTACATCTTTAGGAGCGTTTATTCCAATTTTAACACTACCATCTTCAATCCTGCTTATAGTTATTTCTATATCATCACCTATCATGAGTGATTCACCTTTTTTTCTTGTTATAATAAGCATATAATCACTCCTTTACTAGAGGCTCTTTAACTTTAAACTTTGAGTTATCTATTATTAATTGTTCCCCTAATTTATTAGAACTATTTATAATTATTGGACCTTGTAGATTTGTTGTAATTTTCTTCACATCTGAATTAAGTGTTACTGTAGTTATTATCATAACTTCTTCTGGTGATTTTATTTCTAAATTATTAATTGTTTTTTCATTTAATTTAATTTCATAATCTTCAAAAAAGTCATACGGAGATGTTACTATAAGACCTACTTCATCATCCTCTATGGAATGGAGTAATTTAAATGGTTTATATTCCTCCAAATCTACAAGAATGAATTTTTTCAATTCATCAAAGCCTAATATACCTTTATTAAACATAATTGTGTTTTTCTCTTCATATTTTATTTCACCATGAATTTTTGAAACAAATACCATTTACACACACCCTCTATTCTATAAATAATCCAACAATGTCTTTGTCAAAACTTTTGCACTAGTTTGAAGGGATGCTGTATATACAGTTTGACTTACTGAATACTCCATTGTCTTTTCTGTGTAATCAACATCTCCAACTTCAGATAAAATAGTTGTCATATTATAATTTTGATCCTCATTTGTTGCTTGTGCAGAATCCATTCTGTTTTGCATAGCTCCAACACTCGACCTACACTTCAATAAATTTTTTGTTATATAGTCAATTTTTGTTAATTGTGTTCCTGTAAGGTCTGTTATATTAGATGGATTACCTAAATCGCTAACAATATCCTTTAATACTTTTGAAACATCCACGTTAGTTGATGTATCAGTATCTGTAAAATTTAATATATCATGAGCAGTCTGATTATAATCCACTGTAACTCCAGTAGATATTTCTGCCTTTAATTTTGTATTTATCTGATTATATGCATCTGTTCCCAATGCAGCCACAGCTCCATTTTTATCTAAGTAATCAATTGATCCATCACTATTTGCAACCAATGGCTTCGAGGTACTTTTAGTTCCCCCAAAAATAAAATTACCATCAAAAGAAGAATTTAATATATCTCCTAATTGTGCAACTTTTTGCACCACCTCATCTTTAATATTACTTATTTCATCTTTATCATAAGTTCCATTTCCTGCTTTAACCATAAGTTCTCTTATTCTAGAAAAAACATTTCCTGCTTCTGATAATGCTGTATCCGTAGTATCAAGCCAGTTAGATGTATCCTTTATATTCGAATTATATTGCTTATTTGCTGCAATTTCACTATTTAATTGCATAATTCTTGTGGCTGTATATGGATTATCTGATGCCCTTGTTATACTTTTTCCTGAAGATAGTTGATTTTGCAAAGCGCTCATATTCCCTAAATTTCTTCTCATATTATTAACATAATTGGCAACAAGTATCGAATTGGTTATTCTTGGCATAATTATCTTCACCTCTTTTAATTATATTATCTATCATTTTTTCTGTATATATTAAAAATCAATTCTTTTTTTACCACTAATTATCTTTTCAACCCATTGATTACTACATCCAGTAATTCATCAATAGTACTTATTACTTTAGCGTTTGCTTGATATGCGTGTTGATATTGGATCAAATTAGTTGTTTCTTCATCTATTGAAACTCCCGATTCTGATAATCTATCATTTTGATATGCTTCTAATTGTGAATCCGAATTAGAAAGATCACTAATTACTCCTTTAGCTCTTGTAGCTAAATCACTAATTACGCTTTTGTAATAATTATCCAAATCAGTTCCTGATGTACTACTCTTTAGGTTAAGTTTATCAGTAGCATTCGCAAAATCCACTCCTGAATTTCCAGAAGCCCTATTAAAGAAATCATCTCTTGTTGAAGAACTATTTACATCAATCTTACTTAATTCCATTTTTATTTCTTTTATTGTTGCGATTGCTAATGCTCTTGTTCCAGCCTTATCACCACTAACATCTGTTGATTGTAACCCACAATTCAATTTTGATGGATCTGTACTAAGTACAGCATTAACAGCTATGTTTTTAGCATTGATTCCAGTATCTGTTTCCGCCCCTGTACCATTAGACGCTATAGTTACAAACAAAGCATCATTATATTTAAGATTTGCATTTGCAGTTCCATTGTCGCTTCCTGTTTGTATAGCATTAACTGAATATGCAAGCCCTGCTGCGAATTTATCTAATTCATCCATACATTTTTGGATATCTTTTTGTACATTTTGCTTACCTGAAATTTCTCCTTTTTCAACCGCAAATAGTGCGTTATTGATATCAGTCGAAGTTATAGTTGAGCTTGTAACAGTTTTAGAGTTTGGAGATACGTAGCCATCTTTATCACCTATTAAAATACTTTTTTCAAGCACTTGTTTTTTTAACGCTTCATTTGCACCTGCAATTGTAAGTGTTTGTATATTATTTTTATCTCCTAGAACCGAATATTTTACTGTTAGTGTTGTACCTGCTGCATCAAGAGTTGCACTTTCAACATAAGATAATCTATTACAGTTTGTACCATTAAAATCAGTTCCATCAACTAATTTTAAACTACTAGGCGTAGAACCAAGTGCATCTGTTGAATTTATATCTACAGATTCATAGTTTTCTCTTTTAGTTGTTATTCCAAACTTCTTACTCAAATCATCAAGTAAATTATCTCTTTTATCCATCAAATCATTTGGTGTCATACCTACAGCTGATACGCCTGCTATTTGTTTATTTAGGTCATTTACTTGATTTAAAATACTATTTATATTTGTAACATCTGTGTTCATAGTCAGTTGAGCATCACTTTTTTTAGTTTCAAGTTGTGTATATCTGTTATTTAATGCACTTGCTAAAGTTTGTGCTTGTTGCAAAGCTACTGTTCTATTACTTGACTTCGTTGGATCTAAAGACAATGTTTGAAATCCTTTATAGAAATCGCTTAAAGCTTGTTGTACACCTGTATCTGATGTTTCATTTAGTATATCTTCTACTTGAGTTAAATAACTATTTTCTGTATCAAGCTTTCCATTAGCTGAATTTTCTGTTCTAACTTGATAATCTTTAAATACATCTCTAATTCTTTGTATTGATGACACTTCTGCCCCTGTTCCAACTTGTCCCACTGAACAAGTATCAAATCTTGACATTCCTCCAAAAGGTCTTGTTGTTTCTATATTTGCCCGTTGTCTCGAATATCCTGTTGTACTTGCATTTGATATATTATGTGATGTTGTATTAATATTTGCTTGTTGTACATTTAGGCCTCTTTTGGCAATGGTAAATGTGTCAAATAATCCTGACATATATTTTTCCTACCTTTCAATAATACCAACTTCCCTGTCATATATAAATTGTAACATCCTTATTATTTTTAAATTTTCAATACTCAATTAACAATCTCTAATGAAATTGATTTATATAAATGTTCAATTATCAATTGTTATATATTTCATTATAGAAATATTGTTTAAATCATTTCTATTTCGAAATTTAATATACATACTATCACTTAAATCCTAACACCTGATAATTGAACACTTAACATTGAGTATTGATAAATGATTATCATCTCGATAAATTTCCATATGAATTGTATGTTTTTATCTCTCTCCTAGGATTCATTATCTCTAACATTTTATTATTAAATCCTATTTGTTGCTTTAATAATGTATCATTTGTTTCTTTTCTTGAAACCACTTCATTTAATGTATTTCGAATTTTACTATACAATATTTTTAATTCCTCATTATGTGATTCATTAACAAATTCTTTTATGCTTCCGTTGTCCAATACCTTTCTCCTTCTAACTTCGTCTTGTGCAATTCTTTTACCACATTCATTAATCTTATCAACTAATCCCTCTAAACCAAATACATCTTTACTCATTATCATTTTATACTGAGTGTCTAGTAATTCTAGAAGTTTTCTTAAATCTTCTTCTTGGCTATGCATTAAATTAATAAGTTCATTTATCATATTTATACATTACTCTCCTTCATTGCATTTAATAAACTTTTAGCAGTCAATCTTTCATCAACATTGTATGTTCCACTTTCTATTTTAGCTTTAATATCTGCTACTTTTTTTACATTTCCAATATCACTACTTAGAGAATAATCTTTAAGACTCTTTCCAAGTTCTGAAATTTCAATTCTATCTACTTCCTTTGATTTACTCACCTTATCTACAGGCTTATTGCAATTTGCGTTATATGCATTTATATATGTTGGTTTATTAATACTATTAATACTCATGCTTCACTTCTCCATTCTTCATTCTTTATTCTATTACTATACTTATCGGTTAATTTTAAATTAAGTTTACACTTTTTTCTTATAAAAAAAAAAGAAGAGGTATTCCTCTTCAAAAAAACTCCCTTTCGGGAGTCCATTATCTCATTCTTTTTATTCTTTCAACACTACTTACTATATTAGTTATTCTTATTCCAAAGTTTTCATCAACAACAACAACTTCTCCAAGTGCTATTTGTTTTCCATTAACTAATATTTCAACCGGTTCTTCTGCAAGTTTATCTAGTTCTATTAACGATCCAGTTCCTAAATTTAAAATATCCTGTATACTCTTTTTCGTTCTTCCAAGTACTACAGATATATCTAATGGAACATCCAATATTAAATCTATATTTTTTATTGGTGGAACATTACTTTGAGGAACTAATGATTCAAATGCTGCTTGATGAACTTCTACTGGTTGCTGCATTCTTTGTTGTGGTGCCTCATAGTATTGTTGTGATTCATATTGTGGTTGCATAGGAGGAGCGCTATTAACTGGTTGCTCATATATTTCTTTGCTCTTAATTTGCTCCGCTGGTGCAGCTTTCGCTGGTTTTTCCTTAGCTGCTTCTGCCACTTTATCTTCACCTGTCATTATTCTAACAATATGTTTAGCTGTTGATATTGGAAATATTTGCATTATATTACTATCTACTATATCTCCAATTGTCATCTTAAATGATACTCTTACTATTGGTTCATCTTCTGGTATTGCATCAGAAATCGGTATAGATCCGTCTTCTATCAATTTAGCTATCGGTGGTGATATATCTACTTTTCTTCCAAACATAGTAGCCATTGATGTGGCAGCTGAACCTATCATTTGATTCATCGCTTCTGATACTGCACTAATTTCTATTTCAGATAATTCATGATTTTCTGCTACATTTCCATCTCCACCCATCATAAGGTTAGAAATAACACATCCATCTGAAATTTTTATAATTAATATATTTCTTCCCACTATTCCTGCAACATATTCAATATCTAAAACAATATTAGGTGTCTCAAACCCTTCTTTGATTTCCCTTAGTGTTGTTACACTCACTACTGGTGTAGTTATGTTAACTTGTTGATTTATAAGCTGATATAATGCAGTTGAAGCTGAACCCATGGAAATATTACCAATTTCTCCAAGTAAATCCTTGTCAACCTCGGTTATAGTTTCTGCTTCTGCGCTAGATGATATACTTTCACTTTCATTAGAAGATGTATCGTCACCTGATAATAATGCATTTATTTCGTCTTGCGACAAAAAGTTATTGCTCATACCCATTCACTTCCTTATCTGTTATATCTAAAATCATAACTCCCATATTTTTCCCTGCTACACCTGGTTTAGCGTAGTAGCATTCTTCATTACCTACATATACCTTTATTGGGGCTGAACTCTTAGTATCAAGTTTTATTACATCGCCTATTGTTAACCTTAAGAAATCATCTACAGTCATACTAGAATGACCAAGTTCTGCTATTACATCAACATCAACTTTATTAATACCTTTTTCTAGTTTTTCTCTTGATTCAGCCATCAAACTTTCATCATCATTTCTAAATGCATACTGCACTACTAGTTTATCCAATATTTTTTCTATACTTAAATATGGAAGACACATATTTATAAAAGTACTTCTCTTGTTCATCTCTACTGAAAATGTTATTAATGCAACTGGATCATTAGGTGCCATGGTTTGATTCACCGCAGGATTTGTTTCAATTCCTTCGACTTCTGGTTCTACCTCTATAATAGAATCCCATGCTTGCTTTAAATTACTTATCATTCCAGTTGTTATTTGTCTCATTATATTTTTATCTATATCTGAGAATTCTTTTGTTTCTACTTTTCTATCACCTTTTCCTCCAAGTAAAACGTCAATTACTTGAAGTGAAAATTGAGGATTAGTTTCAAATATAATGGTTCCTGATAATGGTGGCATTTTAAATATTGTTATAATTGTAGGGTTTTGTACAGAATGAATAAATTCCTCATAAGTTATCTGCTCTACAGTTTCTATTTTCACTTTAACATTTTGCCTTGTTTGGCCCGTTAAATAATTGGAAATAATTCTTGCATAATTATCATGTATCAATTCAAGCGTTCTGATATGCTCTTTTGAGAATTTTTGAGGACTTCTGAAATCATAAAGTTTAATCTTATGTTTCTCATCCTCTTTACCAACTTCATCTGATTCTATTTCACCTGTAGATAAGGCAGATAACAAGGCATCTATTTCATTTTGCGATAAGACATCTGCCATATTATTCCCTCATTTCAATAATTAATTTAATAATTTGTCAATATCTATTATTGTAAGAAGTTTTTCCTCATAATTTAGTATACCTTTTATGTAAAGTTGCGCTTTATTTGAATCTTTATCTACTTTTTGTATACTTTTTTCATCTATATCTAAAACTTCTTCAACTTCATCCACTGATATTCCTATTTCTTCATCCTCAACAGTTAAAATTATGATATTGTTTTGTTCTTTTCCAGGAGTCACATCTAACAATAAATTTATATCAACAAGAGACTTAATGCTTCCACGTAAATTTATTAATCCTTTAATATAACTTGGTGATTTAGGAACTTTTGTAATTCCCATTGTATCATTTATACTTTGAACTCTTTCAGTCTCTACTGCAAAATGTTCTTCCCCTAATTTGAATACTACTATTTGCATTTACTTAACCTCCCTTTAGCAATTTTACGAAGTAAAATTGATGAATGATTAATGATGAATAATGAATGATTAAAGGATATTTTGCTTTGCAAAATTTCAATTTATAGGTGCTAAGCACCTTTATTTAAAATTCCTTTAAGGGAATTTCTTCCTTCATTCTTCATTTTTAATTATTCACCCTTCATCGAAAGTGCTTCACACTTTATGTGTTTATCCAACGACTTTCTTTATAGCTTCTAAAACTCTATCTGCTTGAAATGGCTTTACTATAAAGTCTTTAGCTCCTGCTCTTATTGCATCCATAACCATTGATTGTTGTCCCATTGCTGAACACATAATCACTTTAGCGTCTGGATCAAATGCTTTTATTTGTTTAACTGCTTCAATTCCATCCATATCGGGCATTGTAATATCCATAGTAACTACATCTGGTTTTTCCTTTTTATACATATCCACTGCTACTATTCCATTATTAGCTTCTCCCACTATTTCAAAATCATTTTTTTCTAAAATGTCCTTTATCATCATTCTCATAAATGCTGCATCGTCTACGATTAAAACTCTAGCCATATAATTTTCCCTCCAAATTTAATTTATTCCTATAGATTTCAATATTTTTTCCAGTGATCCCGGCATAGGGATATAATAAAAATGACCTCCTATATTTTCGGATGTATCATCTAAAAATACAGTTTCAATATCTAATATATATTCATC
>Ga0224516_1000321_pt1 | contig 11347 bp, 13 predicted proteins | sample IRFST0metaG_FD_179884 | JGI IMG/M metagenome (GOLD analysis project Ga0224516, IMG submission 179884) | Peat soil microbial communities from Stordalen Mire, Sweden - IR.F.S.T0 | ecosystem: Environmental > Terrestrial > Soil > Wetlands > Peat | place: Sweden: Norrbotten County, Stordalen Mire... | reverse complement strand
TAATAAGAGTAGGTGCAGATATAAAAATTAAATGTACTGGATGTGGAAGAATAGTAATGATTCCTAGAGGGAAATTTAAAAAAGAAGCAAAGAAAATAGTAATTAATGCAGAAATTTAAAAAAATTAGTGTAGAAATTTAAAAAATACTTGAATGTTATAATATTAAATGGTATAATTTTAAATTGTAATCCCTGCTATGCAAAGCATAGCCGTTAGTCCAAGGGGAGGAGGTGAAATTGATGAGAAAGTACGAAACTATATTTATATTAAACCCATCATTCGATGAAGAAACTGTTAAAGCAAACATCGAAAAGTTTAAGGGTGTTATAGAAAATGGTGGAGGAACAGTAGATAATGTTGATTTCTGGGGCAAGAGAAAACTTGCTTATGAAATTAAAAAAGTTGGTGAAGGTTTTTATACTTTATTTAGCTTTACTGCTAGCCCTGAATTACCAAAAGAATTAGATAGAGTATTCAGAATAACAGATGGTGTTATCAGACATATCATTGTTAATGAACAAGTATAAGGTGGTGTTGTAAATGAATAAAGTAGTTCTAATTGGAAGATTAACTAAGGATCCAGAACTAAAATTTACTCCAGGAAGTGGAGCAGCAGTAACAACCTTAACGTTAGCAATTGATAAATATAACACAAAAACTGGTCAAAAGGAAGCAGATTTTGTACCTGTAGTAGTATGGGGTAAGCAAGCTGAGAGTACTGCGAATTACATGAGTAAAGGTGGCCAAGTGGCTATTAGCGGTAGAATCCAAACCAGAAGTTATGATGCTAAAGATGGAACTAAGAGATATGTTACTGAAGTTGTAGCAGATCAATTTGGTGGAGTTGAATTCCTTGGAAGTAAAGGAAGCAATAATAATTCATCAGGAAATAGTTTTAATAATAGCAATGAATATTCAGCACCAGCAAATGATACATTTGGTGGTGGAAACTTTGAAGAGGATATAACTCCAGTGGATGATGGAGATATGCCTTTCTAAAATTAAGGTAAGGAGGGAATAAAATGAGCAGAGAAGAAGGTAACAATACCAGAAGACCAGGCGGTAGAATGAGAAGATCTAGAAAGAAAGTTTGTGCTTTTTGTGTAGATAAGGCTGAATTCATCGACTATAAAGATATAAATAAGCTTAGAAAATATGTTACAGAAAGAGGAAAGATTCTTCCTAGAAGAATTTCTGGAACTTGTGCTAAGCATCAAAGAGAATTAACATCTTCAATTAAGAGAGCAAGAAACATAGCATTATTACCATTTACAACTGAATAAAGGTAATAATTATAATTGCCCCTGAGAGATCAGGGGTTTTTTAGTATAAAAAAATATAAATATTAAACACATCTCTTGATAAATATGGTAAAATATAGTAAAAAAAACATAAATTCTTGCAATGCTTATAAAAAAAATTTAAAATAAGGATACGAGGGTTTTGAGAGAGGTGTATGACTATGAGAAAAGACAATTTTAATATAATGGCTAACATCAAAATAATAGAAGATTTAAAAGCGCAACTTCTTTGCATAATAGGAGATTTTTTTAAGCTTTTAACAAAAGGAAATAATGTGGCACGTCAGTCTATAGTAGATTGTATTTCAGGTGCTATAAGTATACTATATATCTTAGGTGAAAAATTAGGATATTCGTTTGAGGAGATAGATCATGATATAAAATTAAAATTAGATTTGGGGATAAGAGCAGAGGATCAAGTTGAAAAAGAAGGTAAAAGCTTAAGTAAATTAAAACGTTATATTAATAACAGAAGAGATTAAATATATCTTAGGAGGCTTTTTATGAATGAGGCAACTATGCTTAAACGCTTACTTAAACCTGGATTACTAATTACAATTTTAATAATACTATTTGCACATGATTATACAGGCATAGGTATAGTTATAATTGCAATCTATTTGATTTATAATTTTTATGAACTAAATTATTATTGGAAAAGAGAAAATGATACTAGTACATTTATAAAAAGCATAGATGCAGGAATATCAGAAAATGTATTAAAGTTTATTTATCCATTGGCATTAATAAAAGAAGATGGAGAATTAGTATGGTATAATAACCTATTTAATACATTAAAGATCAATGAAGAAAATCTAGAAAAAAATATTTTAAGTATAACTAGAGGACTTAATTTAGAAGATATTTCAAAATGTGAAGATAGCTTACACCAAAGGTTAAACATTAATGATAAATTATATGATGTGTATGCTACTATGATTGAAGCAAAGGATGAGAAGTATTTATATTTACTATCGTTTAATGACATAACAAAACTTATAGATTACGAAACTACCCAAGAAAGCGTAATGTTAGTAGAAGTAGATAATTTTACTGAAGTATTAGATAAAACTGATGAAAATAATAGACCACTTTTAGTTGCAGAAATAGAAAGAACTATAAATACTTATGCTAATAATCTGAAAGCAATGATTAAAAAGTATGATACAAATAAGTATGTGTTATCTATTCAAGATAAATATATTGAAGATGAAATAAAACAAAAGTTTAATATAATAGAAATAATATCAAAGATTGATAAAGGTAATGCCCTTGAGATTACATTAAGTATAGGTGTAGGAAAAGGGGGAATGTCTCCGCTAGAAAATTATAACAATGCAAACATTGCAAAAGAGTTAGCCTTAGGTAGAGGTGGAGATCAAGTTGCTATTAAAACTAATGGAGATATAAAGTTTTTTGGTGGAAATACAAAAGAGATAGAGAAAAGAACTAAGGTCAAAGCAAGAGTTGTAGCTAGAGCCTTAGAAGAATTAATTTATGAAAGTAGTAAAGTATATATTATAGGACATAAGAACCCTGATATGGACTGCTTTGGATCTGCGATTGGATTAGCTAGTGTAGTTAAACAATTAGGTAGAAGTTGTAACATTATATTAGATAATGATACAAATGCAATAGAATATTACTTGAATAAATTATACAAAGAACCTAAGTATTACGATTTATTTATGAATATAGAAGATGCAAAAAACGAATTAGATAGTCAGACTTTAGTAATTATTGTAGATGTTCATAACAAGAGCTATATTGCTGATTTACAATTAGTAGATAAAGCACAAAGAAAAGTGATAATAGATCATCATAGAAGAAGTCCAGATATGATAGAACATGATATATTAAATTATATAGAGGTATATGCATCATCTACATCTGAAATGGTTACAGAAATTATTCAGTACATGGTTGAGAAACCTAACTTAACGAGAACAGAAGCAGAAGGATTACTTGCAGGTATATTTATGGACACTAAAGGTTTTTCCTTTAAAACAGGAGTTAGAACATTCGATGCAGCTTCATTTTTAAAATCTTTAGGTGCAGATCCAATTGAGATTAAAAAAATGTTTACTGATGATTTAGAAGATTATTTACTTATTGCTGAAACAATAAAATCCGCAGAAGTAAATGATAATACAGCTATTGCAATAACACCAAAAAACATAGATACTGTAATTATAGCAAAAGCTGCTGATAAATTATTAAACATATCAGGAATTTCCGTAAGTTTTGTTTTGGGTGAAATAAATAATGATATATATGTTAGTGGAAGATCTGTTGGTGATATTAATGTGCAAGTTGTTCTAGAATCACTAGGAGGCGGAGGACATATGAATATTGCTGGAGCTAAAATATCAAACAAAACAATTCAAGAGGTAAAAGATGAGTTAAAAGAAGCAATGAAAAAATACTTAAGGATAGGTGAATAGATATGAAAGTTATTTTATTACAAGAAGTTAAAAAAGTAGGTAAAAAGGGTGATGTTATTGAAGCATCAGACGGATATGCAAGAAACTTTTTATTTCCAAGGAAATTAGCACAAGAAGCTAATGATTCTAATATGCATATTTTAAATAATAAAATAGAAAATGAAAGAAAACAAAAATTAGCTGAACTTGAAGCAGCACAAAAATTAGCTGGAGAATTAAAAGGAAAGGAAATAACAATAAAAGCTAAGGCTGGCGAAAGTGGAAAGTTATTTGGAGCAATTACAAGTAAAGATGTTGCTGAATTAATTAAACAACAATATAAACTTGAAATAGATAAAAAGAAAATTGTTATGGATACAATAAAACTAGCAGGTGGATATGAAATAGAGGTTAAATTGTATCCAGAAGTTAGTGCTAAAATGAAGGTTATTATTGTTCCACAAGCATAAGGAGGACTAATTTTGAATTCATATGATGATGCAAGTTTATTGCAGGATATTATTTCGGGAACGTTATCGTTAGATTCACAAATAGAAGCATTGATATCTATAACTAAAAATATTCTGGATAAAGGTGCTTTTAGAGCTAGAACAGTTAGATTTAAATTAGATAAGTTTATACAATCATCAAATCCTTGTGATAAGATTTTTGCATTAAATACGATTTTGGCAGAAGGTAAAGATTTAAAGGTTATACCTAAAAAGGATGAATTACAAAAGGCTATAGATAAAACAGTAAGATTAATTTCAAATGAGTTAGCTAAGAGATATGTTCAAAATAAGATTGAATCTCAAGTTGAAAAATCTATTATGGAGAAACAAGAAAAGTACATAGATGAAGTTAGACTCTCTGTTATTAATAAGCAAAAGGGTACTGAAAATAAAAAAACTGTTAGTAAATTAAATAATTTAATAGAGCTAGATTCAAGAACTACTAGCAAAAATATTATGAGTTTCCTAAGACCTATGGAATTTAGTCAAGTAGTAGGTCAAGAAAGAGCCGTTAAATCATTAATATCGAAACTATCATCACCATATCCACAACATATAATATTATATGGACCACCTGGAGTTGGGAAGACTACAGCAGCTAGAATTGCATTAGATGAAGTTAAAAAGCTTTCATATACTCCATTTGATGATAAATCTAACTTTGTTGAGGTTGATGGAACTACATTAAGATGGGATCCTAGAGAAATAACAAATCCGCTTTTAGGTTCAGTACATGACCCTATATACCAAGGAAGCAAGAGAGATTTAGCTGAGGTTGGTATACCAGAACCAAAACCAGGATTAGTTACTCAAGCTCATGGAGGGATATTGTTTATTGATGAAATTGGAGAACTAGATTCTATGCTTCAAAATAAACTTTTGAAGGTTTTAGAAGATAAGAGAGTTGAGTTTTCATCATCATATTATGATCCAGATGATGAGATGACGCCTAAATATATTAAGTATCTTTTTGATAATGGAGCACCAGCAGATTTTGTTTTGATTGGAGCTACAACAAAAAGCCCAAGTGAAATAAACCCAGCATTAAGATCAAGATGTACAGAAGTTTATTTTGAGCCACTTTCTTCAGTTGATATAGTGTTTATAGTTGAAGATGCTGCACGAAAATTAAAGGTTAGATTAGAAGATGGTGTTGCACAAAAAATTAGCAATTATACATTTGAAGGTAGAAAGGCTATTAATATATTAACTGATTCATATGGATATGCATTACATTGCAAAAAAGAGCTCATAGATGATTTAGAAATAAAATTATCACATTTAGATGAGGTAATATCAATTGGACGATATACTCCATTTGAAAGATTGACCAATGTAAATAAAAGAGAAATAGGTCATGTTTATGGATTAGGAGTAAGTGGATTTTTAGGATCGACAATAGAAATTGAAGCAGCTGTTTTTCCTGCAAAGAAAAAGGGCAGTGGAGTAGTTAGATTTAATGATACAGCAGGAAGTATGGCTAAGGATTCTGTATTTAATGCTGCATCAGTTATTAGAAATTTAACAGATAAGGATATTAAAGATTATGATATTCATGTAAATGTTATTGGTGGAGGAAAAATAGATGGACCTTCAGCAGGAGCTGCTATTACTATTTGTATAATAAGTTCATTATTAAATAAACCTATAAGACAAGATATAGCAGTGACAGGAGAAATATCACTTCAAGGCAAAGTTAAGCCAGTTGGAGGAATATTTGAAAAGATATATGGAGCTAGAAGAATGGGAACAAAACTCGTTTTAATTCCAAAAGATAACGAAAAGGAAATTCCTTTAAATACTGACGATATAGAAGTTAAAACTATAGAATCAATAGAAGAACTTATGGATATTGCATTTAATTAGTTATAGTACAAGAAAAAGTCTCCTCAATAATTAGGAGGCTTTTTTTTATAGTTAAGAAATGATAGAATTAGAATGAATTAAATTACAAATGATAAGGCAGAATAAAGGAATAATTGTCAATTGACAATTAGAAGGGAGGAGAAAAACTTGGATGCACCAATTATGAGAAGTTTGCCTCAAAGTGTTGAAGCAGAACAATCAGTTATAGGATCTATGATTATAGATAAGCATTCTATTTCCAAAGTATTGGAAGGCTTAGAGGAAGAGGATTTTTATAGAGATGGTCATAAGGTAATATATAAAACTATATTAGAGATGTTTAGAAATGATATAGCAATAGATTTATTAACTTTATTAGAATATTTAAAGAGTACAGATATGCTTGAAAGGGCCGGTGGAGTAACTTATATAACAGAATTAAGTTCTTCTGTGCCGACCACTGCGAATATAAGTGCATACATAAAAATTGTTTCTGATAAATCTACATTAAGAAAACTTATTAAGGCATCAACTGCAATAATTGAAGAAAGTTATACCAACCAGAGTCAGGTAGAAGATGTTGTAGATATAGCAGAAAAGCAGATATTTAACATAGCTGAGAAGAGAACAACGAAGGACTTTGAACCATTAAGTGATGTATTAGAAAGAGGATTTGCACAAATAGAAAAACTCTTTAATAATAAAGGTGAACTTACTGGAGTTGGATCTGGATTTACTGATTTAGATGCAAAAACCTCTGGATTTCAAAGTGGCGATATGATATTAATTGCAGCTAGACCTTCAATGGGAAAAACAACATTTGCCTTAAATATAGCAGAACATGCGGCGCTTAGAGAACATAAAAGTGTAGTAATATTTTCTCTAGAAATGTCTAAGGAGCAATTAGCATATAAATTGCTTTGTTCTGAAGCTAATGTTGATATGTTAAAGCTTAGAACAGGAACGTTGGAAGATAAGGATTGGGAGAACATTGCTATGGCAGCAGGACCACTTTCAAAGGCAAAAGTTTATATAGATGACTCTGCAGGTGTAACTGTTATGGAAATGAGATCAAAATGCAGAAGGCTTAAAATAGAGTATGGAATAGATTTAATTGTTATAGACTATTTGCAACTTATGTCTGGAGGTGCTGGTAGTGATAATAGACAACAAGAAGTATCAGAAATATCTAGATCTATTAAGGCCTTAGCTAAGGAAATGGAATGCCCAGTAATAGCTTTATCACAATTATCACGTGCACCTGAACAAAGAGCAGATCATAGACCAATGCTATCGGATTTAAGAGAATCAGGATCTATAGAACAAGATGCAGATATAGTTATGTTCCTGTATAGAGATGAATACTACAATAAAGAAACAGAAGATAAAAATATGGCAGAATGCATAATAGCTAAACAAAGAAATGGTCCAGTAGGAACTGCAAGACTTGCTTGGCTTGGACAATATAGTAAGTTTGGAAATTTAGATGTAATGCATAGAGAATAAAATTTAATAAATTAGAGATAATATTAATGGAAAGATATAAGAAATTAAGTTAAGCATTTCTTATATCTTTGAGCATTGTAATAATGTGATAATTTAATAAAATCAATCTACATGATTTTATAGAGGATGTAGATTAACTTACTCTGGGGATTATTAATTTTACATTATGTTTATAATCATGTAATAAAATATTATTCAAGTCAATGTTTAATAAATAAAAAATTCTTTTAGGCAAGGAACTTTTTAGTATATTTTTAAATTTTATTTTTAGTATTAAAAAATTATTTTCATACGATATTTCTAATATATGCTTATTACCATAAAATGAATCTATATTGATGTAATAGAATTCTGGAGTTTCGTTAATTTCACATGTAGGAAGTTGTTCTTTTGGTATGGGATGTAAAATGACATTAATAAAATCCTTTTTAATTAACAAAGAATTATCATATATTAAATATTTATCGTTCATTTAGAATTCCTCCCTTCATATTTAGGCACATTAAAATAACTAGTCAGTATGTTAGTCTACTTTTTTCATGTGCCTTAAGTACAGTTTGTGAATTTTTAATACAAGCTATCCTATGATTGTGGTGGATTAAAATTAAAATTTTTATATAAAATCATAAAATTTCAATTTATAACAATAAAAATTTAAAATGGGGGCTATAATATGAGTAAAAAAATTGGATTTGTAGGCTGTGGAAATATGGGCAGTTCTATGGTAGGAGGATTAATTAACTCCGGATTTTTAAAAGCCGATGATATAATAATTTCTACTAAAACTGAAGCATCAGCAAAAAAATTAGAAGAACAATTTGGAGTAATGACAACTTTAGATAGCAAGATTGTTGCTAAGGAAGCTGAAATAATAGTTTTAGCTATTAAACCATTCATGTATAAGGGAATAATAGATGAAATTAAATCAGAGTTAACTAAAGATAAGTTAATTATTACTATAGCAGCAGGAATTACTATTACTAATATGGAAGAATGGCTTGGAGATAATTTTAAGATAATTAGAACTATGCCAAATACACCAGCGCTTGTAGGGCAAGCAATGTCAGCGGTATGCCCTAACAAAAATATAAGCAAAGATGAAATGGATTATTGTTTTAAAATTTTTGAAAGCTTTGGAGAGTGTGTTCAATTAGATGAAAAAGATTTTCATGGATTTATTGCTTTATGTGGATCATCACCTGCATATGTATTTATGTTTATAGAAGCTATGGCAGATGGTGCTGTAAAATTAGGTATACCTAGAGCAAAAGCTTATAAGATGGCAGCACAGAGTGTCTTAGGTTCTGCTAAAATGGTATTAGAAACAGGCAAGCATCCAGGTGAGCTAAAGGATATGGTTTGTTCTCCAGGAGGAACTACAATTGATGCAGTTGTTGAATTAGAGAAACTAGGATTTAGAAATAGTGTTATACAAGCTATTGATAAGTGTGCGGAGAAATCTAAGAGTATGCAAAGATAAAAAATAAGCACCTATAAAAAGAGTGCGAAGCACAACCAAGAACTTAGATTAAAGGCTCTGTTAGTCAAGAATGTTGATACTGGTAACTGTATTTATATAATGTGTATACATAGAGTGATACAGAATAGTAAATAATTGTGAAGACTATATTTATAATTTGCGAGGTGAGTACATTGAAGATAAGAGAAGAATACACCTGTCCATTAGAACTAACACATGATATTACAAAGGGGAAATGGAAACCCATTATATTATGGCAATTAAGACTTGGTAATACATCACTTGCAAGCCTTGAGAAGAATATACATGGTGTGAATCAAAAAATGCTTATAGAGCAGTTAAAAGAACTTTTAGATTTTGGAATAATATGCAAAAAGACATTTGAGGGTTATCCTTTAAGGGTTGAATATTTTTTAACTGAGCGTGGAGAAAAAATGCTTGAAGCTATTACAATTATGCAAAATATAGGCATTGAGATTATGCAGGAGAATGGAATGGAGGATGTACTAAGAGCAAAAGGATTTATGGATTAGTTAAGCTATCATACCCACAGAAAAGTGTGTAATTTACTATTTAGTTGTGAGGCATTAAAATTAATATAAAGTTCATAACAAGTAAATTCACAAGGGGGATGTTAAAATGAGAAATGTAGAGAAAACCATAGGCAATTTAATTGACAAAGTAAGTATTTCTTTTATCAGTTCTATAGATGATGAAGGATTTCCAAATATGAAAGCAATGTTGCCACCAAGAAAAAGAGAAGGAATTAAGCATATTTATTTTACAACAAACACTTCATCTATGAGAGTAAGCCAATATAAAGAAAATCCAAAAGCAAGCGTGTACTTTTGTGATAAACGTTTTTTCAGAGGTGTGATGTTAAAAGGGACTATGGAAGTACTTGAAGATAGCGAATCTAAAGAAATGCTTTGGCATGAGGGTGATACAATGTATTATCCTTTAGGTGTAACTGACCCTGACTATTGCGTTTTAAAATTCACTGCACATAAAGGACGGTTTTATAGCAATTTTAAATCTCAAAATTTTGATGTCCAATAAAATGAGCATAATCTGCACAACATTCTAAATTTAGGTATTAGTAGGTATTTCAAAGCAGAACTAAAAAGGCACAAAGTACGACCAAAGGTTTCAATTAAAAACTAAATAAGAAAAGAAAGGGATATCTAAAGATGATTTAAAAAATCATCTTTAGATATCCCTTTCTTTTACGTTCTACTTGTGTAAATAATATTTAATTAGAGAAACCAAATGATTTGGACAGGTTATAATAAAATTCTAGATCATTCTTAGTATTAAAGAAACAAGGAAATTTCATGTCATAATTTCCCCATATGGTAATCGGTTTGTTGGTAAAATAAAAGGTAACAAAGAAAACTTCTCGCGTATTTAAACGAACTAAAAATGGAATAAGAGTTTTATTAATTAACTTATAAAAAACTCCATCATGAGGTTCAGAATTTAAATGAAGCTCTAATATTTTTTTATCTTGATCAGAAACTAAGGAAATAAGATTTTCTTTATCTTCATCTGAAATTTTATTTACATAAAAATCTACATAAGCTTCACAATTATTTTCTTCAAAAATATTTTCTACAAATTTAATGATTTTATTTTCTACATCTTCCATATTGTTAGCTTTAATAGTAAAGTTTTTAAATAAATCAAAACCTTCTAATATATTGTTAAATCTTATATGTACTTTATTGTTAAATTCATCATTGCTTATAGGTATTAATAATTTATTAATGTTTATCACTCCTAATTAGTATTATTATTAATTCTATGGTAATCAAATATTTGTATATTGTCTATAATTAAGTATGTTTATATAACACAATTATTAGTATTTTTATTCTCAGAAAAATTATTTTGTGAATAAAACAATTATTTTTATACTGTGGAAAATTAGGATTAAAATAATTGTGGATAAATGAAAAGAAAAATACTGTGTATAACTTTTCTATAAAAACTATGTGGATAGAATTTGATAGATATAGCGTCTGATGAATATGATCTGTTACTTACAGATTAAGTAACAGCTGTTTTTTATTGAAAAATAAGAGTTATCATCTAATAATGGAATTATTAGATGATTTACATTAGAATTTAGTGTTAATTATTAACTTTAATCTATTGTATTTAGATATTTAATTCTATTATTATACTCTAATTAATTAATTCAACTTCTCTTAGAAAATCTTCTGCAACTTTTGCTGGATCTTCACTAAGTTTATCAACTTTATAATTTAATTCTATCA
>Ga0224516_1000319_pt1 | contig 11378 bp, 2 predicted proteins | sample IRFST0metaG_FD_179884 | JGI IMG/M metagenome (GOLD analysis project Ga0224516, IMG submission 179884) | Peat soil microbial communities from Stordalen Mire, Sweden - IR.F.S.T0 | ecosystem: Environmental > Terrestrial > Soil > Wetlands > Peat | place: Sweden: Norrbotten County, Stordalen Mire... | reverse complement strand
AGGCTACCGAGGTCTATCAGAAAACGGTGGACCTCTATGTCGAGCAGGGTTTTTTCCAGCGCGCAGTAGCCGTCTACAAAAACATCATCAAGCTTTCTCCTGAAGCGGTGGAGGCGCGCAGCAAACTGGCGGACGTCTACCGGCAATTGGGGCTCTTCTCAGACGCCATCCAGCAACTGGAGCAAGCGGTCTTGCTACACCAGAAGGCCGGCCGGATTTCCGATGCGCTGGCCACGATGAAACAGATCCTCGAGCTCAACCCAGACCAGCCGGCCGCGCGTATCCGCTATGCCGAGTTGGCTGTGCAAGCGGGAGAGGCCGGCGAGGCCGTGGCCGAGTTCCACGAGGCGGCCAATCTGCTCAAGGCCCAAGGGCGAACCGATGAGTTCACGCGTGTGGCAGAGCGAATCCTGTACTACCAGCCCGACGATCTGGCCCTCAGTACGGAGCTTGCCGCGAGTTACCTGGATCGCAACAACGCCCGGGCCGCCCTCGCCAAGCTCAAGCCCTGTTTCGAGTCCAGCCGAGACGATCCCGTGGTCCTCGACCTTCTGGCCCGTTGTTTCGAGCAACTGGGTCAGCCACACAAGAGCTTGCCGGTGCTCAAGGAACTCTGCCGTATCTACGCTCTCACGGGGCGCATGGCGGACCGCAACCAGACCATCCAGCGGGCCCTTGGCCTGGATCCGAATGATCCCGAAATCCGGGCAATGTTGGGGGGGGTGCCGCCCGGCAGCGTGCGCAGTCCCGCCCCTGTCATCCCTCTGCATCGGCGAACACCCAGCCAGTCCGACGGGGCGACGCCGCCTTCTGTGAAGCCTGTGCGATCCACGGCCATCACCTTCAGCGAGATGGAGATTCCAGCCGCACTGCAAGACAGGCACAAGACGCCGTCTTCCGAGGAGGTCCCCAGTGTGGCGGACCGAATGGCCATCGCCTCGGGCCTGGTGGAGAAGAGCGAAGACGACACCGAGATCAAACGAATCCTGGCCGAGGCCGATGTGTTCGTAAGGTACGGGCTGGTGGAACGTGCCGCCGAGCATCTGCGGCGTGTGTTCGAGCGAGTACCCACCCATATCGGTGCGCACGAGCGCCTGGCCGCGGTGCTGGCCCAGCTCGGCCGCAAAGCCGAGGCGGCCGCGGAGCTGGAAGTGCTGGCCCATCAGCTCCTCCCATCGAGCCCCGTCAACGCAGCCACCTATGCGCGCCGAGCGCTGGAGATGAACCCAGGCGCCCGGCGGGCACAGGAGGTGCTGGCCGCAGCCGATCGCATGCCGCCGGGTGCCAAAGAGTCTACGATAGCAGCACCTCGCGCAGATACCCCTTCCCACAAAACGGGAACGCCCGAGCCCGAAGTGATTGACAGTGGCGAGATTGAGCTCCTTGGGGATGGCGGGACCGCAGGGGACGAGGCGACGGGCAACACCGGCGCGCTCGCCGCGCTCGCCGAGGCGTTCGGCAGCGGCGAAGTTGCTGGGCAAGTACAGGCTGCTGACTTTGACGAGGCGACCACGCCTGTCACGCCGACGGATCGACCGAGGCCAAAAGCGGAGAGCACGGCCGCGAGCCCGGCGCTACCGGCGATCCGCGCGGACACGCAGGAGACTTCAGACGCGGTGTTGAGCGACCTGGAGCAACTAGATTTCTTCATCGAGCAGGAGCTCGGCGAAGAGGCGCAGGCGTTGCTTGACGACTTGGAGAACCGCCATCCTGGGCACATCCTGCTGGCGGACCGACGCAAGAAGCTGGAAATCCTCAAGAGAGACTCCGTGCCCCCGCAACGACCGACACCGGCACCAGCCGCGCCCGTAGTGGAAATCTCTATGCCGCATGCGGCCAAGGGACTTTTCGGTACGCAAGATCTCGACTCCGAGGCCGACCTCGGGCTGATGAACAAGAGCATGGAGCGCCATGATCTCGCCATCCGGCACTTCACCGCGTTGCTGGGCGACCCAAAGCGCGAGGTCTTTGCCCTCACCATGATCGGCGAAAGCCACGAGGCCATGGGCAACCACGCGGAGGCCACTCGTTGCTACCAGGATGCCCTCAAGAGTCCGCGCGCTACCGAGGTGGAGGCCACGGAGCTCTACTTCCTGCTTGGCAACCTCTACTACAACTCGGGCGACCGCGCCGAAGCCCTCTACTACTTCGAACGGGTCTCCAAGCGTGATTCCACGTTCCGTGACGTACAGCGGCGCCTGGCTGCACTTAAGTCGCGTGGCAGCCCCCACTAGTACCGCCTCTCGTAAGTTCGCAGCTGGTTGAGCGGCCGGATTGACGGCAGCGGCGAGGGCGCGCGCGAAACGCGCGGGGTGGGTGGGGTGGACTGTCCGTCCCGAAGCCCCCGCAGGGCATAGGCGTTAAGCGGAGCAACGGCGGAATGAAACAGCCATTCGTGATTCGAGGACACAAGCGTTCGATGGGTCACCCCTCTCCCTTTCAAGGGGCTTGGGGGTGAGGGCAGAACTTCCTGTGAGCCGGACGCGGAAGTCACGAAATTGTTGTGATTGCGCCCGCGGCACGATTCGACGTGCAAATGCAGTACCCTCACCCCAGCCCAGAGGGAGAGGGTGGTCTACCCCGGCTCCTTCCGGCGCAATTCTGCCGCTTAATGTCTATGCCCCCGCAGGGGGAGCCGGAGCCCGCGGCCGGATTCGGAACCGGATCCGGCGCCCGGTTCCGGAACCGGTCCCCGAACCAGCTACGGATTTTCGAGAGGCAGCACCAAGGGTACTGCGCGCGGCTCTTGGTTTCCCACGCGGGTGATGCTAGCGTCAGTTTCCTCTCTAGCGTCACCTTCTCCGGTTGCAGCTTGACCGGCGCCATCGCCTGATCCTGCGGAGGGCCAGAAATGCCCAGCGAGCGCGAGTACGAACAGGTCTTGCAGAACGAACCCGCCAACGGCGATGCGTTCGTCGCGCTGCGTAAGACATATCGCGAGTCGGGTCGTTTCGACAAACTAGTCACGCTGTACGAGACGCGTGCCCAGGCCATCGACGACCAGGCCAAAGCGGCTGAGCTCTTCTACCTGGCGGCCGAGGTCCGCCTGGACCATCTGAGTGACACGTCGGGAGCTGAGGCAGATTTGGCGCATGCGGTTAGCCGTGACGCTAGTCATCGCAAGGCGGCCAAGCGGCTGAAAGACATCTATCGCGAGCAGGGCCGCACCGACGAGTACCTGACCATGCTGGAGATGGAGGCGGTGGCGGTGATGCGCACCAAGGACTCGGCGCGCGTGGAGGAGCTGAAGGCCGAGGCCGAGCAAGCCGCCGGTCCAGAGATCCAGCGCATCGCGCGGGCAGTCTCCACGCCCGCTCTGCGCGGCAGCATCACGGCCGAACATCTGAAGACCGTCGAGCAGGCGCGAAAGATCTTCGCGGCCATCGGCGAGTACCAAACTGCGTGCCGACTGTATGAGCTTGAGCTGGCAGCCACTACCGATCCAAAACGTCGCGCGAACTTGACGTTCCGCCTGGGACGCATGCTGGCCGAAAAGGTCGGCGACCTACAGCAGGCGGCCCAGAAGCTGAGCGATGTGGTGCGGCTCTACCCGCGCGATGACAAGGCTTTGGATACCCTGGCCGCGGTCTTCGCCAACCCCCAGTGGACCGGAGCGGATGGCCCGGAGCGGGCCGTGGGTCTGTACAGCCAGATCGCGCGGCGCCGCCACGAGGCCGGTGACGTGGACAACGCGGTGGCGTCCCTGCGCAAGGCCTTGACCGCGATGCCTGGCCATCCCGAGGCCTCGGCGCTCATGGAGCGCGTGCTGACCAGCGCGGGCCGTTTGGCTGATCTGGACCGTTTTCTGCGCGAGCGCGTGGCGACAGCGCACACCGACCAGGAAAAGATGGAGGTGTTGTTTCGGCGGGCTCACCTAGCCCGCACCTCGCTCAATGACGTGGCCGAGGCGATGCGCATCTACCAGGACATCGTGGCCATCGAGTCACCGGGAGGACCTGCGTCGCAAGAGCTGGCTACGTTGTACCTGGAACGTCAGGACTACGGCAAGCTGGCCGAGCTACGCGAGCGGCAGCTGGAGAAGGCGACGGATCCCGAGTTTCGCCTCGGGCTGCAGCGCGAACTGGCGTCTCTGTACCGCGACCGGCTGGGTGATCGCGAGCAGGCCGCGGTGTATTTGCACGCCATCCTGCAAGCCCGGCCCAGCGACCCGGATGCGCTGCGCGACTATGCCGAGCATTTTCGCCAGCGTGGTGCCTGGCGCGAGCTGGCCGACGTTCTGGAATTCGCTCTCAATCACGCCCGGTCGACGGGCGCCGAGGCTTTCGAGCTGCTTCCTCGCCTGGAAGAGGTGGCGGTCATCGCTGAGACCAAACTGGGCGATGTCGATCGCGCGCTGACGGTGTGGCGGCGCATGTTCGAGCTGGACCCCAGCTACCAGCGGGCGCGAGAGGCCTGCAAGCGCATCCTGCAGAAGGCCGGTCGTTGGGAAGAGATGGCGACCCTGCTCAGCGAGGATGCGGCAGCAGCCAGCGAGCCCGACGCGCGGGCCGAGATTCTGCGTCGTTTGGCCCGTCTGTATCTTGACAAGCTCAACGCGCCCGATCGCGCGGCGGCGGTCTACCGTGATGTCCTTGCCCTCGATCCGAAGGACGTGGTTGCGCTTCGTGCCGTCGTGGAGGCGTACGAACGGGCCGAGCAGTGGGCCGAGCTTGCCACCCTTTTGCGCAACCAGGTCGAGCTGACCAGCGTCGATGCTGAGAAGGTCAACCTTCTGCGTCGCTTGTTGAGCCTATACGAGGAACGGTTGGCCGATCTGTCGTCCGCCTCATGGGCTGCGGCGCAGATTCTCAAGCTCTTGCCCGGCGACCGGGACGCCTTGGTGCGCCTAGAGAGCATCTTTGAACGGTCGAATGACAAGCCTCGGCTGGTCAAGATGCTCGAGTACCACCTCCGCTACGCGACCACCGCCGAGGAGAAACTGGGACTGGTCCGGCGCATCGCGGACCTCTTGCAGAACCAGCTCGACGACTTCGACCGGGCCGTCGCGTACTGGGAGAATGTGTTGAAGCACGTTCCCGGGGACCAGCAGGCCTTGCAGGCGTTGCTCGCCGGTTACGAAAAGGCGGGACGGCTGGAGGATCTGGCGCGCACACTGGACATGCAGATCGCCGCTCTGGCCACCGATCCGACGGCGCAGGCGGAGCTTTTGCGGCGGCTGGCTCGCCTGGCCGACGAGGGGCTCAAGCAGATCCCCCGCGCCCAACAGGCATGGCAGGACCTGCTCAAGACCCTGCCCGCCGATCGCGAGGCACTGGAGGCGCTCTCAACCATCGCGTCGGCGCAGTCCGATTGGACGGCGTTGGCTGACCTCCTGGCTCGCCGTATCGCCATTTCCACCAATCCGGCCGAGGCGGTTCCCCTCGCGCTCCAGCATGCCAGCCTGCTGGTTGAGAAGCTGGATGATTCGGCCGAGGCGATCCGCGTACTGGAACACATCATCACCGATCTCGACCCCGCCAGCGTGGAGGCACACGAGGCCTTGCGCCGGGTGGCCGAGGCTCGTAACGATTGGCCGCGCGTGGCGAGCGTGGCGGAACGGCAACTGAGCTTCGCCACGGATCCCAGGGAACGAGTCGCGCGTGCGCTGGAAATCGGATGCCTGTATCGCGACCGCCTGCAGGATACCAAGCGAGCCATCGGGGCCTTCGAACGGGTGGTCGAGATCGAGCCCGAGCAGTCGGATGCACTGGCCGCCTTGGCGCCACTTTACGCCGACACGAATGACGGAGAGGCGTTCATCGCCATCGCGGAGAAACTCCTGCGGCACACTGAGGACGTCACAGAACGGCGCCGGTTGCTCTTCGACATGGCCGAGGCGGCGGAAACCATGCTCGACGAACCGCGCCGGGCCTTCGAGCTCTTCCGACGGGCCTACGTCGAGAAGCCCGACGAGGAGGCGCTGACTCGCCTGGAAACGACCGCCGAAGCCCACCGACTGTGGGAGGACCTCATCAAGGTGTATGCGGGCGAGGGTGCGCGCTCGGCGGACCCGCTCGCGCAGGTGCAGGTGGCCATAAAAGTGGCCGGGTTGTGTGAGACCCGGCTGCAGCAACCAGCGCGCGCCTTCACCGTGCTGCGCGAGGCGCTGGCCCACGATCCGGCGGGGGATGTCCTGCTTCCCGAACTTGAAAGGCTGGCCCGCACAACCAAGGATTGGCAAGGGCTGCTCGATGTCTACGCGCAAGTGGCACGCGGCCGTCCTGCGCCGGAGCAGCGCTTCGCCCTCCTCGGCCTGCGTGCGGGCGTGCGCGAGACCGAGATGGACGATCCCTCGGGTGCGTTTGACGAACTGTTGCGCGCCTTCGCTCTCTCTCCTGGCCACGAGGCCACTCGGCTCGAGCTCTTGCGTCTGGCCGAGATCACCGAGCGCTGGGAGGATGCGCTGGCGGTTGAAGGGCAAGCCTTCGCACGGGCCACCACCACGGCGGAGAAGGTGAGCGTGGCACAGCGAGCGGCGGCCTTGGTCGAGGAGAAAGTCAGGGACCGCGTGCGTGCCTTCCGCGCCTACCTGAATGCGTTCCGGCTGGCACCTGAGGATGAAGAGATTGCAGCCAACCTCTGGCGGCTCGGCTTCCTCATCGGACGCTATGCGGAAGCGGGACCCGCAAGGGCGGCTGCGCCCGCGGAGAGCAGGGGCCCCTCGCCCGACGGCGAGAGCACGGACGTGGAATTGTTGACACCCACGCCGCTGCCGGGAAGCGGCGCGTCCGCCCCGCTGCTGGAATTCGACGAGGTGACAGGGGAGATCGAGATTGGCGAGGTGGACATGGTTGACCCGGCGGAGCTGCCTGAGCCGCCCGTGGCCGCCGGTGCGCCGGCCGCGGCCGGCTTTGAGACGCCATGGCAGGAATGGGTGCAAGCCTATGAATTGCTGCCCGCCGATCTGATTACCCGACATCACTACTTGAAGAAGCAGGCCGACATTTGGGAGCGGGGCGCCCACAACAACGACCTGGCGCTGGAAACGCTGGAACGGGCTTTCGTCCTGCAGACAACAGACGAGTCCGTGCGCGCGGAGATGGAGCGTTTGGCGCGCGAGGGTGACCGCTGGGATCAGGTATGCCAGATCTACCTGCGCGCGGCCGAGCGAGAAGGCCACGCGGAGGCCGTGGCACTGCAACTGCGGGTTGCGCAGCTCCGCGAAGATCTCGGACAAATTGCTCTCGCCGAGGAGCGCTACCGCAAGGTGATCGTGCTGGAGACCGACAATCCCATCGCGGTCGGTCGGCTTGAAGAGATCTACCGGACCCAAGAGCGTTGGGCTGACCTGGCGCAGGTGCTGGAACGTCGGATCACCGTGCCGGGAGGACACCTGGAAGGTGCTGAAGCGCGCAGCCGTGCCTTCGAACTGGCCGAGCTCTACGAAAAGCGGCTGGAACGGCCCTATGAAGCGGTGGACACGCTCGAGCGGTACGTGGCGAGTGCCGAGGAAGAAGAGCGCGGACTGGCGGCGGGTGACCCAAGCACATCGGTGTTGGCGGTGGAAGCGCGGACCGGCTACGCTGCGCTGGCGCGCCTGTATGGGCGCGTAGGCATGGCGCAGAAGGCGGCCACAGCGCTGCAGCGTGAATTGGAATTGACGGGTGAGGGAGAAGACGCACGCCAGGCGCGCTGGCGCCTGGCCGAGATCTACGAACGTGAGCTGTCGCTGCCCGCCCGGGCAGTCGACATTTACGAGGATATCCTGAAACGAGCGCCGCAGGATGGCGAGGCCCTCGCAGCGCTGGACCGTTTGCAACAGGCCATGGGGCGCTTCGAAGCGTTGGCCGATGTGTTGCGCCGGCGCGCCGAGATCACGGAGGGTGCGGAGAAGACCGAGCTGGTGTGGCGGCGCGCGCGCATCCTGGAAGAAAAGCTGGGGAATCCGGAGGCTGCGGCAGCTTGCCTGCGCAGCCTAGGCTCGGACGCACTCTCCGACGAGCGAACCGCGGCCGCGCTCTTGCGCAACCTGCGCAGCGCGGGCCTGGCCCATGAGGCCCTGCGCATTCTTCAGCAGCGCATCGGCGTCCTGACCAAAGCCGGTGGCGATCCCAAGCTGATTGCAGCCCTGAACCTCGAGATGGCCGAGCTGAAGTCCGACGACCTGTCGGACCCCAAGGGAGCCCAGAAAGCCATCGAGGCGGCCTTCGCGCTGCAGCCTGAAGATCCGGCTGTCCTCGCCGCGCTGGCGCGCTTCCACCTCAAGCACAACGATTTCCAGGCCTATGCCGACGTTCTCTTGCGCCGGGCCGATGCCCTGGCGGGCCAGCCCGAACAGGCTGCGGCGCTGCTGGAGGCGGGCGCGGTGTTCCGCGATCAACTCGGCCAGGCGGCCGAAGCGCGGGCCTGCTTCGAGAAGGCGGTCGACCTCCATCCTTCGAATCCCGAGGTGCTGGCGGCGCTGGCGGCCATGTTGGCTGGCGAGGGCCGGATCGAGGAGGCCACCGCGCTGTACGAGCGGCAGCTCAGCCTGTGCGACTCGCCTTCGGCCAAGGCCGCGGTGCTGACCAACTTGGCCCGCGCGCTCTGTGAGAAACCGGACGGTCTCACCGAAGCCGAGCGCCGGCTCGATGAGGCCCTGGACCTTGACCCCAACTACCTGCCCGCCGTGGTCACCATGGCGGACATCCTTTACCGCGAAGAACAGTGGGATCGGGCCGAGCGCCGATTGAACGAGGCGCTCCGGCGCATGCGGGGCCAGCCCGAGCAGACGGCCAAGCTCTATCACCGGCTGGGCGAGGTCTACGAGAAGCTGGGACGCCTTGACGAAGGCTACCGGCAATTGGTGGAGGCCGACAAGGCTCTGCCGGGACAACTCATGCTGCGCATTGCTCTGGGCGAGAACCGCTTCCAGGCGCGACGCTGGCGGGATGCGGCCACCCACCTAGAGGGGGTCGCGGATCATGCGGCAGCGCCCAACTACCCCGAGGAAGTGGCGCTGGCGCTCGCCCATGGCGCCATGGCCGAGCTGCGACAGAAACGCCCCGAACGCGCCGCGGCCCTGCACGAGGCCGCGCTGCGCTTGTCGCCCAGCCATCCGCAGACACTGCGCGCGCTGGCTGACTTGGCCATTGAGCGCGGAGACAAGCTGGAAGCGGCGCGATCGCTGCGCCTGGTGGCCGAATCCTGCGGCGATCCGGTCGAGCAGCGCCGGCTGTACGAACAGATCGGCGATCTGCACCTAGCCTTGGGGAACCTGGGGGCCGCCCGTGAAGCCTTTGAAGAAGCGGTGGCCCGGATCGAAGGCGAGAGCCAGGACCAGGTGCCCCTGCTTGAGAAGGCGCTGGCCGCGCAACGGGCTGAGGGTGCCCTGCGTCCCGCCATTGAAACCGCGGGCCGGATCGCGGACATCGTGGTCGAGCCCAAAGAGCGGGCTGCGCGGCGACGCGAGATTGCCGGATTCGAGGTGGAGCAAGGCAACTTCGACAGAGCGGCGGACCTGCTTGAGCAGGTAATCGCGGATGATCCGACGGACGAGACGGCCCTGTGGAGCCTTTGTGAAGCGTACGAGCGAGCCGGCCGCGGGGCTGACGTGGCGGAAACCCTGCAACGAGTCCTGCCCCAACTGGCCGAGCCAGCGGCTGACGCAGAACTGGCACGCCGGCGCGCGGAGCTGTGGGCAAAGCTGGGCGCCTTGCTGGTTCGAACCGATCCGGCGGCCGCCGTCGGCGCCTTGCAGGCGGCGATCACGGCTGACCCCAATCGTGTGGAAGCACGATTGGCTCTGGCCGAGATCTACGGGGCGCGGCCCGAGCATCGAGAAATGGCCATCGAGAACCACAACGCCATCCTCGTCTTCGATCCGATCCGGCAGGAATCTCTGCACGCTCTAGCTGCCGATCACATCCGTCAACAGCACGTCGATCGAGCGCGCTGCCTGCTGGAGGTCTTGGACGTTTTTGGTCTCGCGAGCGAGGAGGACAGGGATTTCTTGGCGCAGAACCCGGCGCCTGAACGCAACCCCGACGATCCCTATGGGGGAACCTTGGAGGACGGCGGGCGCGGCCGGCATCTGGCTCCGTTGCAGGACTTGCACTTCGTCGCCGATGTGCTGGCGGCGGTGTGGGAAGGGGCGCCCGGACTTTCGCAGGCCAACCTGGACAGCTTCGGCGTGACCGCCAAGGACAAGGTCTCAACAGTGGCGGACCTGGCCATCGCGCAGATCTGGGGGCAAGCCGGCAAAGCGCTGGGCAACCGGCGCACCAGTCTCTACCTGCGACCGGATCCGGACTTCGACGGAATCAGCCTGGTCGGAGTAGCGCCGCCGGCGATCGTGGTCGGGCCGCGCTTGGCCGACGAAGCCCCAGTTGGCGAGCTGCGCTTCCGCATCGGCCGCGCCCTCGAGCTCAGCCGGCCCGAGTACTTGTTGGCGGCGATACTGCCGGCGCCGGAGTTCGACACGCTATTCATGGGTGTGCTCAAAGCGTTCCATCCCAAACACGCGCGTTTCCGTGCCGGCAGCGACGACGCCGCGGCCGAGCAGGCCGCCAAGTTGAAAAAGGCCCTGCCCTACAAGATCGCGAAGCGCGTCGGCGAGCTGTTTCAGGAGCACGCCGAGGTCGCCCTCGATCCGGCGCGCTGGCGAGAAGGAGTGCGCGAAGCCGGCAACCGCGCCGGCTTGCTCATGAGCGGCGTCGTCAGCGCGGCGATGCGCATCGTTGGGCACGAGTCGATCCCCGGATCCGCAGACGCGCCGGATCCAGAGGTCCTGCGCGATCACGCCGGACGGCCCGGCCCCTTGCGAGACCTGCTCCGCTTCGCCGTCAGCGACGCCTATTTTGATGCGCGCGATCTGCTCGGCCTGGGGCGTCCGGCTGCGTAGCGGTCGGGGCGGTGCAGCCCTGGCATTGCATTGACACCGACCTTGGGCCTTACTATAAGCGGCCACTCTGGCCTCCCCGCGAGGATGGCGGAACTTGGTAGACGCACTAGCTTGAGGTGCTAGCGGTTAACAGCCATGGGGGTTCAAGTCCCCCTCCTCGCACGAGAAAAACCCTGAATCTTTTGGAGAGGTTCTGGGTTTTTGCTTTCTGGCCAGCGCGACGGGATGTCTTTTCGCAGCCGTTGCTCCACAACCAGAATGTAGCGAGAATTCCGGCTGGCCAGCAGCCGCGGCAGCTTGGAGGACATCCTCGTCCGCCGCCTTCTGCGGACGCATGTGGCGGGCCGTGGTGGCGGGCTGTTTGTGGCCCGCCAGGTAGATCACGCCGGACAGGTTGCTGGTCACCTGCCCCAAGTGCGTGAGCCGCGAGTGCCAAAAGTGGCGATGCAGTGGGTCACGTCGGGATTCTTGTTGTGCTCCCGGCGCCAGCCGTCGCCGAGGGAGCGTGCAATCTTGGGCGCCATGCATCTGTTGCATATACCAACTAATATAGTAC
>Ga0224516_1000312_pt1 | contig 11558 bp, 9 predicted proteins | sample IRFST0metaG_FD_179884 | JGI IMG/M metagenome (GOLD analysis project Ga0224516, IMG submission 179884) | Peat soil microbial communities from Stordalen Mire, Sweden - IR.F.S.T0 | ecosystem: Environmental > Terrestrial > Soil > Wetlands > Peat | place: Sweden: Norrbotten County, Stordalen Mire... | reverse complement strand
TATAATAAAAGAGTGATGAAAATAAACTAAATATTTCTTATATTTGTAGAAAGAGGGATAAGATTGAAATTATCACCTAGGCAAGAAGAAATTGTATGCTTAGTTAAAGAAAACCAACCAATAACAAGTGAAGCCATTGCAGAGAAAATAGGGGTAACTAGGGCTGCACTTAGAGCAGATTTGTCAGTGCTTACAATGATAGGACGGTTAGATGCTAGACCTAAGGTTGGATATGTATACAATGGGAAATCTTCAAGTGGATTAGTTTATCAGCAGATAAGTAAAATTAAAGTGTCTGAAATAATGTCTAAACCTGTGACGGTAAGCGAGGATACAACGGTATATGATGCAATCGTATACTTATTTCTTAATGATGTAGGGACATTATTTATAGAAAACAATGGAGTAATTACAGGAGCAGTTTCTAGAAAAGATTTTCTTAAAATTTCAATAGGCGGAACAGATATACATAAGGTTCCAGTTGGTGTAATTATGACTAGAATGCCTAATATAATTTGTGCCAATGAAAATGATAATGCTTACGATTTAGCTAAGAAAATAATAGAACATGAGATTGATAGTATTCCAGTTGTTGAGATACTTAAAAAGACTGATGGAAGAGACCAAATGAAAATAATTGGTAAGGTTTCTAAAACAAACATAACTAAATTATTTGTTAAACTTGGAGAAAATGAAAATTAATTATTATGGTAACTGCGAAGCCCTTTGGCATCGTTAGTAATATATTGAGAAAATTATAAGAAAAGAGGGAGTATTGAAATGACAAATAAGTATGTGTATCTTTTTAGTGAAGGAAATGCTTCAATGAAAAATTTACTTGGAGGAAAAGGCGCTAATTTAGCTGAGATGACCACCTTAGGAATTCCAGTACCAGATGGTTTTATTGTTACAACAGAAGTTTGTAATAAGTATTATGAAGATGGTGGGAAAATTTCTAATGAAATAATAGAACAAATTTTCAACAGCTTAACAAAGCTTGAAGAATCAACTGGTAAAAAATTTGGAGATAACTCAAACCCTTTATTAGTTTCAGTAAGGTCTGGTGCAAGAGTTTCAATGCCAGGTATGATGGATACTATTTTAAATTTAGGATTAAATGACGTGGCTGTTGAAGCTATGGCAGGATTAACTAATAATTCTAGATTTGCATATGATTCATATAGAAGATTTATTCAAATGTTCTCTGATGTTGTTATGAATATAGAAAAAAGATTATTTGAAAATAAACTTGATGAGATTAAGGAAAGAAAAGGTGTTGAATTTGATACAGATTTAACTGCTGATGACTTAAAAGAATTAGTTGGTGAATTTAAGGAGCTTTATAAAAAAGAAAAAGGTGAAGAGTTCCCAAGTGATCCGAAATCTCAATTGATTGAATCAATAACGGCTGTATTTAGATCTTGGAATAATCCAAGGGCTATAGTTTATAGAAGAATGAATGATTATCCAGGAGAATGGGGTACAGCAGTAAATATACAAGAAATGGTATTTGGTAATAAAGGAGAAACATCAGGAACAGGAGTTGTATTCTCTAGAAACCCAGCTAATGGAGAAAATGAAATATATGGTGAATATTTAATGAATGCTCAAGGTGAAGATGTTGTTGCAGGAATTAGAACACCACTTCCAATATCAAAATTAAAGGAACAAGATCCTGTAATATATCAAGAATTTGAAGATATAGTTAATAAATTGGAATCTCATTATAAAGATATGCAAGATATGGAAATAACAATAGAAGAAGGTAAATTATACTTTCTGCAAACTAGAAATGGTAAAAGAACAGCTCAGGCAGCATTAAAGATTGCTGTTGATTTAGTTGAAGAAGGAATGCTTACTAAAGAACAAGCAATTTTAAAAGTTGAACCCAAGCAATTAGATACATTATTGCATCCAGCATTTTATACTGAAGATTTAAAAAAGGCAATTCCAATAGGTAAAGGCTTGCCAGCATCTCCAGGAGCTGCATGTGGTAAGATTGCATTTACAGCTGATGAAGCTAAAGATAGAGCTTCTCTTGGCGAAGATGTAGTACTTGTAAGACTTGAGACTTCTCCAGAAGATATAGAAGGTATGGTAGCAGCAAAAGGAATTCTTACAGTAAGAGGTGGTATGACTTCTCATGCTGCGGTTGTTGCAAGAGGAATGGGAACTTGTTGTGTAGCTGGATGTGGAACTATTAAAGTTGATGAAAAAAAGAGAACTTTAGAAGTTAATGGAAAAGTTTATACAGATGAAGATTTTATCTCAATTGATGGTACTAGTGGTAATGTATATGGAGAAAAGATAAAGACGGTTACTCCAGAAATTTTAGGGCATTTTGGTATATTTATGGGTTGGGCAGATGAAATAAGAAAATTAAAAGTCAGAGCTAATGCAGATAGTCCAAAAGATGCACAACAAGCAGTAGAATTTGGAGCAGAAGGAGTAGGTCTTTGCAGAACAGAGCATATGTTCTTTGCAGAAGATAGAATTATGGCTGTAAGACAAATGATTACTTCAAAGGATTTAGAGCAAAGAAAAGTTGCATTAGATAAAATATTACCAATGCAAAAAGCGGATTTTATTGGTATCTATGAAGCACTAAAAGGAAAACCAGTTACTATAAGATTATTAGATCCACCTTTACATGAATTTTTACCATCAGCAGAAGCTGATATTAAAGAGTTAGCAAAGGAAATGGGAATAACTTTTGATGAATTACAAGCTACAGTTCAAGAGTTACATGAATTTAATCCTATGATGGGTCATAGAGGATGCCGTCTTGCAGTATCTTATCCAGAAATAGCACAAATGCAAGCAAGGGCAATTATAGAGGCTGCCATAGAAGTTAAAAAGAATAACAGCTATGACGTTATTCCAGAAATAATGATTCCATTAGTTGGAGAGATTAAGGAATTAAAATATGTTAAAGATGTTATAGTAAATACAGTAAAAGAAGTCATGGTAGAAAAAGGTGTAACTTTAGAATACAAAGTTGGTACTATGATTGAAATTCCAAGAGCTGCTTTAACTGCTGATGAAATAGCTAAAGAAGCAGAGTTCTTCTCATTTGGTACAAATGATTTAACTCAAATGACATTTGGATTCTCAAGAGATGATGCGGCTAAGTTCTTAGTTCACTACTATGATAAGAAGATTTATGAACAAGATCCATTTGCTAAATTAGATCAAACTGGAGTTGGAGCATTAATCAAGATAGCTGTAGAAAAAGGAAAAGCTACACGTCCTGATATCCATCTTGGAATTTGTGGAGAACACGGTGGAGATCCATCATCGATTGAATTCTGCCACAATATAGGTCTTGACTATGTATCATGTTCACCATTTAGAGTGCCACTTGCAAGACTTGCAGCAGCACAAGCACAAGTAAAACAACCAAGATAGAAGTTATAGGAGCCCCTTGAATTTAAAATTCAAGGGGCTTTTTCTGCGAAATATAAAAATACTTGCAGTAATGTAAAAACTTGAGTTTATTAAACTTTAGGAACAAATGCATGACATTTATTTCGGAGGGATATATACATAACTCTAGTTTTAAAGTAATGTTGTGTTGAACTTTTTTTGTACAGCATCTATTATGCCTAATGTAAAATCATATTGAAAGTCAGCTTTTGAAGTTGTATTTAAAAGCAAAGTTAAAAAAGCGGCTTTATTGCACTTGTAGATATTTTTATAATAATCTCTTGATATTTTCCAGTATTTTTGTGGAAAACAAATATATGAAATCAAATATCTTAAATCTGATTCTGTTAATGGAGAAGATTCATCATAAGTTTCTAACACAGATAATGCCAAATCAATATTCCATTTGGTATTTTCACGTTTTAGTAACCTACGCATAAAATATGCCAAATCTTTTGCACAATAATCTGTTTTGCATTTATCAAAGTCTATTATCCAAGGATTTGAATTATCTGGGAATATTATGTTTTTATTCACAAAATCTCCATGACATAAAGATTTACTTAACTTATCATTATCAATTTTATTAGCAATATCTAAAGAAATTCTAGCAAGGCGTAAATTTGTATCAAAGTTCGAAATAAAATGTCGTGAAAATGTATCTTTATACTTATAAGCTTCGTTGGATGTTTGAAGTAAATCTTGAAAATGCTTTAAGGTTGATATGTAATAATCATCATATCCTTCTTTTAGTGAACTACCTAAAATAGGCTGAAAATTACGTGATATTGAGTGAATAGTAGAAAGTTTTTTTACAGATAGTATAACATGATTAATATTATCAAAATTGCATTTTTCACCGTTAATCCAAGGAGTTAGAATGAAAAGCATATCTTGAAAAGAGACAAATCTATTATTATCAATAGTTGGTAATAGTTTTGGAACTTTAATATTATTTCTATATAACCACTCAATAGCAGAATATACATATAGTAAATCATTTATATTATAATAAACTTTTTTTAAACAATAACTTTTTCCGTTAAAATCTATTCTATATACTGCTCTTTGTTTATCGGTGTCTTTAAATTTTATTATTGAAATTTTAGAGTTTTGTAAATTGTAATAAGGTAAAACATTTTGTTTTATGATTTCAGGGGAAAGATTGCATTCTTGTAAAGATAAAACTTCAGTACCCATAATACACTCCTTTATAAGGTGATCGTTTTAGAATGAAAAACTTTTCATATATTAAATAATATTAAAAAAATTTAATATTATACTTAAAGAATTTTATAAAATATATAAAAATTTATATGTAAAGGATATTATTTTTATATTAATTGCAAATAATAAATATGCCTAATAAATAGAGGAATATAATGATAAATCTAGAATACATAAAAAGAGGTGAGAAAATATGAATGTGAAAGAAAAAATTCAAGGTTTTGAAAGCTTGACATTAATTAAAGAAGCTGCTTTTTCAAAAAATTCTCTAGGAAGAAGAATTAAAGAAGAAGATGATAATATTAGAACTTGTTATATGCTTGATAGAGATAGAATTATTCAAAGCAAATCATTTAGACGCCTTAAGCATAAGACGCAAGTATATATAAAAACTTCTGGTGATCACTATAGGACTAGATTGACTCATACACTAGAAGTATCGCAAGTTGCAAGAAATATTGGTGTTGGTATTGGATTAAATGAAAATTTAATTGAAGCAATAGCATTAGGCCATGACTTAGGCCATGTTGCATTTGCACATAATGGAGAAGAAGTATTAAATGAATATCTAAAAGGTGGGTTTCGCCATAATGAACAAAGTGTAAGAGTAGTAACAAAACTTGAAAATGGTGGGAGTGGACTCAATTTAACTGAAGAAGTAATTAATGGGATATTAAACCACAGTGGTCTTGGAAATACAAAAGATACAATTACTTTAGAAGGTATTGTAGTTAAATTCAGCGATAAAATGGCTTATTTAAATCATGATATAGATGATTCAATAAGAGCAGGTTTGTTAAGAAAAGAACAGTTACCTAAAGATATTGTTAAAGTTTTAGGGAATAGTTCTACTGAAAGGCTAGATACCTTAATAAAAGATTTTGTAAAGACTTCAAGTGACAATATTAATAATGGAATAAAAGAAGTTGGATTAAGCAAAGAAATTAATGAAGCAATGATAGAACTTAGAGAATTTATGTTTAAAAATATATATTTAGGAGATACATTAAAGGTTGAGAGAAATAAGGCGAAATTTATTTTGCAACAACTAATAATATATTTTGAAAAAAATCCAGAACAAATGCCAGAAATTTATTTGTCCATAGCTAAAGACGAAAGTCTACAAAGAGGAGTATCAGATTATATTGCTGGTATGAGCGATGATTATTGTTTATTACTGTTTAATAAAATATTTGTTCCTAAAGTAGTAATAGATTACTAAAATTGATTAAAAGTAAAAAATAGAATTTAAATATAAAAAAAGAGGATTTCAAAATAAAACAAAGAATTATTAAATTATGTGCTTAATTTACATTGTGTAAAAATAATAATTAAATAAAAAAGTGTTTTTTTATTATAATTTAGAAGGAAAACTCTTTTTTTTGTCGAATAATATATACACTGTTGAAAAAAACAGTAGGGAGGGAGATGTCTCCTTGCAGATACCAGAAGAAGTAATTGAAAAAATAAAAGAGCAAAATGATATTGTTGATATTATTTCAGAAAATGTAAGATTAAAAAAATCAGGTAGAAATTATATGGGACTATGTCCATTTCATAATGATAAATCGCCATCATTTAGTGTTTCAAGTGAAAAGCAAATATATAAATGTTTTTCATGTGGAGAAGCAGGAAATGTGCTTACATTTATTATGAAATACAAAAAACTTACTTTTCTAGAGGCTGCAAAGTATTTAGCAGATAAAGCTAATATTCAATTACAGATAGAAGGAGAAGAAGATAATAGAATTTCAAAAAAGAAGGAGCTTTTATACAGTGCTAATGTAGAGGCTGCTAGATATTATTTTGCTAATTTACAAAGTTTTAAAACATCAAAAGATTATTTTTTAAAACGAGGTATAAAAGAAGAAACTATAAAACGATTTGGTCTAGGCTATGCACATGATAGTTGGCAAGGTGTAATAAATTTTTTAAGAACAAAGGGGTATAAAAATGATTTATTATATGAAGCTGGATTAGTTTCTAAAAGTGAAAAGACTGGAAATGTATATGATAGATTTAGAAATAGGGTCATGTTTCCAGTGTTTGACGTAAAAGGAAAAGTTATTGGATTCGGAGGACGGGTTTTAGATGATTCAAAACCAAAATATTTAAATTCACCAGAAACAATGATTTTTCAAAAAGGAACTAATCTTTACGGATTAAATTTTGTAATTAAGAATAAGCTACAAGAAGATTATGTCATTATAGTTGAAGGATATATGGACTTAATAGCACTTCATCAATATGGAATAACTAATACAGTAGCATCACTTGGAACTGCGCTTACTGTAAATCAAGCAAGGCTTCTTAAAAGATATGTAAATAAAGTAATAATTTCTTATGATGCTGATTTGGCAGGTCAAACTGCTACCCTACGTGGACTTGAGATTTTAAGAAATGCTGGATTTGATGTAAAAGTATTAACTGTACCACAAGGTAAAGATCCAGATGAATTTGTAAGAAATAATGGTAAAGAAGCATTTTTAAGGTTAGCAAAAGAAGCACTACCGCTGATTGAATACAGAATCAAAAAAGTTGCCCAAGGGATAAATCTTAATGATGGAAATGAATTAATAAAATATGGAGAAAAGTTTGCAGAAATTTTAGCAGACTTGAATCCAGTAGAGAAAGATGTGTATATAAAAAAAATATCAGAAGAGACATCAATTAAAGAACAGGCATTATATGACTTACTTTCTCAAGTAATGGCAAAAAGCAAAAATGAAGACAATTTTATGAATAAAAAGGAATATTTTAGAACAAAATTATATGTAGAACCAGGATATTTAAAAGCTGAAAGAGCTCTAATAAAATTTATGCTTGCTGATGAATTTTATGATGAACTTAAGAATGTTATAGAATTTGGAGATTTTATAATAGAATCACATAATAAAATTTATTCATTAATATTGCAAGGTAAAAAAGTAGATACTGATAATATAATGTCTTATGTAGAAAGCAGATGTGATGATATTGAAAGTTCTAAAGAACTGACTAAAATTAAAGAACAAGAAATTTTAGCATTTGCTGATAAAGAGAGATTAATTATGGATTATATAAAAGAAATTAAAAGTTTTAAACTTAAATTGCAAATTGAAGATTTAAAGAAAAGGCAAAATAGATTTGAAAAAGATGGGGAAATTGAAGAATCTATAAGAATTGCAATGGAGCTTACTAAGTTACAGAGACACTGAAAAGGGGAGAGAGAGGTTAAAGGTTAATTACGGAAGGAGGCAGTAATAATATGGAACAAATAACGAATGGAAAAGCTGTAAAGCCAAAAGATGATAAAAAAGAAAAAAGCAATAAGATGGTGGCCGTAAAGGAATTAATTGATAAGGGTAAGAAGAATGGTTCGTTAACATATAAAGAAATAATGGAAGCAATAGATCATATTGATTTAAGCCCAGAGCAAATAGAAAAGATATATGAAGTATTTGAAATGACAGGTGTAGAAATTATAGGTGATGCTAACGAAAGTGAAACGGAACAAGAAGAAATTGATTTATCAGTACCAGAAGGTATATCTATAGATGACCCAGTTAGAATGTATTTAAAAGAAATTGGGAAGGTGCCTTTATTGTCTTCAGAGCAAGAAATAACTTATGCTCAACAAATTGAAGAAGGAAGCCTAAAAGCTAAGAAGAAATTAGCAGAAGCAAACTTAAGATTAGTTGTAAGTATAGCTAAAAGATATGTTGGTAGAGGTATGCTATTCTTAGATTTAATTCAAGAAGGAAATTTAGGACTTATAAAGGCAGTTGAAAAATTCGATTATAGAAAAGGATATAAATTTTCAACTTATGCTACGTGGTGGATTAGGCAAGCAATAACAAGAGCTATTGCAGACCAAGCTAGAACAATTAGAATACCAGTTCATATGGTAGAAACTATAAATAAGCTTATAAGAGTTCAAAGACAATTACTACAAGAATTAGGAAGAGATCCATTCCCAGAAGAAATTTCAAAGGTTATGGAACTTCCAGTAGAAAAGGTTCGTGAAATTCAAAAGATAGCACAAGAACCAGTTTCGTTAGAAACTCCAATAGGTGAAGAAGAAGATTCTCATTTAGGAGACTTTATTCCTGATGATGATGCACTAGCACCAGCTGAAGCTGCTGCATTTACAATGCTTAAGGAACAATTAATTAGTGTATTAGATACATTAACGCCTAGAGAAGAGAAAGTTTTAAGATTAAGATTTGGACTTGATGATGGAAGAGCTAGAACTCTTGAAGAAGTAGGAAAAGAATTTAATGTTACAAGAGAAAGAATTAGACAGATTGAAGCAAAAGCTTTAAGAAAGTTAAGACATCCATCAAGAAGTAAAAAATTAAAAGATTATTTAGATTAAACAATTAAGCACCTATATTTAGGTGCTTTCTTTTAAGTGATAAGTGAGAGTCCAAATCTTGTATTTGGTTTCTCGAACTTAGTTAACTCATGTATATGAGTTAACTTCCTTAGAAAAACGATTTGGAGTGAATCACTTACTCAGCGAACTCATGTGGTCGAGTTTTCCTTAAAAGTTAGAAAAGAGGTAATTATGGAATTAAGTAAAAGATTAAATTGGATTATAGATAAACTTAATAAGGTTGATGTTATAATGGACGTTGGAACAGATCATGGATATATACCAATTTATTTGGTTAAAAACAATATAGCTTCAAAGGTTATAGCTTCAGATATAAATAAAGATCCTTTAAAAAAAGCAAAAATAAATGCATCATTAGATGGAGTATTGGATAAAATTGATTTAAGATTGGGAGGCGGATTATCTCCTTTAAACAATAAAGAAGCAAATGCCGTAATAATTGCGGGAATGGGTGGCAACCTAATTAGAGATATACTAGAAAATGATTTGGATAAAGTTAAGAATTTGGATTATTTAATACTTCAACCTGCTCAAAATCCTGAGGTTTTAAGAGAATATTTATATAATAATAACTATGAAATTTTAGAAGAAGATATATGTTTAGACGAAAATAAATATTATGAGATATTTAAAATTAAATATAAAAAATGGGACTGTATAATATTAGAAGACATATTTTATGAAATAAGTCCTACTATGCTAAATAAAAAGTTACCTTTATTAAAATCATATATAGAAAGTAAGATTCAAAAGAATTTGAAGGTTATGGAATTTATTATAGATAATACTGATCATGCAAGAGAACGTAAAAATGAATTAAAAGAAAAAAATCAGAGATTAGAAAAATTATTGAAAAATTTTTAGGTGGTGAAATTATGACTAAGGTAAAGGATATAGCAAAGGAAATTGAACGATTTGCTCCAGAATTCCTAAAAGAAGATTATGACAATGTTGGATTAATGGTTGGAGATGAACAGAAAGAAGTAAAGAAAGTTTTGTTATCTTTAGATTGTACCAATGAAGTGATTAAGGAAGCTATAAGTCTCAAATGTGATTTGATAATAACTCATCATCCACTATTATTTAAAAGACCTAAAAATATAATTAAGGGAGATTTACTGGGAGACAAGGTTATTGCTTTAGTTAAGGAAGATATAGCACTTTACTCGTGTCACACAAATCTAGATAGCGCTAAAGATGGAATTAATGAAACAATAGTTAATATGCTCGGATTTAGTTCAAACCAAATAATCGAACCTAATGTATCTGGAAATTACAAAGATGGTGGACTTGGAAGACTAGTTAGATTAGAAAAAGAAATTCCTTTATGTGATATTATAGATCTTGTTAAAAAAAGATTAAATATAAAAAATATGAGAGTTGTAAGTGGTTCTGATAAAGTTAAGGTATTAGCAATAATAAATGGTAGCGGTCAAGACTTTTTTTTAAAAGCCAAAAAACTTGGAGCTGACTGTATTATAACAGGAGATACTACTTATCATTTTGCATCAGATTTTAAAGAAATGAAAATAAGCATAATAGATGCAGGTCATTTTGCGACAGAATATATTGTATTTTTAAAAACATTAGACTTTTTAAAGGAAGAATTTAAAGCGGTAGAGTTTATAGCTTCAGAAAAATGTAAAGATCCATATGACTTTGTTTAGATTAGAAAAGAACAGCTATGCACTTATAATAAGAGTAGCTGTGCTAAAATACGGAACTTTTCTGCATATAAGAACTTTTCGTCGCATCTTTGACTTGTTATTTTCTTTAATAGGCCTAACTAAAGCATGACATGTATGCATATACTAATATTGTAATAATAATTTTGTGGGTGGGCTATGAGTAAAGATGATGATTTTACTAATGGGGCTGGAGATGATTTGAAGAGGGATTTCAAGAATATATTTAAACATAGTAAAAGAGTAGTTAAAGGCTTTTTTAGGCGGGGAAGCAGAGGAAATAGCTGTGGAAGAAGACCAATAGGATTTCCACCATTTTTCCGTTGTAGATCGCCTCTTTTGATGTTACTTTATCCTAAATTAATCGTTGCTGGAATAATACTTCTAACATTATTATTTTGCGGTGTAAGTTTGTATGGAGTAATAATAATAATTTTATTAGCATTAATATTTATTTTAATATAGGTATATATTGCAATTTACAATTAAGGCACAATAAAAAGATAATAGACAAGTATGCATTCATGTGACTAATAAGGGGGGGTAAAAAAATAACAAGCCATCTTCTGGTCTGTTTTGCGCCGTGCTTCATTGCCAAACTATGCGCAGGTTTGGCGCTTCGCCTGGCATAAGGTGAAACTTTTTCGGTGGAATTTTACATTCCAGCTGAATATAGTTGAACCTATCTTAAGACAAAATATACTCAGAAGCTTTGGCCTGTTATTTTATTTCAACTCCCTTTAGGTAACATGATGTTGTGAGTGAAGAATAAACTCTGAGTCTGTTTAAGGTAATCTGTATATTAATAATTAACAGATTGGGATTATAATTGAGTTTATTCC
>Ga0224516_1000310_pt1 | contig 11576 bp, 8 predicted proteins | sample IRFST0metaG_FD_179884 | JGI IMG/M metagenome (GOLD analysis project Ga0224516, IMG submission 179884) | Peat soil microbial communities from Stordalen Mire, Sweden - IR.F.S.T0 | ecosystem: Environmental > Terrestrial > Soil > Wetlands > Peat | place: Sweden: Norrbotten County, Stordalen Mire... | reverse complement strand
GATTCTCGGCACGTTCCCAGCGTGCTGTTTAAGATCATCGTCTTAGGGATACTTATCCGGGCAAGCGCATATTTTGAGTTCCCTAGCGCGATATCGGTCGATCCGTATTATCATGTCGGCTTTATTCAGTTCGTTCTCGACCACGGCTACATTCCCGCGCACGCTGTCCCATATAATCTTCTCGAGTACCCGAGTTTGCCGATTTTTCACATGTTGGTCGCGGCGTTATCGTTAGTCACCGGACTCAGCGTGTATAACAGCTACTTTTTCGTCGGCATCATCGAATGTATTAGCGTAGTATTCATCTTCCTCATCGGCAGGGCTGTATTTAACGTGCGCAGCGGCCTGCTAGCAGCTCTCCTGCTCGCGCTCGCCAGTCAGTTCCTGCTGTGGGGCACCATTATCACGCCGGAGACGCTCGGCATCGTGCTAACACTCGTCGTGGTCGCTGCGTTATTCCTCGTTCCGCGAGATGATATGGTTAGTTTTGCGGCCCTCCTCATCGTACTGTTTACGGGCATACTCCTTACACACGAAGGGACGTCGGCGTATACCGCAGTGGTACTCATCATCGTCGTAGGCTCGTTTGCATTGGTCAGCAAGATAGTGAGGGCAGCGGGGGGCCGGAACGAAATACAAGATGTGAAGGCGCTTTCTCTACACCTTCGATCCCTCGCGCTCTTGGTCGTATTGTTTGTTGCGGGCATCATAAGCTATTGGACGTTTATAGGCGGTTCAGCCTTCAGCCGTGCTATAGCGGTCGTGCGCGGGGGCGTCTCGCCGTCGAGCACTCTAACACAGTCAGTAGTTGCTGCATCCTCAGCAGGGGCGGCAGCTGCGCATCTACCCCCCTCAGCGCTTCCGATCTGGTCTGATTTGCCCGTGCTGCTCCTTATTTTCTTTGCCACGTTTGGATTTCTCTGCATTCTGAGCGCAAAACGAAAAAAGGCCCTGACTGTCGCGTGGATTGGCGCGTCAGCTCTCGTGTTGGCCATTACGGTGGGCACCTACTTTTTAGGCTCAGCCGTGTCGCAGCCCGAGCGATGGATCGTGTATCTGCAAGTGTTCATGGTGATTCCTGCAGCAGTCGGCATTCTGACGCTCGGCTCTCTAGCAAATAGGCGGAAAGGCCTGGCAGTGATTTTTTCGGCGGTGCTTGTCCTTGGCTTTGTTAGCGTAACGCACCCAAATTTGAAGGTCGCGAGCGAATTGCCATGGGACCAAGTCCCTCGGATTGCGCTCCTCCCGTCAGAAGTGGCCGCTGCACAGACGATCACAAATAATACGGAAGGTCGGCTGGTACAGACGGATCTTGCCTATGCCCCGATCTTCATATATCAATACAACTTCTCGAATGTCACTGTGTTCCCCCCCTTATCGGCCATGAGCGGGTTCTCCGATAACAACAGCAGTTGGGTGGTACGGCTCGAGATTGCCAATAATCCATACATAGCGAGCAACGGTCCGGTGTCTAAGCTCGGAGCAGGTGCATACGAATCCCTTGAAGCTACCCAAAACGTAATCTACGATGCTGGTACCGTCCAGGTCGTGACCCCGCGAAATAGTACGCAATGACGACAAACCGCGGCGAACCTTTCGTTTGCGGTGACCATGACGCAGGCAAAAATTCTTGCACCACGACGCACATTAGCGTGGCGAACACCGTTGCTGGGCTGGCTCCAATCTTGTTTGGTCCACTGGCCCGGTACCATAACCGTTATATGAACGCTACGCATGTAGCTAGCTAGAGCCCCCGCCGCTCTCTTGCACCACAACGAGCACTCTACTCGCGAACGAAACGTCCTGACAAGCCATGCAGGTTTGCGCTATCACGGTTGCTTATAACAATCCGGAGGAGCTCGCGCGCTTGCTGCGTTCACTGCAAAGTCAGACAAGCCTGAACGGATTAATCCTGCTCGACAATTCGCGCGAAGAGTACCTCAAGGAAAACGAGGCAATATTCCGAACCCACGCGGATCATTACCAATTCGCTTACTTCGTCCACTCGAGAGAAAACATAGGCTCTGCAGGGGCCTTTTGTCAAGGAATGAAAATTGCGCACGAAAAAGGGTTCGATTGGATCTGGCTGCTTGATCAGGACGGTACTGTTGAAAACGGCTGTTTAGCCTCTCTGCTGCGAAACACTGGACAGGCAGACATCTTATGTCCTCAAATCGTAGATATTGATAATCCAGTAGTTGTCCTGCCCCAATCTGGAGCAATACAGAATTTTTGGGGCCGAATGGTCTGGGTCGCATTCACCGTAAGTCGTAATATCTCTTTTTTTGCGACGCATGGGGCATTGATTTCGAAGTCCGTACTCGACCAAATAGGATACTACGACCCACGCAACTTCTTTGTCGGCTCTGAGGACAGCGATTATGCCTTTCGGTCAACTACTAAACACATGGTGATCCGCCTCGTGGTCGGGGCCAAAGCTCGCCATCCAGATGCCCGCCGCAGGAGTATCGAAAAAAGACGCGGTTTGCTTGATGCAGGGATGATCGACAACATTTCTGCCGAACGAGGTGGAGTTGATGCCGACGATTTGCGCACTCGTCTGCTTTTGAGGCTTCAACAGTCAGCTCTCCGTGGTTCGCGTTTGCTTCCCGAACACTTAGGCTACGTGGACAGCAGGTTATTTGGGGATAAAAACTGCCGTAAGACGCAAGGTTTCGCCAGCTTGTCTTACGCGTATTTAGCAACGAAACGATTGACGCCCCTCCAGCTCGGAGCCGCGTGCGTATACTCTCTCCTCTTTGCATTGTCTCGTAAGCTCATAAGCGACGGCAGAATCAGTTTGAAGGGAACAGTCTCGATGTACGCGATCTGCATGCGAGCCAAGATACAGAAGGAATGGCCCTATGAATCTGTTGATCAGTTTTGCAGGCATCTAGCTGAATAGGCACACCCTTAATCGTAGGCGTCGTCATTTGTGCGACAGCTCGTCAAGTTCTTGATGCGTTGACCGCGGATACGGGGAGCGCGCCAAAAAGGTTCTCAGCGTGCTTGAATCTGTGGACTTTCGTTTTTCATTTCTGCCAGGAGTTGAGGCGCCTTGTCACGCTGAAGCGCGTTAGCAGCACTCAAATAAATCACTGCCACAGCTACGTTAGAGCGTTGCACTAAACATATAAAGCATTCACGACGTCATGCGGTAAGACAGGCTACCAATCAAGCGAGTCCCGATACGCAATTTAGATCTACGCAGTGAAAGAGCAAATGAAGCCCAATAACACTTTCACGGATCTTATTCTCGTTTTTGGTTTCGCGCTCACAGCGCTTGTGGTCGCTAGTGTTCCAGAGTTTAGCGTAACGGTCGCTCGTCCCATCATTGGCACAATAGCCGTTCTTTTTGTCCCCGGGTACGCATTCATTGCAGCGCTGTTTCCCCAAAAGGCGACGCTAGGAAACGGCGTCAGGCTTGCACTCTCTTTTGGCCTCAGTATTGTTATTGTGCCGCTCCTTGAACTAGGCCTCAACTATACCCCATGGGGCGTCCGACTTGGCCCGACACTTGTCATCCTTGTTGTTTTTACGCTGGCGTGTGGTGTAGTGGCGAGCGTTCGCCGACAGCAACTCCCGCCAGAACACCGCTTCGCGGTCAATTGGCCGGTGTGGCACCATTCGGATGACCGCGCGGGGGCTCGGCTCGCAGGCAGCACGTTCGATCGAATGCTTTCAGTCGTACTCATCATCGCGATAATCGCGTCAGTAGCGGTCGCGAGTTATGCACTCGCAATGCCGAAGCCGGTCGAGCACTTCACCGAGTTTTACCTTCTTGGAGCTAACGATACGCTCGGCAATTACACCACGAATTACACGGCGGGGGTCCCAAGTCCGGCGACGGTCGTTATCGTCAACCATGAGGCGCGGGACGTCACCTACAATCTGATCGTCTCGGAGAACACTAGCACGCAACACGCGGTCGTCTATTCAGAACAGGTAGTCATTTCCGACGGCCAACAATGGGAAAAGCAGATAGACCCGGTCCTCACCCTACCAGGGGACAACGTAAAACTTGATTTTGCGCTTTACGCAGACCATACGGCCGCCGATCCATATCGGGACGTCCACCTGTGGGTGAATGTATCAGCATAACGTCGTGTGTGGCCGCTGGTCCGCACGAGGTCGCCTCAAGCGTGCAGCGGCGTTGCTTATGCCATCTTCGCGGCACAAGAAAACATTTATGAGCAAGCGCGAAAGAATCAGACCGATAGCGTGAATCGTAAACTTCTCACTTGGGTCCTCGCGGCCGTTTTGGTCCTCGCGGTTTGCGGAACGATACTGATCATCGTACTTCCGCAACCATCCGAACCGTTTACTGAGCTGTACCTGTTAGGTGCGAGCGGAAAAGCCTCAGATTATCCGACGAATCTCACAGTCGGCCAGACGGCCAACGTCACGGTTGGAGTCGTTAATCACGAGAACACAAACGCTGCCTACACCTTGGTCGTCACCCTGGCTAACAAGACGGTTAACACCACGTCGTTCAGCTTAGCGAATAGTCAAGCGTGGCAAAACCAGATCTCGTTCACGCCAACCCAGCGAGGTCTGGGGCAAAAAGTAGAGTTCGATCTCTATAAGGTGGGCGCTCCAAATGTGTATCGTTCGGTATACCTCTATCTCAACGTCGCGTGATCGCGCGCGCATTTTTTGCAGCGTTCGGTAGAAGCAATAGTCGCTCCGCTCAAGAGACACTCGTTCAGGTGTGTCGGTGCCGACAACTGCCCCGCCCCACGAAAAAGCTGGCTTGATGAACCAAGAGCGCTGCGGCCGTCGTGAGGCGCTCTCAGCGCAATGCAGCACATTCTTATAATGGAAACACGATGAAGGGTAATAGCCATTCTAGCAACAGGACAGTCAGACTATGCCAACAGCGCTCATAACTGGGATCACCGGACAAGACGGATCATATCTTGCAGAGCTCCTGCTTGAAAAGGGGTACGAGGTCTATGGCCTTGTGAGGCGCCTTAGTACACCCAACAAATCCCGCATCAGCACTATCGCTGACCGCCTCGTGCTGCTCGAGGGAGACCTCACCGATCAGTCATCGCTCAACCTCGCCGTGCAGACTGCGATGCCTGATGAGGTGTACAATCTGGCGGCTCAGTCGTTTGTCGCTACGTCCTGGAACCAGCCGGTGCTGACCGGCGACGTCACCGGACTTAGTGTCGTTCGCATTCTCGAAGCGGTGCGGCACTTCTGCCCCACAGCACGGTTCTACCAGGCCTCGAGTAGCGAGATGTTTGGCACGTCGCCGCAGCCGTTGAAAGGTGAGACTACGCCATTCCACCCGCGAAGCCCATATGCCGTTGCAAAAGTGTTTGGGCATTATACGACGATCAATTATCGGGAGAGCTACGGGTTGTATTGCAGTAACGGTATCTGCTTCAACCACGAGTCTCCGCGGCGCGGCATAGAGTTCGTGACGAAGAAAATCTCAGACGGGGTCGCGCGTATCTCTTGTAACCAGGCGAACGAGCTTCGCTTAGGTAACCTGGAGGTCCGCCGCGACTGGGGCTTTGCCGGCGATTACGTGAAGGCGATGTGGCTCATGCTGCAGCAGGATGAGCCTGATGATTACGTGATCGCCTCCGGCGAGAACCATTCGGTGAGGGACTTCGCCGCGCTCGCCTTCGATCACGTCGGCTTGGACTGGGAGAAGTACGTCACAATCGACGAGCGGTTTATGCGGCCAGCAGAAGTACCTGATTTGAAGGGAGACGCGTCAAAAGCCCGTGCCAGGTTGGGCTGGGCACCCGAGACCTCGTTTGAGGCACTCGTGCATATGATGGTGGAGGCCGATGTGGCACGATACAGCCAAGCCTGAGGGACTAACGCTTACCCGTCTTTTTACCGCGCACGCCCTCTCTGTTGAACACGTCGAAGCCCAACGCGACTCACCGACGGCCGAACATCCAAAATGAAGGTGACGTTGATTCGGGGGCGGGGGATAGAGCCGGGCGTCAACAAGATAGCGAGGGCGCTCGCAACGCACGGCTATTCAGTCAAGCTGTTGATTTGGGATCGCGATGGTGTTGCCGAATCGTATAATGCGGGGTTGTATCGCACGTACAAATGTCGGATTAGGGCCCCATACGATCGAGCGACGGCGCTGCTATATCTGCCGCTTTGGTGGGCATATGAGCTTGTATTTCTTCTGCAAGATGACAGTGATGTCATCCACGCGAGTGACTTTGACACGTTGCTCCCGGCCATACTCGCCAAACTAATCAGGAAGCGAAAGCTTTGCTATTTCATCTACGACTTTTATGCAGATAATCTGCCTGACGGGGGATTTCAGTGGTTGAGAAAGCGCATTAGGTGGTTTGTGGCGCACCTTGAGCGCACGGGAATCGGCTTCGCTGACGTGCTGTTTTTGGTGGATGAATCGCGCTTTGAAGAGGTCGACGGAGCACACATTAGCGAGCTCTATTATGTGTACAACTCTCCGGTTGACTACGTACCGAAGCCCCAAGCGAGGCCACGAGCCGCGTCGAGGGTGCTGGTCGACGAGATGGTCGTATTCTATGCGGGGGCGATGCATGATTCCCGCGGGCTTAGCTACATGTTTGACGCGGTGAGCGGTGTCGAAGGCGTGCGGCTTAAAGTGGCGGGGCCGATCACTGACAATGAGCGGGTTCTTGACGAGCTGAACCGCGTCGGCAGCAAGGCGCAGTATCTCGGGTTCTTGCCCTCGTACGACGATGTCATTAGGGAGACGCTGAAGGCGGATCTCTTGTTCCGGTTTGAGGACCCTAGGGTTCCCAAGACGAAGTACGCGAGCCCCGTTAAACTGTTTGAAGCGATGATGTGCGGAAAGCCGATCATCGTCAGCGATGAGAGTGCAATGGCAAACATCGTTCGAGAAGCGCGGTGCGGCGTGGTGGTGCCGTACGGCGACGTGCCTGCGCTTACTAGCACGCTGAAAACCTGCTTGGGGGCCCCACAGCGCCGCGCCAAGCTAGGCAACAACGGGCGTAAGGCGTACGAAGAACGTTACAGCTGGGCGATTATGGAGGAACGCGTGCTTAGCGGCTACCGCTCTCTTGGCCAGCTCGCGAGCGCGGTTTAAGAATTGCCGTGAATGTCTTAAACATTACTATTCACGTGGGCCTCTCGCAGCCGAAGAGTGGAGCACGAGAGAGGTACGCCAATCTGGCGAGACAGCTCTCCGCCGGAGACAACAGCGTCATCGTGCTCGAAGCCGCGAAGTTCGTCGGTCCTCAAGACGCGACGCTCGCCACGATGTCCTCGTACAGCGATCTGAAGTTCGTCGGTCGGACGGTGCGCGTTTTTCGCGAACTCGCACCGAGTTTTGCGCGCGGTGTTATAAGCATACTGCGTGAGATCGCTGTTGCCCCCATTCAGATAGCGCATCCGAGCGGCGCTTTCGTCGTGAAGCTGGCCACTCTACTGACGGCCAGCGGTGCTCCGCTTGTCTATGTCCCTCACAACGTCGAATCTGAGCTCGTGGGAGAGACTTTTTCCAACGACATCCAGTATACCAGGATCGAGCGGTTCGTCCTTCCGGCACGGTTAGGTGCATACGCGCGAAAGCCGCTTGAAGCGAAGTACACGTGGGATGCCATCGGCGCGCAATTGCTCGGCGTATACACACGCGTATTGGGGGGGCGCCATGGTCCTTAATCCTCTCCTGATGAACGATTGGCCGCGCAAAAGGACGCTTATAACAGTCCTCACTCTGCAGTTTCTTGTTTGGGCCCTCGTCGGACTCGACGCGGCAGGGGTGCAGATACCGCTTTTGCGGGGCCTCGTTGCCTCTGTGTACCTCTTGTTCGTTCCCGGTATGCTCGTCCTTCGGGCCCTCCGCCTGCACCAGCTCGGCGGCGTGCGCACGCCGCTCTTCGCGGTTGGCCTGAGCCTCGCGACCGTCATGGGTACAGGACTTCTCATGACAACGCTGTATCCGCTGCTTGGGTTCGAACGGCCGCTCGCGCTTGTTCCTGTTGTGATGACGCAAGGCGTGATCATCACATTCCTCGCGGTACTGAGTTATTGGCGTGACTGTGGTCCAACTGAGGACGCTATCATCGATCGACGTGACGTGCTAACGCCGTCCGTATTAGCGCTGTGTGTGCTCCCCTTCATGAGCATAATTGCAACGTACGCGATGAATGCGTACGGCAGCAACCTGCTCCTGCTCGCGCTAATCATCATCATCGCGATCACGGCGCTTTGGATCAGCACGTCGGCATCCTTTCCAAAGGAGCTCTATCCGCTCGCGGTATTTGTCATCGCCGTCGCTCTCCTCTATCACGCATCGCTGATCTCGTCTTACGTCTGGGGGTGGGATATCCAACAGGAGCTCTATACTGCGAACGCTGTGCTTAACAACGCTCAATGGAATGTGCACGTGATTGGCGCAACCAACGCCGTGCTGAGCGTTACACTGCTCGCTCCACTTATCTCAATCGTGTCAGGTGTGAGTGTGGTGTGGATTTTCAAGACGATCTATCCTCTTTTGTTCGCCCTCGTTCCGGTCGGACTATTCGTCGTGTTCCAAAAACAGACGAGCGACCGAATCGCTCTCTTGGCATCCTTCTTTGTCACCTTCTTGTTCACCTTCTTCACCGAGATGCCGTCACTCGCGCGGCAGGAAATCGCTGAGCTTTTTCTAGTGCTGCTCTTAATCGTGCTCGTCGACAAACGCGTTGGCTCTGAGGGGAAAGCGCCGCTCTATGCGCTCTGTGCTATATTTGCCGCATCTGTTGTTGTGTCGCACTATGCGCTCGCGTTCATCTTCATCGCGTATCTCGTCGTCGCGTGGCTTCTGCTCTTCCTCGTCGACAACCCCGCTATGCGCCGCTTGCATACTGCTGCTCATTCTGAGCCGCCCGCAAAGCCTTGGTCTCGCCCGAAACGGATGCTGACGTTGCCCTTCATTTTGCTGTTCGCCGCCTTCACGGTCGCGTGGTACGCGACTCTCGGGTCCGCGGCGCTGGCCGGTGACATCGCCCCTGTGCTCACTAAGGTTGGCTACACGCTTCTCTCGCCTCTTAATGTCCTCTTCGCAATCGGGATCGGCGCTGTAGCGTACGTCTGCGCCCTTGTGATCGTGTACGTGCTCGTCACACGAGCCCAGCGGAAGGCGCCGACGTTGCTGCGACTGTTCGGGGCACTGGCTGTCGTCTTGTCCGCGTCACTCGTGCTGGCACGCTATCACGGGATTTTGGTTAACGAACTGCTCCAGATTGGGACGCGCTCGCCTCTCCACGAGGTGGTGGAGCTCCTCTACCTACTCGGCCTGCTTCTCATCATTCTGGGCCTCGCCGCGCTCGCGCTCCGCCGTTGTCGTTTAACGTTTGATCAGGAGTTTGTTGCGCTAGCGCTCGCGAGTCTTGCGATATTGATGACAGCCGTTGTCTTTCCGATGTTGGCGCTCACCATCGATACGACAAGGCTTTATCAGATCTCAACGCTCCTGCTGGCCCCCTTTTGCGTTACCGGAGCGCTGTTGATCGGGGGGGTTCCCGGGCGCCTGCGCGCGAAACCGCGTGAAAGGACAGGCGTGAGCGTCGCTTACAAGTTGGTCGCAGCGCTCTTCGTCATAATGCTGCTGTTTGGCACTGGACTCGTCTATGAGGTCACGCGGCAGGATCCGACCTCATTTTTCTTAAATGATTCCATCGATGCCCCCCGTTTCAACGCGAGAGAGGTTGCCGGCGCTCAGTGGCTCTACGCGATGAAAGCAGCCGCGCTGCCCGTGCATGCCGATGCGTATCGCGACCTTCTCTGGACCAGTCTTGATTTTAATTATTCGTGGGGAAACATCCCCAGTTACGCGCCGCACACGCCGCACACGGGGTACGTCTTTCTGGGGACTTTCAATTTGCTCACAGGTACGAGCGCGCAGCAGTTAAACACACAATCACTCCTCAACGGCACGCAGGTTTACCACTCGAGTTTGGCCGGTATCGCGAACGGTCGCAATCGTGTTTTTGACGACGGAGGCGCCGTTGTATATTACCACTAGCGAGGGGGCACGCGCTCGCACCTGGCGTCCTTCGTCGGTCGTGCTGATCGCGTGGCATTCCGCTGGATTCGGGCGCTAGCAGCGGTTCGAAGAACGCACTTCTGCTCGTTAGGTGGGCGCCTAGAGGCGACGCTTGCAGTCGCGGTGTTGGGGCAACTAGCGCGTCGGGATGAGGTTCCCGCCTCTTTTCGTTGCGCGAAGGCCATAAGCAGAGCAGCGTCAGGTCATGTATCTATTTGTAACAGAGCACACCCAAAGGAAATGGGAGAGTATGCGGCCCTGAACGTCGCGCGAAGCACAGCGATGCCCTTTCAAAACGACTTCGACGGCGTTTGTGGAGCTAAAACTCAACATAAAGGATCGCAACCCAAAAAGTGGGTCCGCTGAGTGATCAAATCAGGACGTGGGCAGAGTAGCCGACGATTATGGGGGGGTGTACGCAAACCTCTTAAGGGAGCGAGAAGGCTAAAACACGCGTTCTGCTACAAATGGGCGAAACATCCGCGCTCTGCCGCGTTTCGAGACCGCACGACATTCGAGGCACAATAATCCTCCTTTTGGGTCGCATTCACAAGTCGAAAAGGATAAAGCACTATATTGCCGCTTTCGCTCTCTTACAAAGCGCTCTGATCCGTCGTAGGTCTCGGGGACCCGCAGCGAGGCGATGAAGAGGTTCAATGTGGCTATGTAACAGATTTATGTCGAACTATGAAGGTGACGCTGGAAAATGCCCAGCGGTACGCGCGAATGGCAAGGGCTGGCAAGCGACACGTCACGATACATGGTTGCAACGCAAGTGGCACATCTTTATGGTCAATGCGTGTCGAAATAGGTTGTGCACGGCGAGTTACCATCGCTGCTCCACTCGGCGACGAGAGTTAGTTCTTACACGGTCCGCACACTGTGGCCAATACGTGACTGTGACTAGGGTCTGCAATGAACATCCTAATGATATGGGAAGAACGTCCGTCACCGTTCAGCGGTGCGGCGTTGCCGGCATTCAACGTTTTAAAGCACTTAGGCAGAAGTCACACCATCCGGCTTTTGTATCTCGACGATGATCTCGCCGCGCCGAGATCTTATCCGGGACTGGAGCAGTACTGTTCACAAATCGATCCAGTACCCTGGCACCATCAATCGCATAGTAGTAAACTTCTTTCTGTTGCTCGCGATAGCTGTGCCCCGCGAAAACTCTTTTCGGACTATCGGTATTTCTTGACGAGCGCGTACTTACCAGCGATGGCGTCATTGATACAAGACGCTCGTCACGACAAGTACGACATAGTTTATGCGAGCGAACCGGTCGCGTTCTACGCGTGGCGATTTAGCACCCCCAAAGTGATGCACGCATTCGATTGCAGGTCTGCCGAGTTCTACCGTGAGTACCTGAGAGCGCGGAGGTCTATGGACAAGCTTTATTGGTTCTGCACGTATCTCGCTACTAGAACGGCAGAGAAAAAGCTCCTTGCTGCGTTTGATGCAAGCATCGTCGTCAGTGACAAGGAGTATCACGCAATGAAAATGCTGTGCCCAGAGGCACGATGCATAACCGTTCCTAATGGGGTCGATATAGACT
>Ga0224516_1000309_pt1 | contig 11617 bp, 11 predicted proteins | sample IRFST0metaG_FD_179884 | JGI IMG/M metagenome (GOLD analysis project Ga0224516, IMG submission 179884) | Peat soil microbial communities from Stordalen Mire, Sweden - IR.F.S.T0 | ecosystem: Environmental > Terrestrial > Soil > Wetlands > Peat | place: Sweden: Norrbotten County, Stordalen Mire... | reverse complement strand
CTCCTGACGGCCTCCTCAGAATCAACGTCTGTCCCGGGCGCCTCGGTATCCGGGATGAAGTCCGGATCCTCAACACCCGCGAGCAGGTGCCAGTTGGTGATCGCAACCATCCCACTTCCGGTGACCTTTCGACCGATATCAGTCTTTGTGACGACGGATGACTGCAGGAACCCAAAGACGGCTTCGCGGTAGTTCTCCGGAACGAATAGTTCTTGGTGCGAGAAGATGTCGGAGGTCTTGAAGTGGCGTTCGCCATCTCGTTCCTTGCCAAGGAAGGAGTCAAGGAGGCGGTCGTAGACGATCAACCCGGGAGCGACGAGGAGGAAGTTGCTCGTAAAGCGCTCGTCTTCAGGAGTGGCAAGCTTGTTCAGGTACTGCCAGACGAGAAGGGCGTTCAGCACCCAGGTCTTGCCAGTACCGGTTGCCATCTTCGCGGCGTACATGGGGTGGTTGTGGTGAGCGCGCGTCACCTCTCCGAGCATCCCACCCTCCAAGAGTGCGTCAGGTGCAACTTTCTCGTATAGGTCTTGCAACCGTCGGGGCGCTAACACCTCTTGCGCATAAACGATGTTGAGGATCGCTTCTCGCTGTCCCTCGTGAAAGTTCAGCTCGCGGAGATCGCAGTAGTCAGCCTCGAACCAATACCGGAGGAGCTCCGCCGTGACGGGCGTGACTTGCTCGAGTAGTTCAGTCGGATGTCCCGAAACGAGATCCGCGATCTGCCCACCTACTAGATGGTGAAGACCGGCTGCAAGCGGGAATACATCACGGTTGGGGCTCATCTGGTCGCCTCGACCCCTTCGACTACGACTTCGGATTCGAATCCGAAGACATCTACGGCGCGAACGCAAACGCGGCGCGGGCCGTCGGCGGGCGGGACACGAAGGACGGCCTTCTTGACGACTCTCAGGGGATCGCTGTCGTTCTCGGTGTTCTCCCGGTAGTCCTGCCACACAGAGCGGAAGATCGCACCGTCATAGTCCGGGTCGACGGCCCAGTATTCGATAAGTGCGAGAGGATCGTCGTTCGCGACCTGTTGAAGGGCCTCACGGTTCTTTTCGTCGAGGTTGATCGCGTCGGGAGAGAGAAGGACGTAGTTGTCGAGGACGACGTGGAGTTCCTCTCCGTCGCCGGAGGTCTTGCGCTCAGCCACGTGCGCCTGTAGATACTGCAGGCTCGAAAACCGGACTTCACCGGCGAGTTTATCGAGCGAACTCTTTTTCTTTAAGCGATCGAGCAGGTCAGGTGGGATGACGAGAACTTCCAGATGAGGGTCGTTGAGCGCCGCGATGTCCTGACCGATCCCGGCAGAGAAGTTCCAGCCAAGCACGACAACCTTGTCGAAACCCCCCATGAGCGAATCCCGATATTGCTGAGCGCGCCGGAGTGTCGAGACAGTCGTAAGACGGGACGGACTATCGGCGAGTACAAGCGTTCGGGCGTTCGGCAGTCTCCCAAGACTCCCAGACGCATTCTCCTCTGGAGAGAGCGGAAGCGCTCCGTAGAGTTTCAACACAACCTGAGCGAGGTCGCCTACACGGAAACGACGCCCTAAAGTCGACCTCGCTTGTTCTACTTGATAGTCGCCGATCGCTTGATAGAGAAACGGCCTCGCGTCTTGATCGATTAGCCGCTTACGCGTGATCATAACCGCCGGCTTTCCGAGATCCGACACTATCCATCGTCGGTCTAATTTCTCTGCCGCTGCGGCAGTGGTTCCGGACCCGACGAAGAAGTCGGCAACAACATCTTCCGTGTCGGTTGAATGTTCGATTATGCGCGCAAGAAGTCGCTCGGGCTTCTGCGTGTCGTACCCTACTATCTCCGAGTGCTTGGTCTGGTTGCTTTTATATGCGCGCGGGTCTGCGTAAACCTGTTTAATGTCTGACCAGACTGTCGAGGCAGGAATACCCTTGCTCTCGTCAAGATATTGGCGCTCCCATTGGCCTTTGTCTCGCATTCGCTTACGATATCTACGTCCGTCTTCGTCAGTCCACTTGAACCAGTCTTCGATGTACTTGTCGCTGTATGGAAGATGAAGCTTATTCGATTTCCGACAGCTATAGTCCTTCGCGTAATGGAGTAAAGTCTCATGCATTTTGACGAGCTTCGCTCCGGCTGCTCTACCGCCTGACGGCGAACCATAAGCCCAGATGATTTCATCAACGAAACTCTTGCGTCCAAATAGCTCATCTAGAACCATTTTTACGTAATGCCCAACATGCCAATCGAGGTGAACATAGATCGATCCGCTATCTGAAAGAAGCTCTCTCATCAACACCAATCGAGGTGTGATCATCGCGAGATAGGACGCGGTACCGTCAGACCACGTGTCAGAATACGCGAACTGCTCGATAACCGTCGGACGTTGTTCTATGGTCGCCCCAGGGACAGCGATTTTCGTGCGATAATCGGCTTTTGAGTCGAAAGGCGGATCGATATAAATCAAGTCCACTGAGCCACGCAGAGAAGCTGTCTCCCCGTCTCCTGCGAGCAGCGCTGCCATCGCGAGGAGGTTGTCGCCGTAGATGAGCCGGTTCGGGTTGCCAATGTCGGCCTTGTTTCCGTCAGAACGGAAAAGGTCGCCTTGCGATACATCTTTCGATGGGATTACCAGCTCGCGTGTCTGGAGTGTGACCCGTTGGTTTGATTCAAGCTGCTCCAGGATCTGATTCGCTTGCCGCTTGCCGGCGGCGACGATCCCAGGTAGCGCATCGAGGAGCGATTTACTCATATAAAACAGTCCGCCTTATAAAGAATGATTATACGACAATTGATGGTATCCGTCACTCAAATAGCGCGATCTAATCGGTCGAAGCGCCTTTCGTAGTACGAGCGTATAGCGTTAGTATTCACGCATCGCTGGACAGGTTTGCCGATGTGATACCAGTCGGCGATACTGTGTCGGTCTTGATTCTCTAATCGCTCCGTTCTCTAGTTCTCTATCCCAGTCACCGCTTATTGGGAGGCGCTGTACTTGATTGCGCGGTAGAGAAAGCCCCATGCGTCCACGGTCTTTGGCTGTTCTCCGCGAAACTCAATACGTGCGAGCATCATGACATCCGACTCGGGCAAGCCTTCCTGCTCAGCGAACTCGCGCAGGCTGCCTGGGACGTCGACCGGTTCGTCGAGGTGGGTGTGTTCACCGAGTAGATCGCCGACGGTCACTCCGAGCGCTTCGGCGAGCTTGTAGACACTCTGCCCAGATGGGCGCATCTTCTTGATCTCAGCGTCTTCGTTCTCGAGCGCAGAGAGATAGCCCTTTGAGACGCCCGCTCGTTCGGCGAGCTCGGACAGGCTGACGCCGGCTTCCTCACGAAAGCGGCGGATGTTCTGACCGATGGTCACTTGAACCTCCAGGTTCTAAACAGGAGTCAGCAGCGCTATCACGCGGTTCTGCCTTCGCCCGCCGGTGCGAAACGGGTAGGCCTTGGCGCTCAAACGTAATCGCGTCGCCTGCTCGTGATTGTCGTTGTTGAGAGTAAGCGTTCCGTTGATGTGCGTGTCCGCCGCGAGAGTCTGTTCGAGAACGCCCGACCGCAGAATCGCATATGCGTTGACCGCTTCCGGCCAAACTCCCTGCCGGTGCACGTAACTGACCACTAGGGCGGGCCGATCATTACTCCCTAGAGTCGCCGTCGTTAGAGGCGGCTGCTTGGCAACCACACAAATCGCGGGGCTGCTCCAGTGATCTACGGCGTGGATCGCAGTCGCTTCGAGGCTCGCCTGATATCGACGCGCCAGTAATTCCAGACCCTTGGTTGTCAATCCCGCCCAGGCCAGATCGCCCTCGAAGAAGAGCCCCGGAAAGAGAAGCTCCGCAGCCGCGTGGTTACTGAGCTGCTCCTTTGGCTGCTTTGAATTCTCGACACAGCGGAATTCCTGCGTCCCCGAATACCCCGGCAGGAGCGTATGGGCGATCTCGTGGAAGATTGTGAAGCGCTGCCTGATCGGGTGATCCTGGGCGCGTACATGAATGACGGAGCGTCCATTCCCGAGCTGCACGAGGCAACCCAGCTGGGCCAGCCTGCTGGCCTCTACGCCCACGATGCCGCGCAATCCCATTAGGGCGAGTGGATTGATCGGCGGATGGAGGCGGGTCTCGCGCACCAAACGACGGCAGGCGACAGAGAGAACCTGCCGATCGTTGAGTCCGGGCTCTTGTCGGCGGAGCTCGTCGAACAACGACATCTGTCCTTTAAGAGAACGCATCGTTCCTGATTGTTGCACAACGCTCCGGATGTCGCTACTGTTCCGTACAGAGAACGCACTGTTCTCTCTGTGACACGGCGATTGCGTGTCGGCGCTCCAGCCGGCGCGAGAGAGGGGGAGCGGATGGTACACGTCTTGGACTCCAATCTCAATGGCTTCGAGCACGGCTTCTCAGGCGTGCCCGCAGCCTGGGCGACCAGGCTCGCCGATGACGACGTCGGGCCGACAAGGGAGCCGATGCGAGCTTCAAGGCTCCGCGGTAAGGAGCGTGCCGTCGCTAGCCGCGAACGGCCACCACGTCAGCAACGGAGCGTTTCGCGTCGGCTGAGTTCGCGATCTCGCTCGAATCGTAGGGCTGCCTGATGGCCGCGACGAAGCCGAGGCCGAAACGAAGGAGCGCCGGAGACGGCGAACCGGCTTCAGCCCAAAGTCGGCGGCGCAGGAGCGAGCCCGTCGAAGTGCGACCGGAGACAGTCCGCGGTTCGGGCAAGAAGGCCGCTCGGCTCGACCTCGAGAGCACTTACCCGCTCGGCGATCAGACCGCCTATCAGGACGGGCTGGTCGCTGCTCATGGGGAAGCGTCAAGCAACGAACTCGAGCATGCGACGGCAGAGAGAGGCGAGCTCGAGGAAGAACTGGCGGACGTCGAGTGCGAGCTCGTCTGGCGCGAGGCGGACGTTGAGGACAAAAACGCGAAAATTGCAAAGACCGAGCGTAGGCGGGAGCTGATCCCGAAGTCGGCGCGGCTAATCAGGCAGATGTTGCTCCTCGTCTACGTGTTGCTAATGGGGCTCTTCTCGGTGGGGGAGTATCCACTTCTCAAGCTCTCCTTCACGAGGTTGCCCGTCGACGACGAAACGATCCGCCTGATCTCGGTGTTGGTTGGGATGATGCTCGTCGCGAGCGTGCACATTCTCGGTCAGGTTGCCTCTCGTGTCGTACGCACGGAGGGCGAGCGGACCGAGGGCCGCCGCGACTGGCAACTACACCGGGCGGTGTTCGCGCTCGGCGTGTTCCTGGTTGCCGGTGCCGTCATCTGGCTGGCGATGCTGCGCGCGAGCGAGATCGGCGCGGTCAGCCGCGAGTTCTCCGGACAGGGAGTCAGCCATCCCTCTTGGCTCGGCGCAGCGCTCGGACTCCTACACGCACTCGTCCTGCTCAGTGCCTTCTATCTCGCCTATCAGCGCGCTCGCGGAGCCGAGTTGCGAGACATCGAAGCCGAGATCGCCAAGCTCGAAGCCGAGCGGGCAACCGCGGAGGCAGCGCTAGAAGAGCTGGAAAGGCGTCGCGAACGGCTGCTCGTCCGCATCGACACACTCGATAACCGGACAGAGCTTCGTCTTGAGCGGATCTTTCGCCACCACAAGCACGAGGAGGCCGAGTACCTCGCCATTCTCAAGCGCGAACTCGCTGAGCCGCCACAAGCGATCGGCGACTGGGTCGCTGGCGGCGCGGTCGGCCGAATACGGCGCTCGTACGTGGGTAAGCCGGCGCCCATGAACGGGCGTGCATCTCGGAACGGCAAGTCGCCCGAGCCGTGGACGACGGCAGCGAGGCGCATCAAACCAGCCCTTCGTGACTCAGACAGGAAGGAGAACACGCCATGAAACAGCTCAAGATGATGACCCTCCTAGCACTGGTCGTAGCTCTCGTGACTGCCTCGACGGCATGCACGTTCTCGGCGGGGAAAGGCGGCTCGACCGGCGTCTCGCAGCGGGTGGAGCTTATCGACATCAGTCTCGATTCGACCAGGGCCGAGCGGATGGAGGCGCTACGGATCCTCGGCGAGATGACCGATCTCGCTGCCGCCGACCGGGGCGCGGTTGCTGCAGCTCCGTTTCAGTGGAGCGCTCTTGCCACGATCGCCTGGCCGATCAATCACCGCTTCAGTCCCGATCCGTCCGACCTGAATTCCTATTACCGACGCCTCGACCTTGCCCGGCAGGCCGAGCAGATGAAGCGGCAGGAAGAGGCGCTCTTTGTCCATCGTTCGAGACGTTCGGGAACCGACATCCTCGGCAGCCTGCTAGCCGCCAGCGAATTGTTCGCCTCTCAACCAACGGGGTCACGGACACTCGTCCTCAGCTCGAACATGTGGGCATATAGCCCCTCTGATGGACTGAATCTGAAGAAGCAGCCGCTGAGCCGTGCCCAAATCACTCGACTGGTCGCCAAGCTCGCACAGGCCGGAAAGGTTGCGCAACTCAGCGGCGTCTGCGTGTACGTGGTCGGCGCCGGACTCGATCCGGGCCGGCAGATACCGAACTCGACTCAGCTCAGCATGCGCGCCTTCTGGCGGGCGTACTTCGCCCGCACAGGCGCGCTCCTGCGCGCGTGGACGCCGACCCTCGACACCGAGCCCTCGTGCTGAAGGCCGCCGCGTGAACCCCTCGAACCCGTGGTTTCGGTTCTGGGTCGGGATCGTCGCGGTGGCGATTGCGCTCCGCATCGCCTACGAGATCGTGCGGCCGGTGCTGCCGTTGGTGCTCGTGGTGGTACTCGGGATCGGTCTCGTGCGCGCGTTTCGCTGGTACCGGGAGCGCTGGTAGCCAGTGGCCGCGGGGTGTCCGGTCGGTGTTGTGAAATCGTCCGTTTCTATTGACGTGCTGCGTAAACGCAGCGTTTACTGGAAGGCAGCTAATCGCTGCGTAAATGCAGCGCCACGGGATTCCCGTGGGCGGAGAGGAGGCGATCTATGAGTAGAACCTTTCATCACGGCGAGAGACGCATCCGGGTGCGCGCGATCAGGCGCAAGGAGCCGGATCTGCGCAAGCTGGCGGGGGCGCTGATCGACCTGGCGCAGGCTCAGCTTGAGGCGGACGCTGAGCGCCAGCAGAAACGGCGGAAGACGGCCGAGCGAGGACCAAGCAGACGGCCGAGCTCGAGGAAGGACGCTGTATGAGCCGGGTCGTGCTCAAGTGGTTCGAGCTTCGCTGGCCTCGCGAGGTCGATTCCGAGAGGCTGGTGAGCGTCTTTCGGATGCTCGCCGGTTCGAAGGTCGCGCCGGTGGTCATCGAGGCGGTCGGGATCGATCGTGGCGTCGTTCACAGACTCGCACTACCCGAGGCAGCTTCGCCGATGCTGCTTGCTCAGATGCGAGCGGCTCTACCGGCTATCGGCTTCGTAAAGCTCGAAGACAGGCCGCCGGTCGAGATCGACCGGGCGGTAGAGATGCGCCTTAGCACGACGAGTCGCCCGCTCGATATGAAGGGATCGGAAACGGTCTGCCGTGCCCTTCTGACGGCGCTCGCTTCCGTGCGGAACGGTGAGTCGCTAGTGCTTCAGTGGCAGCTGGCCCGGGTCGTCGCGCCGCTACCGGTCGGGAGCAGTGCCAGGGAACCGGAATCGGGGTCGCTTGCCAGCGATGTCTCGCGGATGCTGCTCGGCGGATCTCCGCCGCTCGACTCGGAAGCGCGCAGCGCGCTTCGCGTCAAGCGCTCGCTTCCGGGCTGGCGAGTGGTCGGTCGGATCGGCGTACATGCCGACGATCTTCCGCGGCAGCGCCAGCTCATCTCTCAAGTAGTCGGAGCGCTCCGCTCTGCAGAGACCCCCGGAGTGCGCTTCGTCATTCGAACGACGAGCCCGAGGAGTGTCAGCGACGCGAGAAGGCCGTGGCGAATTCCCACAAGCCTGAACATCGGGGAGCTAGCAACTGTTGCGGCCTGGCCGATCGGCGACACCGGCTCGCTCCCGGTCGCGCGTGAGGGCAGTCGTGTTCTCGCGCCCGCGAAGGCGATTCCATCCAGAGGGCGTGTCCTCGGCATATCCACCTTCCCTGGCCGAGAGCGACCGGTCGCAATCGGGATTCGGGATTCGCTCAGGCATCTGCACGTAGTTGGACCGACTGGCGTCGGCAAGTCGACCGTGGAGCTGCGCCTGATCTGTCAGGACATCGAAGCCGGGCGAGCCATTGTCGTTATCGAGCCGAAGGGCGATCTCATCAGCGACGTGCTAGCTCGCATCCCCGCCCAACGCCAGGACGACGTTGTATTGATCGACCCGACCGATCGCGAGGCCGTTGTCGGCATCAACCCGCTTGCCGTTAACCGGCACTCGTCCGAGCTCGTCGCCGATCAGCTACTCGGCGTCTTCCATCATTTGTATGCAGCCTCGTGGGGACCCCGGACAAGCGACATCCTTCACGCAAGTTTGCTGACGCTGGCGCGCACGCCGGGGATGAGCCTGGCGAATCTCCCGCAGCTTCTAGGCGATCAGAACTTCCGGCGCCGGATCGTAGGCCGGCTCAACGAGCCGGTGGTGCTTCAGCCGTTCTGGCAAGGCTTCGAGGCCTGGAGCGATGCCGAGCGCGTGGCGGCGATCGCCCCCGTTATGAACAAGGTCAGGCCGATGCTGATCCGCTCGAGCCTGCGAGCGGTGCTCGGGCAAGCTGCACCGCGCTTCGAGCTCCAGCAGGTGTTCAGCGAGCGAAAGATCCTGCTCGTCAATCTCGCGAAAGGACTGCTAGGGCCCGAGGCAGCGGCGCTGCTCGGATCGATCGTCGTCGCCCAGCTCTGGCAGGTGGCGCTGGAGCGAAGCGCCATCCCCGCCGAGCGCCGGCATCCGGTCTTCATCTTTCTCGACGAGTTTCAGGACTTCCTGAACCTACCGATCGACCTGGCCGATGCGCTTGCCCAGGCTCGGGGCCTCGGGATCGGCCTGACGCTCGCGCACCAGCACCTCGGACAGCTGAGCCCGCAGATGCGCTCGGCCGTGCTAGCGAACGCGCGCTCGCGCGTCGTCTTTCAGCTTGCAGCCGAGGACGCTAGAACGTTCGCCGGTACCGACACGACGCTCTCACCGGAGGACTTCCGAACGCTGAGCGCGTTCGAGGCTTACGCGCAGCTCGTCGCTCAGGACGCCGTGCAGCCGTGGCTGAGTCTGCGCACGGAACCGCCGACGCCCGTTACGGGCGATCCGAGCGAGGTTAAAGCACTCTCCCGGAGCCGATACGCGACATCGCTCGCTCAGGTCGACGAGGAGCTTCGCCTTCTCCATGAGGGCGGACGAGCGACCGATATCGGCCCGAGGCGGCGGCCAGGAGGTACCCGATGAGGTGTCCGGTCGCTTGTCCGGTCGGTTGTCCGGTCGCGTTGAGTCAGCCTGCGCGCCTCTCGGTTAACCAAGCCGAATATCGGCGAGCAGCTGCGGGGACTGATTCGCAGTTTCTCTGCTTCTCTCTATCTCTACACGGGGCGGAGGTGCCGAGATGACAGGTGCGCCTCTGACCGACATGGAGATCCTCCGGATCCGGGAGCGGATAGGTGCGCGGGGCATGGCGATCGTGGCCCAGGTCTCTGACCTGCGTCTGATGAGCGGAGGCCAGATCCAAGCGGTTTTCTTTCCAGACGACGAACATCCGACCTGGGAGACGGCCGCCCGGCAGTCCAGGAGAACGCTCGCCCAGCTCGTTCGCTGGCATCTCCTGACGCGACTGGAGCGACGGGTCGGCGGCGTTCGGGCTGGCTCCACTTCATACATCTACGCACTCGGGTCAGTCGGCCACCGCCTGCTCGACCGCCAACGACCGACACCGCGCCTCTACGAGCCGAGCGAGGTGTTCGTAGATCATCAGCTCGCCGTCAGCCAACTCGTGGTCGATCTCGTCCTTGCCTCCCGGCGGAGGAAGCTGGAGATCGTCGCCATCACCGGCGAGCCGGATTGCTGGCGACGGATTCCAAGCATCGGCCGAGCGCTCCTTCGGCCTGACCTGTTCCTCGCCCTCGCAGCGAAGGAGTACGAGTACCGCTGGTTCGTCGAGGTCGACCGCGGAACGCATCATCGTCCGGCGATCCTCCGCAAGGCGCGTCTCTACGAGAGCTACTACCGCTCGGGTGTTGAGCAGGCCACTCACGGCATTTTCCCTCGGGTCGCCTGGATCGCTCCGAATGCCGAGCAGGTCGAACGGTTGAACGAAATCCTCGGCGGCAGCGAGTTCACACCTGGGTTGATGATCGTGGCAACGAGCGAAGAAGCGCCGCTCGTACTCGCCGGAGGCAAGGCATGAGCGGCGCTAGAAACCGGATCCTGATCGGCGACATCCGCGAGCGCCTGGCCGACGTTCCGGCGAAGAGCATCGACTGCGTGATCACCTCGCCTCCGTACTTCCAGCTGCGCGACTACGGGGTGAAGGGGCAGATCGGGCTCGAGCCGAGCGTCGAGGGCTGGGTCGATGAGCTTCGCCTCGCCCTGAACGGCCTTAAGCGCGTGCTCAAGCCGACCGGCTCGATCTGGGTCAACCTCGGCGACACCTACTCACGGCACGCGAAGTACGGGGCGCCGCCAAAAGGCCTACTGCTCGCACCTGAACGCTTTCTATTGGCGATGGCAGACGACGGCTGGATCGTCCGTAACAAGGTGATCTGGGCCAAGACAAACCCGATGCCACACGCCGTAAGCGACCGGCTCAATAACGCCTACGACGTCGTCTATTTCCTGGTGCGCTCTACCCGCTACTTCTTCGATCTCGACGCAATCAGGGTTCCGCACCGCTCGACGACGAAGGAGCGGCACGGCCAGCCGTGGCCGCCCGCAGGCGCGGGCGCGCCCTCCTGGGGCGAGAAGGCAGCGGGCAACCGCGGTCTCTCCGCGCTCAAGGCGAGAGGAGCGGTCGGTCATCTCCTCGGCAAGAACCCCGGCGATGTCTGGCAGCTCCCCGGAGCCAACTTCTCCGGCGCGCACTTCGCGACCTTCCCGCCCGCCCTGGTCGAGATGCCCTTGCGTGCAACCTGTCCAGAGCTGATCTGCGAGGCCTGCGGCACGCCGTTCACGCGAGCAAGCCGGATCCTCAACCAAGAAGAGCGAGGACCGACTCGCCGCTACGACCGCGCCCCTCGCGTCCGGCGCTACGACCGCCGCTACTCGGTTGTGCGCCAACGCGGTCCGCTTCAACCGGGGTGTTCCTGCGGGGCACCGGCAAGGCCGGGAGTCGTGCTCGACCCGTTCTTCGGAGCCGGGACGGTCGCTGTCGTCGCCGAGCAGAACGGCCGCGACTGGCTCGGAATCGAGCTCAACCCCGAGTACGCCGCAATCGCAGAGGAGCGGATCCAAGCGGCACGCAAGAAGCGGGCTGCAGGTAGCTACGAACGAAAGGAGGTGACGTAGATGGAAGAGCAACCAAACAGAAAAGAGGAGGGCGAGAGCGAGCAGAAGGTCCAGCCGAGGATCTACGTCGCCAGCCTTTCCGACTACAACGAAGGGCGCCTGCACGGCGGCTGGTTCGATGCCGACCGCAAGCCCGAGGAGCTAGAGAAGGACATTGGCTTCATGCTCGCCTGCTCACCTGAGCCGGGCGCAGAGGAGTGGGCGATCCACGACTTCGAGGGCTTCGGGCTGGCCTACATCTCCGAGTACGAGTCGCTTGAGACGGTCAGCCGACTAGCAAAAGGAATCGCCGAGCATGGCCTCG
>Ga0224516_1000308_pt1 | contig 11653 bp, 6 predicted proteins | sample IRFST0metaG_FD_179884 | JGI IMG/M metagenome (GOLD analysis project Ga0224516, IMG submission 179884) | Peat soil microbial communities from Stordalen Mire, Sweden - IR.F.S.T0 | ecosystem: Environmental > Terrestrial > Soil > Wetlands > Peat | place: Sweden: Norrbotten County, Stordalen Mire... | reverse complement strand
ACTTTATCGTCATTAACCCATACAGTATCGTCGCTATCATCAGCTTCTGCCTTAATTACAAGATTATCACAATCCTCTTTAACATTTACTTCATAAGCAGTTACTTTACGGTTAAAATCAATGTTAGCACTACCCGCATCAGTTACTTTTAATGTATCCAGGTAAATAGAATCCTGACTGTTATCAACTTCCCCAACACCTACAGTTGTTGATGGTGCCTTTTGCCCTCTATATATATTTAAAGTGTATGTTCTATCATCATCACTATCATCATCATCTACTGTTATTTTAATTACATTTTTCCCTTTGTCTAAAGTTACCCATTTCTTGAAATCTTTATCTTCATCTACTTCAGATCCATCGATTTCTACAGTATCATTATCATCGTCTGGTTCCGCTTTAATTCTCACTTCATCAGCAGAATCAGCCACTTCTACATTGTATATTCTTGTATTTTTTGAGAATGAAATATCTGACCCACTTACAGTTATATCATCTAAATAAACATTATCGTCATTATTATCATCATCGTTGTCGTTATCAGAAGAAGTTCCTCTTGTCATATATAAATAATATGTAGTTGAACTTTTATCTCCATCTGGATCTTCAACTCTTATTCTTATTGTGTTTCTACCCTTGTTTAAATCTACAGCTTGTTCACATTCTCCATCATCTTCAGTATGGCCATCAATTGTGATTTTATAGTTACTTTCTTTCCCTTTAGCTGTAACTGTCACTTCATCATGACTGCTACTTACTTTTCCAGTAGCACTTGATCTTGTACTTGAAAAACTCACTGATCCCTCATCTGTGTCTAATGAATCAAGAAGTGCATGATCACTAGAACTATAAGAAGTTGTTGCATATGCCTTTTCGGTAATAAAATTCATATAACTTACTGGTGCTACAGCTGTAAATACAGCCATTACAAGCAAAGATGACATTATACGTTTAATTATTTTACTCATTATTATTATCCTCCCTTAAATACAATCGTGACTTATAATTTATATATACAAAAAGGATGAGGCAAAGCCCCATCCTTACTTGAATTGCCTATCTATATCTATTAAATATAGTTATCAATCATTTTAAATACTATTTAACCCAAGCTCCTGAAGCTCCTAATACATAACCATCAACAGTTGTATTAGCTAACATTGCTCCTGATCCATTTAAATAGTACCAAGTACCATTGTCATTGTACCAACCAGTTTGCATAGCTCCTGATCCATTTAAGAAGTACCAAGTACTGTTAGCTGGATCTTGTAACCAACCTGTAGCCATTAATCCATCAGCTTTGATGTAGTACCAAGTACCATTATCAATTACCCATTTGCTAGCAGTTTTAGCACCGTTAACATCATAGAAAGTCCAACCTGTAGTTTCTTGCTTCCAGCCTACTGTAGCAGGAGTAGTTACTCTTGGTTCAACAACATCACCATCATTAACAGTTTGTTTCTTACCTTCTTGAACAGTTGTGTAAGCTCCACCATCTATTTCGTATGCAACTAAGTTTCCTTCATTGTATACATCTAAAGCGTCACTGTTTCTGTCTACAGTGTAAACTAATTTCCATTCAGAACCAGTATATTCATATACTTTTCCTTTATCTAAAGCCCAAGTGTTTCCAGCTGTATCGATAGAAATTGCTGAACTTAATACTCTGTTTCCAGTAACTATTTCATTTTCGTATTGGCCATCGCCTTTAGCTTCTAAATTTACTTCTACTGTATCGTGATCTGAATCTCCAGTCTTCTTAACTAAGTTAGTATCGATATCTTTAACATTAGCTGCAACACCAAGACCATCAACTTTAACTTTTCCTAATTTTAATTTAAATACTTTAACTTTATCAGAAGTTGTACCACTAACTTTAGTTCTTGTTACATATAAAGTATCATCTTTTACTGCATATATATTATCTTTTGAATCATAATCAGATGCATCCATTAAATCGAAGAATACATTATACGCATCTTGAGCATCACCATTGTCATATATTGTTTTGTTATCTACTTGGTATGACTCTACAGATTTTGGTAAGTATGCTCCATCATCTTGTCCATCTCTAGCTTTAGAAATCTTTTGAACAAAATATTGAACTCCTGAAGCAGCAGCATTGAATGAATCAGTTACATTTACTTGAGTAAGAACATAGAAACTGTCCTTAGTTTGAGTAAGTAATTGTACTTTTTGTAATGTTACTGTTAAACCAGCATCATTATATTCTTTGTCATACTTGTCTACAACTACAGCTCTTTGTTTCTTTGTACTGTAAACTCTCATGTTAGCATCTACAGAAACATCGATGTATTTTCCTGCATCGTTAGTTAATACTACAGCAGCAGTTGATGTTTGAGCAAGAGTATTTGTATACTTAACAGCAGTTGTTGTTGTATATCTATACCAAACTTCTCCGAATTGTCCAGTAAGAACTCTTTCGAAATCTCCATCAGCTATGTGTAACTTATCAGCAGAATCTCTTAGTCCATTATATCTTTCAGCTTTCTTTAATGCTGATTCTAATTTATTTTGAGCTGAATCTGTTTTTTCTGTAACAGTTTCATCTTCAACAACTTTACCAGTTGATAAATCTATTAAGTATTCATCATCATTTTTAGAATCGTTGTAAGCACGAGCATATTTGTCTCCGTATTTAGCTGAATTGTCATATTGATATTCAGCTAAGTCTTCTATTGCAGAGTCTTTATCAGCTCCACCCTTGTTGTACCAGATACCTGTTTCATCAGAATCAGTTCTGTAACCATAGTATCCATATTGTCCGTCTTCATATGCGATACCTTGCTTTAAAGTACCGTCCTTTGTTGAAAGTTTTTCCGCTGCCATAGCTGGAACTATTGACATAACTGATGCAGCAGCTACTACTAGTGCTGTGATTTTATTTGCTCTTTTAAACATAATTTTCTTTCCTCCTAAAATTTTAAATTCAGATAAATTATAGCATTATTGTACAACCCTGTAAAGTTATATAATGCCAACAAATTCATTTTCTTATATAAATGCCATGTTAAATACTTCTTCAATATGCAATTTATATAAAATTTTAATTCGTTATGATAGTATATCACATTACATATGGCCTGTACACAAACTACCATTATCTTTTCTAATTAACTATATTACCTAGACTTACCTAAGTTGTCATTAAATAATACAAATTGTTTTTTTGTTTTTGGTACTTTTTTTATACTTTTTAGATATTTTTAGAAATTAATTTTCTTATTCCCTTAATATCCTTTGTTTACTATATATAATACAATATAATAATTTGTTTTTGGTACCTTTTTCAGATATTTTAGAAATTAGTTTTGTTTCTTCCTACTATTCCTTTAATATCCTCTGTTGACACTATATAATACAATCATCCAAATTTATTTGGGTACCTTTTTTTAATTAATTTTCATTTTTTTATATTTTTATCTTATACACTAAAGAATAAGATTAAGAGGGACTTTAATTGAATGTCTCTTAATCTATTATTTAGTCAATATTATTACTAAACCCAAGTTTTATCAAAAAAACAAGACTATATATAATCTTATTCTAACATAAAATCATATATAGTCTTGTCCTAAATCTTTTTAGCCTATCTTATCCAAGCTCCACTTGAATTTACTTTGTATCCATTAATTGTAGTATTAGATGCCATCGAACCATTATCATATAAGAAATAATAGCTACCATTATTTAATATCCATCCTGTTTGCATATTACCATCATCCCCTAGGAAATACCACTTTCCAGAGTTTCTATCATGGAACCATTGCTTTAATGAATTTCCTACAGAATCATTATATTGCCATCTTCCATTTACTATTACCCATCCCTCAGCTTTTTTAGTAACAACAGGAATTGCTACTGTAGCTGCTGCTCTAGTTATATTTAAAGTATAAGTTCTTGTAGAGTCATCATCATTATCATCTGTATAATCAAGTTTTATTTTCACTTCATTTACACCAGTTGTTAAAGAAACTGTCTTTTTATAACTATCATCTTTTACATCAGTACCATTTATTGAAACATCATAATTATTATCTGCATCACTATCATCTGGTTTTGCTTTAATTGCTACTGAATCAACATTATTAGCAACATTGTAGTTATACACAACCTTTGATTTATCTAATGTAATATCTTGACCTCCTACAGTAAGTGAATCTAAATAAATGTCATCATAACTATTTGAATCATCGGATGTTGAACTCGAATCACTTCCAGTATACTTTACAACAATAGTATATTCACTTGCAACATCATCTTTTTCACTATATTTAACATCTGTATCTGGTTTATTATTGTATACTCTTACAACAATAGTATTTTTCCCTGAAGATAAATCAATATCATTACCTTCACTCTTACCTTTAGTAGAGCTAGATGTTCCTTTAAATACTTTAACATATTTAGAACTAACGCCCTCTGGATTTACCCTGATTTTCTTTGAAGTAGTTTTAGCATAATACTCTCCATCATCCGATATATCTGTACTATCTATTTTATTATCGCTATCATAACTGCTGTCATCATAAAGCCTTATATTAGAACCATCTGATGTTTCTAATTTTAATTCGTCTAATGTTGTATCAGTATTTTCATCTGATGCATATGCCTTTGTAATTAATAAGTTTGCATTTGTAGCTGGCGCTACTACTGAAACTGTTCCAAGAGCTAATGCTATTGCCACTATTCTTTTTACATTTTTATTCATTTTGTACTCCTCCATTTGAAATCTAATATTCCATTTTTTCTTTTAATAATATTAATTCTACCACTAAAACTATAATTGTACACTTAAAATATTATTAATTTTTCCTTAAATTATGCGCAAATGTTATTATTTACCTAGTTTGCCAAAACTCCATCTGTCCCTAAATGATATCCGCTAACAGTTGAGTCTTTAATCATTTTCCCTGTTGAGTCAAGATAAAACCATTTACCATTCGAACCATCAACCCATCCTGTTTTCATAGCTCCATCATTATCAAGGTAGTACCAATTTCCATCAGAATCTTCAAGCCAACCCATTTTCATCACTCCACTTTTGCTTAAAAAATACCAATTTTTATTTATAGAAACCCAACCTGTTTTCATTTCTCCATTTTCATTGAAATAATACCAATTGTTGTTATTTTGAAACCATCCTGTAGTTCTAGAACCATCTTCTTTTAAGTAGTAATTTAATCCTACACTCTTATCAAACCACCATATATTTTTTAAAACTTGTCCTGTTCCATCTAAATATTTTAATTTGCCATCAATACGATTCCATCCATTAAATTTATTTGCTTTACTACTTATAGAGAAAGTTTGAGCACTTTCTTTAACTTTACCAGTTTTAGAATCAACTACCTTTGCTAAATCTCCTCTATATATATTTAATGTATAAGTTTCGTCCTCATCATCGCTTTCAACATATATTTTTATTGTATTGTTACCCTCTTCTAATTTTACCTTCTTCTTATAATCATCATTTTTATCCACAGAGCTTCCATTAATTTCAACTATATAATCATTATCTTCTGGTTTCGCTTCAATAGTAATTTCAGAAGTTTCTTTCTTAACATTTACATTATATTCAGTAGTGTCTTTGTTAAAATCAATATCTCCTTCACTTAAATAAATTCCATCCAAATGTGCTTCGTCAATGTATTCATCATCATCATCATCATGAGATGATGCAAACGCCTTAGTAGTTCCTAATGTGACATAATTATTTGCCGGTAATATTCCTGAAACTACACCTAATATAAGACTTGTCGCAATTATAAGTTTAATCTTTTTATGCATATTATTCCTCCTCAAATATCTTTCATTATCATGTATCGTTTTCTAATTTTCATAATTTTTCGCATATTAATATATTGGATTGTATTACTTTGATTTATAAACATATATTGTTAAAGTAATCTAAATGCAAATAGGTATATACCTTATTTGCTGAAGAATCAAAATCACAATATATATTATATATAATCCTTATATATTTTTCTTTCATTAAAATATGTATTTAATAGAGATATTATTTAACGTAAAATGATTATGAATATATAACTATTATACTACATATTTCTAAGTATACTATATAGTTCTAAATAATTTGTTATATAATTATTAATTTTTTATAAACCTTTTATTTTTAAATTTGCATAACCTTCAAGTTCTATATTATTAAAACACCATTGTTATTAAATTTATATTCTTTTCCATCAATTGTTTTAGTTCCTGTTATCATTGTTCCATCTGAATTTAAATAGTATTTTAAATTAGAACTAATTAACCAGCCCTTTTGCATTATTCCATTTGTGTTTAAGAAGTACCATTTTCCACCTTCACTAAACCACCCTGTCTTCATTGATCCATTTGAATTTAAATAATACCAATTTTCAGTTGTTCCAGCACTCGCAGTTGTTCCATCAGCCGAATCTGTTGTATTACTTTGGCTTACGACATCCTTATACCAGCCTGTCTTCATTGAACCACTAGAATCTAGATAATATTTCTTTCCATCTAATTCTTGCCACCCTGTTAACATAATTCCTTTATTATCTAATAGGTACCATTTTTCTTCATCTTTAAACCATCCTGTTTTTCTAAGTCCATTTTCATCTAAATAGCAGTATACGCCTGCCTCTTTATCAAACAACCATGACTTCTTGACCATGTTTCCATTTTCATCATTATATTTCCAACCAGCTTCTGTTTCTATCCAGCCAATTTTTTTATCAGTTGTATTATCTGTTTCTTTTATATCTTTAGCATTTTCAACTTTCCCTCTGTTTATAGTTAAAGTATAGGTTCTCTTTTTATTTTTAATTTCATCTTCAATTACTGCTTTTACAGTATTCTTTCCTTTATCTAAAGATATCTCTTTTTCATAATCATCCCCAGATTTCACTTCAGCCCCATTGATTGTAACTAAGTATTCCTCATCTTCAGGCTCTGCGCTTATTGTCACTTCACTTACATCCTCATCTAAATCTACATCATATGAAGTATCTTCCTCTGAAAAATTAAGTTTTCCTTCACTTATTATAAGGTCATTTAAATATATATCATCTTGATTATTTGATGAACTACCTCGTATTACATTTAAGGTATACGTTCTTTGATTATCTTTATCATCAGTAACCTTTATTTTTATTTCATTTTTACCAGATTTTAAGCTTACAGTTTTTCTGTATTCATCTGATTTATCTACTAAATCTCCATCTATTCTAATTCTATTACCATCCATTTCTGGTGGTGCTGTTATTTTTATTTCATCAACAGAGGACGCTACTTTTATATCATAAGAAGTTCTTTGTTTTAAAAAGTTTATCTCTCCTTTATTTACTCCAAGTTTTTCTAAATATATAGAGTCTTGAGTATTATCCTCATAAGAGCTTTCTGTTGTTTTCTTTATATTTATTCTGTATTCTTCTTTACATATTGTTACATTCTTTTTATCATCCTTAGCTTTTCTATATTCTGATAAAGATTCATAGGTTCTTACATAAAGAGTTGTATTCCCTTTTCCAAGTTGAATTTCTTCCCCAACTTTAGTTCCTATTGCATCAATTTTATCAGATGTGAATATTCTAACTATGTAATTGTCACCCTTCACACTTCCATTTATTTTTATCCCTTCACTATCATCTGTTAGTTTTACATAATAATCTTTTTCTTCACTTAATTTTGCATCATCCCCATTATAATCATCCCGTAAATTTAGAGTATCCCCATTTGTTGTTTTTACAGTCAATGATTTTAACTCTCCAGAACTTGGACTATATGAAGATGCATAAACTGGCTTAGTTATAATATCTAAATATGTACCTGGCGTTATAGCTGAAATTGCTCCATAAGTACTAAAAGCAAGTGAAATTGCAATTATACGTTTTATATTTTTATTCATCAAATTCCTCCTGTTCCATAGTATCTTAATTTTACCATGATTCTTATTTTAAATCTAAACATTTCATGTATTAATGTAACTCTTTTTTCAAACAATAATAATGTTTACATATTTAAATTGATATTGGCAATTTACAGTTATAGTTTAAGAGTAAATTTCTATGTAGTTTTTACTATATTCATTAATAAGGCACAGTCAAATAAATAAATAATTCATTTATAAGCCTATTATTTATTTGATTGTGCCTAAAATTTTTAGAGTTTTCTCTTCTATTGTCATCTGTTAGTTGTCCATTTTTAGGAGTGATTATTATGAGTAAAGAAAAAACACCTTCTAATTCAGTTCCAGAAGATTATTCTGACAGAAAGTCACCTGATGTTAATTCATCAGTGGAAAAAGCTTCTTATTTTGAAGAACTCAAAGATGTTTATCTTCCAGCTTCAAAAGCTAATTGTGCTCCAAGTGAAGAGAGCATTGAACGTGCAAATGACTTAAATTCTTCTAACCAAAATCTAGTAACAGAAACTATCGCTACAAAAAAATAATGCTTCTTTATCTAATAATAGTGAAGCATATTCCAATTTGATTAAAAATAACTAATGAAAATAGGAGTGATTACTATGAGTAAAAAAAATATGCCTAATAATAAAATTCTAGAGAATAATTCTCAAAATAAATTAACTGATACTCATTCACCAAATTTAATGACTAATTCAACTGAAAATATAGAGCAACCTTATTTACCAAAAATGAGAACTGATTATGCCCCAAGTGATAAAAGTGTTGAAAGTGCAACTGGCGTAGATTTCCCTATAAATATGCCAAACCCCGCCACTGATTCAATTGTCGTAAATAATATAGCTAATCAAGAATTTGATTACACACAAGATATGACTTTATCAGAAGGACCCGATTCAAAATAATACATGATTTTAATAAATTTACTGAATAACTTTGCTAATATTGGTCAAAATAATAATTGTACCCCATAGTACTTTGGCACTAAAGTTTATCATTTTAATTTAGTGCTTATTTCTCAAAAAGGTTTCAATTAAAGCGCGTCTTTAATTGAAGCCTTTTTTTGTTCTAATCAGATATATACAACACTTGGAATCATACTTGTGCATATATCCCCTGAAATCAGAAACATTGTTGTTTCTGATTTCTCCGTTTTGATATACATCTAAGTATATAAAACAATATATATTTCCCCTATTTTATATAGCTTCCACCTACTTTTCCTAACTTGCTATGTTTTTTCTCTTCTTACTTAAATAGATTGCTTTTATATTTTATTATTGAAACTTAACAGATAAAGAGGGCTATATAAAATAATTTTAAAATCATTTCATATAGCCCTCTTAGTTTTAGGCACAATCAAAAAAACAACAAGTTCATGTGCCCTTATTTAAAGTATACAACAGCATCTAATGTTCCAGCATTTCTTGGTATTATACCATCTTCAATTATTTTTCCATTAATCACAACTTTAACAGTATTATCTATAGCCATATCTTCATTACCCTTATCATCACTATTTCTTATAACCCTTATGTTGTAATCTTCTTTTTCATTTGTAATCTTTATCTCAAATTCATTCCAATCCTCTGGTACACAAGGTTTGATACTATATCCTTTATCTTTGACTTTCCTAAGCCCCAAAATACTTTCAATTCCGACTTTATACATCCAACCTGAAGCACCAGTATACCAACTCCAGCCACCTCTTCCTGCATGAGGTTCTTTTATATAAACATCTGCTGCCATTACATAAGGCTCTACTTTATAAGTCATACATTCTAATTCTGTTTTTGTATGATTTATCGGATTTATCATATTGAAATATTTTGTTGCCTTATCTCCAAAACCAAGCTTAGTTAAGGCTAGAATCACCCAAACTGCTGCATGAGTGTATTGACCTCCATTTTCTCTTACACCTGGTACATATCCTTTTATATATCCTGGTTCTAATTCAGAATTACTAAATGGTGGTGCAAGTAACAATATCATTCCCTTTTCTTTTATAACAAGGTTTCTATCAACTGATTCCATAGCCTCAATTGCTCTTGCTTTTGCATCTACTTTAGTTTCAAGCTTATTACCTTTTTCAAATGCACCTGAAATTATTGACCAACTTTGAGCTAATGAATCAATTTGGCATTCTGGATTTTCTCTTGATCCTAGTGGTGTTCCATCATCAAAATATGCTCTTCTATACCAGCCACCATCCCATGCATTCTTCTCTAAATTTTCTCTTATGAATTCTTTTCTTTCTTCATAATGATCTTTTGTTACCATATCATTTTGAACTTCTGCAATTTCAATAAAGCTACTTAATATTGAATATAAGAACCATCCAAGCCATGCACTCTCTCCTTTCCCTTCATTTCCAATGGTACTCATTCCATCATTCCAGTCTCCGCTGCCCATTAAAGGTATATTATGAATACCAAATTTTAAGGATTTTTCTATAGCCTTCAAACAATGTTCATATATAGTGCCTTCCTTTGAAGATTGATTTACTATAGTATATCTCTCATCTTCACCTTTTCTTAAGGGCTCATCTTCTAAATAAGGCGCTGTTTGATTTAAAATTTCATAATCTCCAGTAGAATTAATATATTCTGCTGTAACATAAGGCAACCATAACAAATCATCACTAAATCTAGTTCTTATACCAGAATTTACAACTGGATGCCACCAATGTTGTACATCGCCTTCTATATATTGTCTTGAAGCACTTCTAAGTATTTGTGCTTTTGGTATTTCAGGTTTCACTACTCCAAGAGACATAGAATCTTGAAGTTGATCTCTAAATCCATAAGCTCCACCACTTTGATAAAATGCGCTTCTACTTAAATACCTACAACTTAAGGTTTGATATAAAAGCCATCCATTTAAAAGATAATCTAAAGATTTATCAGGTGTCTTAACTTGTATATTTCCTAGGAAATGACTCCAATATTGTTTTACTTTATCTAATTCATCTTCTACATTCTTATAATTCTTATATTTATCTATAATTTCTTGTATATTTCCACTTTCTTCTTGCCCAAATAAAATGATTAATTCCTTCTTTTCACCTTTTCTTAATTTAACATTTGTTTGAGCTGCTAAACAAGGATCATAGATTCCACCAATTCTATTACTTAATTTATTATGCTTTAGGCTTTCTGGTTTAGAAATCTCTCCACCAATACCTATAAATTCTTTGTTATCTCCAGTAAAGCTTAATTTGTCGCCACCTAAAATAGTTAAATAAGCATTTAATTTACCAAAATACTCACTGTAAGGATTACTTCCTCCTATAAATCCATCAACATACAAATTTTGTCCCCTGTTGGATTCTTTTTTATCATTAATATGATTATCACTATTTTCAAGTATATCTCCATTTAAATTTGATACCTCTTCATTTTTATCACATAAATCTCCACTTATATATGTAGAGATATATCTTGAACTGTCATATTCGTAAACACCCAAGACAAGCTTTGTATAATAAAATAGTGAAACATCCCTATCTTGATTACTTAAATTTTCTAAAGTAACTCTTTGAATCTTTATTTTTTCACCAATAGGAGCAAAAACTTCAAGTTTACCCTTTATATCATAAGCAGTATGTCTAAATTCAGAATATCCAAAGCTATGTTTTATTATGTATTCTCCAGCATCTCTAACTGGTTTTGGCGATATTGAAAAATAGTTTCCTGAAGTATTATCTTTAATATAAAG
>Ga0224516_1000307_pt1 | contig 11682 bp, 10 predicted proteins | sample IRFST0metaG_FD_179884 | JGI IMG/M metagenome (GOLD analysis project Ga0224516, IMG submission 179884) | Peat soil microbial communities from Stordalen Mire, Sweden - IR.F.S.T0 | ecosystem: Environmental > Terrestrial > Soil > Wetlands > Peat | place: Sweden: Norrbotten County, Stordalen Mire... | reverse complement strand
TCGGGATCAGGAACATGTTCTCGCGGAACTTCTCCCAATGGCCCGAGGTGACCCAGAGCGCCTTGTCGTAGATCAGCGGCGTCTTGACCTCGGAGTAGCCGCGGCGGGCGTTCTCGCGCAGGCGCAGCGCTTCGAGCTGGTTGAAGATCGTCATCCCTTTGGGGTGCCAGAAGGCCGAGCCGGGTGAGTGCTCGTCGAAGTGGAAGAGATCGAGCTGGATGCCGAGCCGGCGGTGGTCGCGCCGCTTTGCCTCCTCGAGGCGCTCCAGATGCGCGTCCAAGTCTTTCTGCGAGAAGAACGCAGTACCGTAGATTCGAGTCAGCTGCTTGTTGGCCGAGTCACCGCGCCAGTAGGCGCCGGCAAGCCCGGTCAACTTGAGCGCCTTTATCGGTTTCGAGTCGATCAGATGCGGGCCGCGGCAGAGATCGGTGAATTCACCCTGCGTGTAGAGGGAAATCGTCCCCTCGGCCTCGTCCACGAGCTCGACCTTGTACGGCTCGTCCTCGTTTACGAAGCGCTGCCGCGCCTCCTCCCGCGAGACCTCGCTTCGCTCCCAGCTCCTGCCTTCGGACAGCTCGCGCCCGATCTCTGCCTCGATCGGCGCCAGATCCTCCTCGGCGATCGGCTCGGGGAAGTCGAAGTCGTAGTAGAAGCCGTTCGCGATCGCGGGCCCGATCGCCACCTTGACGCCCGGATACAGCCGGCGCACGGCCTCGGCCAGGAGGTGAGCGGCCGAATGTCTGAGCACGGTGAGCGCGTCGGCGTCGTCACCGTTCTTCGTCGTCAGGATCTCGATCTGCTGCCCATCGGCCAGGGGAAGGCGCAGGTCGCGCAGGTCGCCGTCCACGCGCACGCCGACCGCCTGCTCGGCGAGCCTGGGCCCGATCGAGCGCGCAGCGACCAGCCCGCTTGCCCCGTCGGGCAGCTCGAGCAGTGACTTGTCCGGAAGCCGAACCTGCATGAGCGAGAAGGATACCCACCCGAGCAGCGACTCCCTGGGGATAGAAAGCGACCGAGGTGGGTAACGAACAGTTGTGTCGATCATGGAACCGCTTGTTCGGACTGACCGCCTGGCCGAGAAGGAGCTGCTCGTTTCCGTCAGCGGGGAGCTGGACCTGCACTCGGTGGGTGGGCTTCAGGACGCCCTCGACGAAGCCATGGGCGAGACCGGCGAGGTGGTCGTGGTCGACCTCGGCAAGGTTGATCTGATCGACTCGATCGCCTTGGGAGCGCTCGCCCGCGCCTCCAGGCGCCTGCGCGAGAACGGCGGCGCGCTCGGCGTGGTCGCTTCGAGCGCCGATGTGGTTCGCGCCTTCGAGATCACCAGCCTCGACCGCGTTATTCCGATGGCGTCGACAACAGCCGAGGTCTTGCAGCGCCTGCGCGCCAGCGACGCCTAGCTGTCGCTGTCCCGCTCGGCGCCGATTCCCTGCAGGTAGATGCGCCCGAACGAGGTCGGGACGTAACGGGCGCGCCAGTAGGCGAAGGGGTCGTCGTATACGCGTTCGACTACGGCGAAGCGCTCGACGCTCCCAACGTCATCCTCCAGCGCCAGACGACCTCGCTCGAGTAACTCTCTCACGCTTCGCCTGTCTTGATCTTTGTGTAAACGACGGGCGAGCTCGTCGATCGCCACACCGCCCGGACGCTCAACTGAGAGCGCGATCAGCTCGCGCAGCACCACGAGCAGCTCCTGCTCGGCCTCGGCATCGCGGGCGATGGTGTTCTGGATAATCGACTTCCGATCGAGGTTCACGCTATGCCTCGCTCTCGTCGTACGGCGGAGAATGAGTATCTCATCGGCAAACCGGTGCGCTCGCGTGAGCCGCCAGATCGAAGGACGGGAGAGCGAGGCAGGCCAGTGGTAGGAAATCGAGTTCGGCGCGCGGATACTCTCGCTGTCAGAATCGACTTATCGGACACCATCCGGCTCGCTTCGGCGGGTTGCGAAATAGAGAGGGGAAAGGGATCAATGATGCGATCTGCCTCCCACTTCACGCTCCTCGGCGCAGGCCTCCTGGCACTTACCGTTGCCGTGCTTGCTGCTCCGACGGCGCTCGGCTCAGAGGCGGCCGCGCCCACCTGCGCCGCCTCTCAACTGAAGGGGAAACTACTCGACTCGCAAGGCGCGGCCGGGACGATTCTCTTCAGCGTCAAGCTCGAGAACACCGGCGCGGCGTGCTCGCTCAAGGGTTATCCGGCGCTCCGGATCAAGGGCGCGCATGCGCTGCTTCCCACTCACGTCGTGCATGGCGGCCTGGCGATACTCAACTCGACGCCCACGCGCGTGAAACTAAAGCATCTCGGTCGCGCAAGCGTCCTAGTCAGCTATGGCGACGTGCCCGTCGGCAGCGAGACGTCCTGCCCGCGCGGGAAGGCGCTTCGCCTGCGCCCGCCAGGCGCGACAGATTGGCTGACCGTCGCCGTATCGACGCAAGCATGCGGTCACGGCACGCTGCATGAATCGCCCGTTCTGGCCGGCGTGAAGCACGCCCTCTGACGTCACGAGATCGGGCTGGGGACTTCGCCGAGCGCCCGGTCCGGCGCGGTCAGCATGACGCCGTCCATGCTGTATTCGAACAGCGCCTGCACCGGCCGCATCGACTCGAAGCGCGATTCTCCCTGGATGTTCAGGACTTAATCATCGACCAGTAAGGCGAGTGGTCGGCGCCTCTTCTCGAGCGTGCCAGGCGAGATTAGCGCTCTCATGACCCGGAAATGCGGTAGCAAGTTGCTTTCGCCCCCGCCGGCGTAGGAGAATGCCCCAAGTTGAGACTCCGGGCGTCGTGGCTTATCGCAACAACTGCAGGCGTGAACAGCGCTCTTCCGCCCCTGCGGCCGGACAATCCTCAAGCGACGTCCTCTAGAAAGGAATCGGAGTAACCATGCGCAAACGCACGTCTTTCGCCCTGCTCGGGGCGATAATCGCCATCGTGCTCGCAGTTGGGCTCACGACCGGCTGTGGCTCGAAGAAGAGCAACCAGATCAAGATCCAGATCTACCCCGCCGACAGCAACGCCGCCCTGGCGCTCCAGGCGGGTAAGGTCGACGCCTACTTCGCCGATGCGACGCCTGTCCTCTACTACATGAAGAACAACCCCGGCAAGTTCGAGGTTTCCGGAACCCAGATAGCGACCGCCCCGGAAGGCATTGCCACTCGTAAGGGCGACCCGCTCGGCCCGAAGTTCAAGCAGGCGATCGCAACTCTCTACGCCAACGGGACAATGCAGAAGATCCTCGCCAAGTGGGGCCTGACCCAGTTCGCGCTCCCGAACCCGCCCAAGGCCACCGGCACCGGCGCCCCCGGCAACGGCAGCGGCACAGTCACCTTCTGCAGCGATACGACCTACCCGCCGATGGAGACGCTGGTCAACGGCAAGGCGTCTGGTGCGGACATCGACATCGCCGACGCCATCGCCAAGCTCTGGGGCGATAAGGCCGACATCAAGTCCACCGGCTTCGACGTGATCATTCCCGCCCTTCAGGGAAACAAGTGCGACGCGATCATCAGCGCTCTGACCGATTCGGCGGAGCGTGCCAAGTCGGTCGACTTCGCCGACTACGTCAACGTCGGAATGCTGCTCATGGTCAAGAAGGGCAACCCATCCGGGATCACGGATGGCCTGTCGACGCTGGCCGGCAAGACCGTCGCTGTCGAAGCCGCCACGACCGAGAAGCAGATGCTCGATCAAGAGAACGCGAAGCTCGCAAAGGGCGGGAAGTAATCAGCCTTGTATCTTGCCGTCACAGTTGGCTGGCACCTCGTTTGGACGCGGATCACTAATCCAAGCGGGGTCTTTGCCCGAGCGCTCTGGGTGACGATCTACATCTCGATCGTCGCCCAGATCCTGGGCATCGTGCTGGGACTGCTGGCGGCGCTCATGAGGACATCCAGCTTCTGGCTGTTCCGGCTCATCTCGGGCATCTACGTATGGCTGTTCCGGGGGACGCCCGTGCTGGTGCAGATCATGATCTTCTACCTAGTACTTCCCGGGCGGTCGATCAACCTATTCCTGTTCCAGCCGTCGGTGCCGATCGCCGCCGGAATCCTGGCGCTCGGGATCAACGAGGGCGCCTACATGCGCGAGATCATCCGAGCCGGTATCGACTCGATCGACCGCGGACAGATGGAGGCGGCAAAATCGCTGGGGATGCGCTACGGCATGGCCACGCGCCGGATCGTCCTCCCCCAGGCCGCCCGGGTGATCGTCCCACCGCTCGGTAACGAGTTCAACAATATGATGAAGACCAGCTCGCTGGTCACGATCATCGGCGTCTACGAGCTGTTCACCGACGCTCAGACGTTCCAGTCGGCCAGTTTCTCGACAGACGTCGGACCGTTCATCGCCGTCGCCTTCTGGTATCTCGTGTTGACCTCGATCTGGAGCTTCATCCAGGCCCTGATCGAGCGCAAACTGGCGGTAAGCGAGCACGGCGACGAGATTTCGCTGCGAGAACGAGCGGTCGCGATCTGGACAGAGGGCGGCGGCATGGTTCGTTCGGCCTGGCCGTGGAGGGAGAGAGCGTGAGCGCCGAAAGCGGATTCGTCATGCACGCCGTCGAGGTGCACAAACGCTTCGGCCGCCTGCACATCCTCAGAGGTGTTTCGCTGGACGTGAAGCCGCGCGAGACCGTCTGCATCATCGGCGTCTCGGGCTCGGGCAAGACGACCTTCCTGCGCTGTATCAACCACCTAGAGAAGATCGACGGCGGCCTGATCGAGGTCAACGGGCACCCGATCGGCTACCGGCACCGGGGCGAGAAGCTGGTCGAGGACCGGGAACGGAGCATCGCCCGCCAGCGCACCGAGATCGGCTTCGTGTTCCAGCGCTTCAATCTCTTCCCGCACAAGACGGCGCTCGAGAATGTGATCGAGGCACCGGTGCACGTGCGCGGTATTGCCAAGAATCAAGCTACCGCCGAAGCCGAGAAGTTGCTCGCCCGAGTCGGGCTGGCCGACAAGAAAGACTCTTACCCGGGCAAGCTCTCCGGCGGCCAGCAGCAACGCGTGGCGATCGCCCGCTCGCTGGCGATGAAGCCGGCACTGATGCTGTTCGACGAGCCCACCAGCGCGCTCGATCCGGAGGTCACCGGCGAGGTGCTGGACGTGATGGAGGAGCTGGCGCACGAGGGCACGACGATGATCGTGGTCACGCACGAGATGGGATTCGCCAAGCGCGCCGCCGACCGCGTGGTGATGATGGACGAGGGCGTGATCATCGAGGAGGGCCCGCCCGAGCACTTCTTCGAGTCGCCCACGCACGAGCGCACCAAGGCCTTCCTCTCCAAGATCCTCTGAGCCGGCGCCTCGCCGGCCGACCGCCCTCTTACGATTGCGCCGAACGGCGCCAGTGGGCGCCGCTGTCTACGAGATAGGAGGACTCAATGGCCGAGGCGACAGAAGAGCGAGGATTCTCGCGGGTCGCCGATCCCGCGCCGCTCGGTCTGGCGGCGTTCGCTCTTACGACCTTTTTACTGAGCGGTCACAACGCGACTTTCATTCCCGACGGTATCTGGATCGGAGCGGCAATCTTCTACGGCGGCTTGATCCAGCTGCTGGCCGGAATGCAGGAGTTCAAGAATCGCAACGTATTCGGCTCGACGGCGTTTGCCACCTACGGGGGCTTCTGGCTCTCGCTCGGAGTCTTCGTCGTCCTGATCAGCACCAACACCACCCTCTACAACGTGTTCAAAGACTCGGCTGAGCTGCACAACGCGCTGGCCTGGTTCATTCTTGCGTTTGCGATCTTCAACACCTACATGGTGCTCTGGGCCTCGCGGTTGAACCTGGCGACCTTCGCAGTGTTCCTGACGCTCGAGATCACCGAGATCCTGCTCGTGATCGGCTTCTTCCTGGTCGCTCACGGTAAGACAGACTTTTGGCTCCACGCCGGCGGCTGGTCGGGCATCGTCACCGCAGCCGTAGCCTGGTACGCGTCGGCGGCGGGCGTCGTCAACGGTATGTCGACGAAGAAGATCGTCCCGGTCGGAAAAGCGCTCTGGGGCGAGTAAGCGGGCTCACTTCAGTCTTCTAGAGACAAGAAAAGAGCGGGGTGGTCAAGTCGCCCCGCTCTCGTTTCAACGACTTACGCTTTCCTACTTCTTGAGCGTCCCGACCCACTTGGCCACAAGCCACTTGCCCCTGATCTAGGCGCCTTTCTACAGCGCTTCTGGAATGTCCAGACCTTCTGTCTCCCCCGTTTTTTGTTCATAGATTCGCGGCTAATCCCCGTCAAGTAACTGAGAGAGCTAAGCGCTCACCCCTTTTTGCCTACTCGCAGCGTCGGCGTTGCCCTAATACGCCTCGATACCTCAATTAGTTGCGTCTCTCATTAACGTTTAAGCGCGAATCTCGGGAAAGGGCTTTCGGGCCCGCGGAATATTCTCGATGCCGTTTGCGCCGTCAGGAAACTTCGATTTTCGGGCTTCGGTACTGCCAGATCGCGCCCGGATTCATCTGCGCAACCAGGCGCACGCGAAGGCGGTAACCGCCGCTCGCGGAGAGCCCGGAGCTCCCCGAGAGCCTTACCGTGGCGACTTTGTCGGCCCGCAGAACACCGCGCTTCGCCCTGACCGGCTTACCGTCGGCGCGCTCGAGCGTAACCAGATAGGCACAGTCGCGCGTGCAGGCGAGACTCACCCAGGGCGGTGAGGAGCCGGAAAAGCTGAGCGGAATGATCAGAGTTTTCGCCGTGACACGAGCCTGGTATCCAGGACACACCGCGAGCACGCCACGCTCGGCCAGGGCGGCCGCCTTGGCGACCGTGCCCATGCTCGTCTTGGCACTCCCATCGGCGTAGTAGAGCCCCGATTGGTCACCCGCTTGCTCGCCGCTGCCCGCCCTGTCCACGAGCCTTCCGAATATCACGCCCGAGACGTTAGGCATGCAGACGCTGCTTTTCAGCGCTTGCGTGTACGCGTTCGTCTGGGCATTCTCGCTAACGCCGGGCGCGGGGCCCGGCGGCGAGGGATAGGCGCTCGCTTTCTCGGGCGGGATGGCCGTGGCGGTGGCGACGCCGTTCATGAGTATCGGAAGGGTTGAGTCCTTTTGGGCACTGTCGGAAAACTCCCCCTCGAGTGCCGCCACGAGTTGCGGGTAGTCGCTGATCGACCAGGCGTTTTTCGCGTCTTCCGCTGCGGGGCTGAATGCCAGCTCGTTCATGAGCGGCGCCGCACGTCCCGAGTTGGAGTAGGCATCCGACAGTGCCGTGAGGGTCGCTCCGGGGGTCTTGCCGCCGTTCAGCTCGCCGGCCACGACCAGCGTCGAGGCCTTGGCCTTCGCGGCATCGTAAAGAGAGGCCAGCGCCGCCGAGTACGTCGGAGCAGTCGTCGTTGTCGGCGCCGGGCCGAGTAGCAACTCGTCGATGTTCGGCAGCTGCCCGACGAGCGAGCTCACAAACTGCGCCAGCTCGGCGCGACCCGTGGCGTCGGCAGGAAGCGACACGGCCTTCAGCTCGACAATCAGGTACTGCGCAGCTGGAATGCTCTCTATCGCGCTGACCGTGGCGGCGTCGGGAGCCAGGTCGCCGGTATTCCAAGTCACACTCAGGCGAACGCTGCCCAGTCCCGCGCTCGAAGCGAGCGAAGCCTGGGAAGCGTTATCCAGGCCGGCGCCGACGTTGAAGGACGCCTGCCCCGGCGAAAGCGCGGTCGTCGCTGTGGCCGCCCGCGAGGCGACACCAGCTTCTGCCGCATCCATGATCAGCTTCCGCTGCGACACGCTCGAGCCGGCGACCGACCAGTTCGCCGCCGAGGCAACGCGCACGAGCGGAAGGCCCGCGAACGAAGAGCTGTTCCCGGCCCAATCACGTGCCTTGACCAGCACGGAATAGGCGCCGGCGCGGGCGGGCAGCTTCCAGCCGAGGTTGTACCAACCGCCGTAAAGCGTGAGCCGCTTCGCGCGGCCCGCGGGAGACCGCATCTCGACCGTGGATGGCTTGGAGAGCCAGAAGCGAACCGCTCCGAGACCGCTACTCGCGATCTTGAAGGCCGGCGGCTGTTTCGCATAGCCGGCGAACCGGGCTGTCGCCGTGGCGAGCCTGGGGTCCAAAGAGTTGAGCTTTCCGAGCAGGTGCACGACAAATTTCTGGTAGTCGAGCGTGGAGGGCGTTCGCGGCAGCGAGTAGTAGGTCCAGTAGCCGGTGTCGAAGCGGTGAATCTCGCTGGCGGCTGCCCGCTCCATTGCCGCGGCGAGCGTGGCCGCGTCACCGTCGGCCATTGTGTTGGCGTAATCTCGCAGCGAGAGCAGCGACTGTAACTGCGCGTTCAGCACGACGATATGGCTGAACCCGTAGAGCCGGATCCAGGGGCCGGAGGCGCGCCGAAGCACCAGCCGCCGCGGAATCGTGCGGAAGGCGGCCTGCGCGGCCTGCTCCAGCTTGGTCGAGTCGTCCTCGTCAGAGAGCGAGGCGGCCGCGAACGCCTGGGCCGCAACCGCCTGCGCCATGCCCGATACCCAGGGCGCTCTTCCGCCCGCGTAGTTGAAATAGTACTCCCAGCCGAGCCCGCCACCGGGCTGGTTCACACCGCGCGCGATCAGCGCCCGGGCCAGACGTTGCACCGATTCGAGCGTTCCTCCCGCGACCTTCGCGTTCAGCGCGCCGAAGTTGGCGAGCGGATGAAACTCGAAGCCCAGGCCGCTCATGTAGCGGTAGACGACGCCGTCGGCATCGGTGAGGTCGGTTTTCTGCGCAGGCGGACCGTGCCGGGCGAAATAGGCGTTGTTGAAGGCAAGCTGTCCGAACACGGCGGTGGCTCGTGCCCTGACCAGCTTCGCCGAGACCTGGGCCACCTGATGCAGGTTGGCCGCGAGAGGCGCCCGCCTCACTTGCGGAAGCCTGTTGATCAGGTTCGCCGCGCGATTCACCGTTCTGCGGTAGCGCGCGGCGTCCGCCCGCTCGACCCAACCTTTTTTAACCGCGTGCTGAATTCCGGCGAGCGCCGCTTTCTGGTCGGGAAGAGCTGTGCGGGCGGGCGCCGAGCCGGTGAACACGAACATGCCCAGCATCGCTATGGCGGCGCCTAGCGAGAGCCTCATATAAAAAACGACGTCCCTTCGGGATAGTTGTTTGCCAGAAACGTTTTCGCCTTCGTCACCACGCTCCCCTCCCCGGGCGCTCTGAAGGCGGCCGGCCGCGCAGTCCCCCGCGGGCGCCTCAGGGAAGCGGCTGCCAGTCGGGCTGGTCGCTCGAGCCGGGGCCAGTATCGAGCTGCGTGGGCGCCGTCCCGTCGGAGTTCATGATGTTCAGCTGCGCCCCTTGGTCGCCGGACTGGCTCGAGTAAACGATCTGCGAACCGTCGGGAGACCAGGCCAGCGTGGCGTTCTCGGCCGCTCCCAGGGGAGTCGGATTGCTCCCGTCGCTGGCGGAGAAGGCAATGAACTGGTCGCAGGCATAGGCGATCAGGCTTCCATCCGGGGCCCAGCTGGGAGAACTGGCTCCAATCGTCCCGCAGCCCAGGGGCAACTGTTGGAGCGTGCCCGTCTTAGCCGTGAGCGTTTTCGCCTGCAGATTGAGGACGAAGATGCTCTGGAGACCCTCGCTGCTCGTAGCGACGAACGCGATCGAGCTGACGTTCTTCTTGTTCGTCGACCAGTCGGGCTGGGAGAGGTGCGTGAACTTGCTCGCGTCGAAACCGAGATCGAGTGGCGCCGGCTCCGTTCCGTCGCTGTTCGCGATCACCAGGTCGAGCCCGGACGCAACTACGAGGTTTTCTCCGTTCGGGCTCCAGGCCGGATCGGCGCCCTTCAGGCCCGTCGAACGCGCGATCCCTCCGTCCGCGCCCACCAGATAGACGACGCCGTCGCGCGTGAACGCCAGCTGACTTCCGTCGGGCGACCAGGTCGGACTGGCGTCGAGCCGAGGCCGCAACAGCCAACGCGTGTGCTTGCCGTTCAGGTTCGTCCGCAACACGAAACCGTTCCAACGCGGAGTGCGTCGGGTGAAGACGATCCCGCTTGCTCCCCTTGCCCAGCTTGGCTGCAGACCTTTGGCGGCGACGAGCCGCCGCTTCTTACCGTCGCTTCTCATTGCATAGACGCCCTTCTTGCCCGTGAAGGCGATCCAGCGTCCGCCCGGCGCCCAGGCGGGCTGAGTCTCGTTGACACTCCGAGTCTTGGTCAGCTGCCGCCGACCGGATCCGTTGGCCCTCATTGCAAAGATGTCGCTGAGCGTGGCGCTGCGCGGCACCGCAACGTAAAGGAGCCTGCGACCGTCGGACGACCACGAAGGTTGGCTTCCCGGCCCGACTCGGCGCTCCTTACCGCTCTTGGGATTCACAACCCAGATGCTCCCGGCGCGATCGAAGGCGATCAGGCCTTTCTTCGACCAGCTCGGAGCGGCGCCGCTGAAATCGGCGTCCGTGAGCTCCCGGGCACCGCTTCGGTCGGCTTTCGCCAGCCAGAGTTTGTCATCTCTGTAGAAGGCGATCCTTTTCCCGTCCGGCGACCAGGTCGACGCGTATGGCTGATCGGAGGCTTGGGAGAAAAAACGGCCGATGTGAGTCCCGTTGGCGCTCATAACCCAGAGCTCGTAGCTGAAGGTCAGCTTCGTCGCGATTCGTACCGAGAAGAGGATCCGCTTACCGCTTGGCGAGGTGACGGCGAATCCTCCCTGCGGGTTGTTGAGGACCAGCTTCTCGACGTTCGACCCAGCCGCGTTCGTAGTGAAAATCGAGGGTGTCCCGTTTCGATCGTTGACGAAAGCGATCTTTCCGTCGGCTCCGGGAAAGGCGCCGCGTGCGCTGCCTTGGCAGATCGTCAGTGCCAGGACGGTCAGAAGAGTTGTGGCCAGCGCAGTCCGGAACATGATCACAAAACCTTAGGCTCCTTGTACTTCACGGCGCAGTCGCCATACCGAGTCTACGCTCTCGCCTACTCCGAAAGTCATGCAGAGGAGTCGCCGGAACTGGGCTCTCCGCCCGAGACCAGCGCGTCCCAGCGCTCCAGCAGCCGATCGACCCGAGCTCGGGTTGTACGAAAGGCGCTCAGCTTTTCCAGGTCGGCCCAATCCTCGGCCAATTCCTGCTCCAGCGTCGAAAGCTGGCTCTCCAACCGCTCGATCTCCTGTTCGAGGCGGGTCCTCTCGCGCTCGACCGGCGAGGGCTTTTCCCGCTCGGGCCGCGCCTTTTTCTCTTTCGGCGCGGCTACCGCCTTGGCCGGAGCGCGCTCACGCTCGCGCGCGAGGACATAGTCAGCCCAGCGGCCGTCGTAAGAGCGAAGCTCGCCGTTCTCGATCGCCAGCGTGCGGGCCGCGACCGCGTCGAGCAGGGCACGATCGTGCGAGACGAGCAGCAGCGTTCCCTCGAATGCCTCCAGCGCCGCCTCGAGCGCCTCGCGGCTCTCGACGTCGAGGTGGTTGGTCGGCTCGTCGAGAACCAGGAAGTTGGCGCCCGAGGCAACGAGAAGCGCGAGCGCCAGCCGCCGCCGCTCCCCTCCCGAGAGCATGCGCACCGCCTTCTCCTGCGTCCCGTAACCGGAGAAGAGAAAACGCCCAAGCAGCTTCTGAGCGTCGGCGCGCGAAAGACCGGTCGCCGAGCGCGCGCAATCGATCACGCTGCCGCGATCGTCCAGCTCCAGCGTGTGCTGCGAGAAAAAGCCGCACTCGACACTCTGACCGAGGTGCACGGTTCCCGCGGCGGGCTTGCGACGACCGATCAGCGTCTCGACCAACGTGGTCTTGCCCG
>Ga0224516_1000299_pt1 | contig 11867 bp, 12 predicted proteins | sample IRFST0metaG_FD_179884 | JGI IMG/M metagenome (GOLD analysis project Ga0224516, IMG submission 179884) | Peat soil microbial communities from Stordalen Mire, Sweden - IR.F.S.T0 | ecosystem: Environmental > Terrestrial > Soil > Wetlands > Peat | place: Sweden: Norrbotten County, Stordalen Mire... | reverse complement strand
CATCATATCAATTCTCATAAATAAATAAATAAATAAATAAATAAATAAATAAATAAATAAATAAATAAATAAATAAATAAGCTTCTTTAAAGTAATTTTAAAGAAGCTTATTTATTGTTTAAAGATATTTAAGATTAATTCTAAATATAAAATTAAAATATTTATGCTAATGACTTTCTTTTAAATCTAAAGGCGTCACGACAACACCTTTCTCATTAAAATCATTGATATCACTTTCTGTAATATGAGAATCTGTAATAAGATGAGAAATTTCATTTATGTCTCCACTAGAAAAATTGTGATGTTTTCCTACTTTCGAACTATCAGCTAAAACATAAACAGGTCCACTGCAACGATTAATCATTTCATGATTAATTAGTGTTTCTTCAAGAACTGAAGTGCTAATACCTGAATCAGAAGAAATCCCACTCACGCCTAAGAAACATTTATTAGCTGTTATTTTAGAAAGAATATAAGTTGCAAATTCACCTACTAAAGATTGCTTTCGTTCATAAACTTGACCACCAGTTAAGACTAATTCAATATTAGGGCCAATAGTTGATTGAAGGGCTTTACCATTATTAGTTACTACATAAACTCTTTTATTACCTAAGTACTCAAGTATTAAAAGTGCAGTTGAACTAGAGTTGATAAATATAGTATCACCATCATTTATTAAGTCTGCTGCATATTTTGCAAGGATGTTTTTGGTATTAGTAGATGTTGAATTAATTGAATTTTCTTTTAAATTAATTTTGTCATCTATATTAGTTATTAATTTCGCACCACCATAATGTCTTACAATTAAACCTTCATCATCTAAAGCTTGTAGGTCTCTTCTTAAAGTAAGAGGCGATATATCTAGTTTCTCGGCTAATTCATTAGTATTGATTGTCTCATTAGTGCTTAAATAATCTAAAATTAGTTCTCTCCTTTTAGATACTATACTTTGTGTTTTTTTCATATTGATCGCCACCTTTATATTATAGATATAATCTGAAAATACTTTTAGATTGAGAAAATAAGTCAGTACTGAAAGAATTACTCAGGTCATCATCTATAACAATTATAATACAAACATTCAAAAAGTTCAATTAAAACATTAAAACGTTCAAAAAATCATAAAAATATAAAAACATTCAAAAAACACTTGAATTATTTGAATGTTTGATGTAATATAAAGACAAGAACAAACCAAAACGTTCAAATAATCAAACAAACTAAACACAAAGTTCAAAAAATACTTTTAATATAAACTTTGTAATGAAAGCCCAAAGTAAGAAATTAATAATTAAAACAAATAATAGGTGAATTTTGTGTAAATAATAAGGATAAAGAAAAATTAATTTATAAGGAGAGATGAAAAATGTCAAAAGTAAACGAAATCACAAGAGAATCTTGGATATTAAACACATTTCCAGAATGGGGTACATGGCTTAATGAAGAAATAGAACATGAAGAAGTAAAACCAGGTACATTTGCAATGTGGTGGTTAGGATGTACAGGTATATGGGTTAAATCTGAAGGAAATGCAAATATATGCGTTGATTTATGGGTTAATACAGGAAAGAAATCAAAAGCAAATCCATTGATGGCATCACAACATCAACATCAAAGAATGATTGGCTGTGTAGCAATGCAACCAAATTTAAGAAACTCAGTTTGTGTTATTGATCCTTTTAAAATTAAAGAAGTTGATGCAATTTTATCTACACACGATCATGGTGATCACATTGATGCTAATGTTGCAGCAGCAGTAATTCAAAATTGTTCTAAAGATGTTAAGTTTATTGGACCACAAGCTTGTATAGATCTTTGGTTAGGCTGGGGAGTTCCAGAAGAACAATGTATAGTTGTAAAACCTGGTGATGTAGTGAAAATTAAAGATACAGAAATTGTTGCACTTGATTCCTTTGACCGTACTGAGCTTGTTACAGCACCAAAAGGTACAACATTAAAAGATAAAATGCCAAGAGATATGGATAAGTTAGCAGTAAATTATCTTTTCAAGACTCCAGGTGGTAACTTATATCATAGTGGTGATTCACATTATTCAAATTACTATGCAAAACATGGTAATGACCATAAAATCGACGTTGCATTAGGATCATTTGGTGAAAATCCAAGAGGTATGACAGATAAAATGACATCTATTGATATGTTAAGAATGGCTGAATGTTTAAATACTGAAGTTATTATTCCATTCCATCATGATATCTGGACAAACTTTATGGCTGATCCACAAGAAATTGTGACTTTATGGAATATGAGAAAATATAGATTACAATATAAATTTAAACCATTCATTTGGGAAGTAGGCGGTAAATTCATTTATCCAAACGATAAGAATAAAATGGAGTATCATCACGATAGAGGATTCCATGATGCATTTGCAATAGAACCAGATCTACCATTTAGATCAATGTTGTAATAGAATTCATTAGAGGGTTAAGCTTAACCCTCTATACAATAAAATATGGAGGCGAGCATAATGTTACAAGGATTAATAGATAAGAAAAGATATTCATTTCATGAAGGTTTTGATACTTGGGAGGAAGCAATAGAGGCGTCTTGTAAACCTTTAATAGAGGATGGGGCGATAGAAAGTGCTTATGTGGATGCAATAATAGGAAATGTAAAGAAATATGGTCCATATATAGTTATAGCACCAAATATTTGTATACCGCATGCTCAAGAAGGCGTTGTAGGTGTTAATGAAACAGCAATGTGCTTTATGAGAACTAAGAATCTAGTTCATTTTAGTGATAATCCAGATGAAGATGCAAGATTATTTTTTGTTTTAGCTTCAACAGATAATGAGGTACATTTGCAAAACTTATCAAATATGGTTGGGCTAATAGAAGATGAATCAATAGTTGATAAATTACTTGAAGCTGAATCAAAGGAAGATTTAGATGCAATTGTTGAAACCTTAAAAGCAAAGGTTGTTTAAATAATAAATGTTTAAAAGTATAAAAGTAAATTATATAACTAAATATGATTTAAAAATAATTTATTAAATATAGGGGGAAATAAAATGGATATATTAATCGGTATGTGGAGTTTTTTCCAAATAAATATTTTGACAAACCCAGCATTCTTTATAGGTTTTATCGTACTTATAGGTTATTTATTATTAAAACGTCCAATTTATGAAGCATTAGCAGGCTTTATAAAAGCAACAGTTGGTTATTTGATATTAAATGTAGCGGCTGGGGGACTTGTAAGTAACTTCCGTCCAATACTAGCAGGATTAAAAGATAGATTTAATTTAACCGCTGCAGTTATTGATCCTTACTTTGGTCAAACAGCAGCACAAGCAGCAATAGAGGGTATAGGCAGATCATTCTCACTTATGATGATAGTACTCTTAATAGCATTTATTTTTAACATAGTATTAGTATTGTTTAGAAAACAAACAAAAATAAGAACAGTATTTATTACAGGACACATAATGGTTCAACAATCTTCAACAGCTTTATGGATGGTATTATTCTGTTTCCCTAATTTAGTTGATACACAAGTAGTAATTATGCTTGGTTTATTACTAGGAACTTATTGGGCAGTATCATCAAACCTTACAGTTGAAGCAACTCAAGAATTAACTGAAGGTGGTGGATTCGCAGTTGGTCACCAACAAATGTTTGGTATTTGGCTTACAGATAAAATTGCAGGAAAAATTGGTAATAAGGAAAAATCAATAGAACATCTTAAATTACCAGGATTTTTACAAATATTCAATGATAACGTAGTTGCAACAGGTATTCTAATGATGTTATTCTTCGGAATAATTATGGGAATATTAGGGCAAGACTTATTACATCAAATAGATAAGACTGGATTTGCAGCTAATAGAAATTTCTTCTTCTATATAATGGAGAAATCATTAAATTTTGCAGTTTACTTAAGTATATTACAACTTGGAGTTAAAATGTTCGTTGGAGAACTTACAGAATCATTCCAAGGTATTTCAAATAAAATATTACCAGGATCAATGCCAGCTGTTGACTGTGCAGCAACTTATGGATTTGGGCATGCTAATGCAGTAACAATTGGTTTCTTATTTGGAGCACTAGGACAATTTATATCAATTATAGGATTAGTAGTGTTCCAAAGTCCAGTATTAATAATCACAGGATTCGTACCAGTATTCTTTGATAATGCAACTTTTGCAGTATTTGCAAATAGAAAAGGTGGATTAAGAGCAGCTTGTATAATTCCTTTCGTATCAGGCATTATTCAAGTATTAGGTGGAGCATTTGCAGCTTGGTACTTTGGATTGGCGAAATTTGGAGGATGGCATGGAAACTTCGATTTTGATACAGTATGGCCAGTAATCGGAGTATTAATGAAGAATTTCCAATATGTAGGTCTTGGAATTGCAGTTATAGCATTACTTGCAATACCACAATTCCAATATATGAGAAATAAAAAGGGTTATTTCAAAATAGCAGAAGATTATGATGAATATCTTAAGGAAATAGAAAAAGCATAAAGTATTTATAAAAATTAACTTGTTAGGTAATCATATTAAAAGAAAATTAAATGGAGAACTATCTAAAATAAATATTAAAATTTAAAGGGGGACTTACAATGTTAAAAGTAATAGCAGCTTGTGGAAGTGGTATGGGTTCTAGTCAAATAATAAAGATGAAAATATCTAAGGTTTTCAAAAAATTAGGCATAGACGTAACAATTCAACACAATAGTGTAGGAGAAGCTAAAAGCCAAGCATCAAGCTTTGATGTAGTATTTTGCTCAGAAGTCTTAAAATCAAATTTCAAAAGAGCAGAAGATTCAGGAACTATAATCATAGGATTAAGAAATATATTGTCAGAACAAGAAATGGAAGAAAAGGTTCTAGATCAAATAGTAAATAAAAAATAAGTTATTCTTGGATTAGATGAAATTTAACAATTGAGTTTTGTCTATGGGATGTGAAAGAAAATAACAAGTCAAGATGGGATGTATATTTTGCCTAAAAACGAGGTACCCCTTCAGGGTATTAGTTTAACTAACTTCAGGTGGAATGTGTAATTCCACCTGAAAAGTTTCATGTTATGTCAGTTGAAAAACTAAAACTGCTCGTAGTAGCAAATTAGTAAGACTTGGTGACATAGTGTTACGCAAAATATACTGGCATACTGACTTGTTATTTTTTTAGAACATTTATTAATAAAAGAATATAGATATATATAAATTAAGATAGGTTAATGCTTAATATATGATGAGGTGAATTGAATATGAAAATTATAAAAAAACACTTGGATGAAATGTATCGTGCATATTCAGCAAGTTCAATGGAGATAGATGGTGAATTAAATTTATTTGTAGCCTCTGAAGAAAAAGGATATCCGTGTTATGCATATAGTGGTACAGATTTTAATCATCGTCATACAGTTTGGGATAATGGTGGAGGATGCATGTCAATTATCCCCATTCCAAATCGTAAGAATGAATTTTTGGCTGTTCGTGACTTCTATTTAAAGGAAACTCCAAGTGGTGCTCGTTTAGTCTGGGGTCATTTAGTGGATGGTGAATGGGTTATTGAAACAGTTATTAAATTGCCTTATTTACATCGTTTTGACGTATGGGATGTGGATGGAGAAATTTATGTTGTTGCAGCTACTATAGCTGATTCAAAAGAGTCTAAAGATGACTGGAGCAATTCAGGAACTATCTATTATGCTAAATTACCAGATGTATTAACTGATGGATTAGATCTTAAAGTTCTTAAAAAAGGTTTATTTAAGAATCATGGATATAGTCGTCATATGGTAGATGGAAAGCCACGGGGTACTTTTGGATCAGATCAGGGAGTATTTGAAGTAATCCCAAGTAAAGATGGGCAATGGCAAGTTAATCATTTATTGGAAGGTAATATTAGTGAAGTTGCTTGGTGTGATTTGGATAGTGATGGGCAAGATGAACTTATGACTATTGAACCATTCCATGGAAATTCAATGAAGATTTATAAGCTTATTGATGGAAAGTATACTGAAATTTATACTTATCCTCATGAAATTGATTTTGCTCATACCTTAGTTGGGACAACCCTTTGCGGAGTACCAAGTTTTGTTGGTGGAGTAAGACGTGTAGATTCTGAATTATTCTATATCCAATGGACTGATGGGAAATGCCAGGAGACAATTATCGAAAAGGGTGTTGGACCAGCTAATGTATCAGTTATCAATTTGAAAGATTGTGATTTGATTGTTTCGGCTAACCATACAAAAAACGAAGCAGCAGTATATACAGTTATAAAGGAATAATTTATATACAGTGAAAATGCTTTATAAAATAGTAGCTCATAAAAAATAATATATATAAATTATGAGCATGGCGACTATTAAAAATTCCATGCTCAAATTTATTGAAAAGTTTTATAGAAAATATAAATGAAAATCTGATTAAAATACTCAACTTAGTTTAAATTAGGAGGATATTTAATGTTAGAAGAATTAAAAAAAGAAGTTTATGAAGCAAATATGCTTTTGCCACATTATAAATTAGTAACTTTTACTTGGGGAAATGTATCAGCAATAGATAGAGAATCTGGACTTATTGTAATTAAACCATCAGGTGTTGATTACGAAAAAATGGGACCAGAAGATATGGTAGTAGTTAATTTAGCTGGAGAAGTGGTTGAAGGAAAATATAAACCATCATCAGATACACCTACACATGTTAAATTATATAATGATTTTCCTGAAGTTGGAGGTATTGTACATACACATTCAAGATGGGCAACTATATTTGCTCAAGCAGGAAAGTGCATTAAACCATATGGAACAACTCAAGCAGATTATTTTTATAATGAAATTCCTTGCACAAGAGATATGACTCCAGAAGAAATAAAATTAGATTATGAATATAACACTGGGGGAGTTATTGTTGAATCATTTAAGAACATAAATCCGACACATGTACCAGCTGTTTTAGTTAAGAATCATGGACCTTTTACATGGGGGAAAGATGCTATGGATGCAGTTCATAACTCAGTTGTATTAGAAGAAGTGGCAATGATGGCTTGGAATACAGAAGTTTTGATGAATCATAATGTTGAAACCATGCCAAAGGAATTAATAGAAAAACACTTTATGAGAAAGCATGGACCAAACGCTTATTATGGGCAAAATTAGAAAGAGGTGAGCTTATGAAAGAGTATAGTTTAGGATTGTATGAAAAATCTATGCCAAGCTATTTGACTTGGGAAGAAAAGTTGAATTGTGCAAGAGAGTGTGGTTTCGATACTGTTGAAATAAGCATAGATGAAACTGATGAAAAGCTATCAAGATTATATATGTCTAAAGGCGATAGAAGAGCTATTATTGAATTAATGTTTAAGTGCAATGTTGAAATTAGGACTATGTGCCTTAGTGGACACAGAAAATATCCGTTAGGAAGTATGGATGAAGCTACCAGAATTAAGGGAATGGATATAATGAGAAGAGCAATTGAATTGGCTGATGATTTGGGAATTAAAATAATTCAATTAGCTGGATATGATGTTTATTATGAAGAAGGAAATGAAAAAACAAGAAAGTATTTTGAGGAAAATTTAAAAAGAGCTACGGAAATGGCTGCTAGTAAAGGCGTTATTCTTGCTTTTGAAACAATGGAAACTGAATTTATGAATACTGTTGAAAAGGCTATGGAATTTGTTAAATTAGTTGATTCACCTTACCTTCAAGTTTATCCAGATTGCGGAAATGTAACTAATGCAACTTTAGAACGTGGAAGCAGTGCAATAGAAGATTTTGCAACAGGAAAGGGACATATTGCAGCAGTTCATTTAAAGGAAACTGTACCAGGAAAGTTTAGAGAAATTACTTTTGGTACAGGACATGTTAACTTTGAAGAAATAATAAAAAAATCATGGGAACTTGGCGTAAGAAAGTATACTGCAGAGTTTTGGTATACAGGAAATGAAGATTGGAAGGAAGTAATTAAAAATACAAAAACTTTTATGGATGAAAAATTTGAGAAAGTTTTAGGATAGAAGTTAAAATAAAATTTTAATATTTCTAGGAAACATGCAAATTGAGTGAAAATTATAGTATTTAACAAATATTAAAAACAAGAGATAGGTTGGTGAAGTATGAATAAACAAGAATTAATTTCTATATCAAAGGAAGTTAAAAAAAATATTATTGAAATGATTTATGAATCAAAGTCAGGACATCCAGGAGGTTCATTATCTTGTGCAGATATAATAACTTATTTATATTATGAAAAAATGAATGTAAATGTTGAGAAGCCAAAAGATCAAAATAGAGACAGATTTGTTTTAAGCAAGGGGCATGCAGCACCTGCACTTTATGCTGTACTTGCAGAAAAAGGATATTTTCCTAAGGATGAATTAAAGAACCTTAGAAAGATAGGTGCACTTCTTCAAGGACATCCAGATTCTAAACATGTATCAGGTGTTGATGTTTCAACAGGTTCACTTGGGCAAGGTATATCTAATGCAGTAGGAATGGCTTTAGGACTTAGAAATCAAAAAAATGACGCAAAAGTATATGTACTTTTAGGAGATGGAGAACTTCAAGAAGGATTGGTTTGGGAAGCTTCAATGGCAGCAGCACATTATAAGTTAAATAATTTAGTTGCAATCATTGATAATAATGGACTTCAAATTGATGGGTCTAACGAGGAAGTAATGGGAATTGCACCGTTAGATAAAAAGTTTGAAAGCTTTGGCTGGAATGTTGTTCATTGTGATAATGGTAATGATTTTGATAAAATTAATGAAGCGTTTTTAAGTGCTGAAAAAGCACAAGGAAAACCAACAGTGATAGTTGCAAAGACAGTAAAAGGTAGTGGTGTTAGCTTTATGGAAAATAAAGCAGAGTGGCATGGACAAGCACCTAGTCAAGAAGAAAAGGAAAAAGCAATAAAAGATATTATGGGATAGTAGATTCAAATTTGAGTCTATAAAACACAAGCAATATTAAATTTGACTTGTTATTTTATTTCATATCCCTAATAAAGCTAGGAGGATTAAAGAAATGGGCAAAGCTACAAGAGAATCATATGGCATGGCTTTAGTTGAACTTGGACGTGAAAATGAAAGAATCGTGGTGCTAGATGCTGATCTTTCAAAATCAACTAAGACTAATGGATTTAAATCAGAATTTAAAGATAGATTTTTTAACGCAGGGATTGCAGAACAAAACTTAATGGGAATGGCTGCAGGATTTGCAAATGTAGGAAATATACCTTTTGCAAGTACTTTTGCAGTGTTTGCAACAGGAAGAGCTTTTGAGATAATAAGAAACTCAATTTGTTATGCTAAAGTAAATGTAAAAATAGCAGCAACTCATGCTGGAATAACAGTTGGTGAGGATGGTGGATCACATCAATCGATTGAAGATATTGCACTTATGAATTCACTTCCTAATATGACGGTAATAGTACCAGCAGATCATAGAGAAGCAATGGCAGCTACAAAGGCAGCAGCAAAATTTGAAGGGCCTGTATACTTAAGATTTGGAAGATGTAATACAGAAGACATATTTGATGAAAACTATAAATTTGAAATTGGTAAAGGTGTTCAAATAAGAGAAGGTAATGATATAGCAATTATTGCAACAGGAATGATGGTTCAAAAAGCTATTGAAGCTTCAAAAGAATTAGAAAGCCAAGGGATTAATGCAAGAGTTATAAACATTTCAACTATAAAACCAATAGATAGAGAATTGATTATAAAGGCAGCAAAAGAAACAAAAGGGATAGTTACAGCTGAAGAACACTCAATTATAGGCGGACTTGGTGCTATGGTATCGCAAGTTGTATGTGGTGAATGTCCAACGATGGTCAAGATGGTTGGAATAAAAGATACATTTGGAGAGTCAGGAACACCTGATGAATTGATGGAGAAATATAAATTAACTAGTGAAGCTATTATAGAAGAAGTAAAAGCAATATTAAAGTTAGCGGGAGCAAATAAAGGTTGTAAATAATAATTACAAATATATATTTCGATTAAAGTTAAAAATGTTTTAGGGGAATTAAATTTATTTAAAAATAGGAGAGTGGTTATAATGAAAATATTCGTAGATACAGCTAATATAGAGGAAATAAAAAAAGCTAATGCTTTAGGAGTTATTTGTGGAGTAACAACTAACCCATCACTTATTGCAAAAGAAGGTAGAGATTTTAAAGAAGTAATAAAAGAAATAACTAGTATAGTTGATGGACCAATCAGTGGAGAAGTAATTTCAATGCAAAGTGAAGAAATGGTTGTTGAAGCTCGTGAAATAGCTAAGATGCATAAAAATATGGTAGTTAAAATTCCAATGTGTGAAGAGGGATTAAAAGCTGTTAGTATTCTTCATAAAGAAGGAATAAAAACAAATGTAACGTTAATTTTCTCAGCACTTCAAGCACTGCTTGCGGCAAGAGCGGGTGCAAGTTATGTAAGTCCATTCTTAGGTAGATTAGATGATATTGGAAGTGTTGGAATTACATTAATTCAAGATATTGCAGAAATATTCGAGATTCATGGTATAGATGCAGAAATTATTTCTGCAAGTGTTAGAAATCCAATTCATGTATTGGATTGCGCTAAGGCTGGTTCTGATATAGCTACAATACCTTACAATGTAATAGTGCAAATGATAAAACACCCACTTACAGATGCAGGAATTGAAAAATTTCTAAAAGACTATGAAGGTATGAATAAGTAAGAAATAAACCTAAGAGAACCTCGCAGAAAAAATAAAAATTTACTTATATAAATAGAAAGTAAATGTCTCAAAATGATTATAAAAAGTTATTTTTGGGGCGTTTTTTTATAATATTATTTAAATTAATGCCAAAGATATATTTTCATTACGAGAATATATATGGTTTGAAATTTTAATATAATATTATGTGAGCAAATATATAAATGTCATCAGGTTACATTGCGATGTTAAGGGGGAACTACATATATATTATAGATACGTAAGTAAATCAGAAGGATACTTTAATTAGAATATGAATCAAGTTATAATTAAGCTCTTGTTTGTGGTAGTGTAGTTAGATTATATTCAAATCCTAACAATTATGGAGTTTTAGACAAATAATATTTGTCTAAAGTAATTATTAAGGTGTTGTAAATTTTAAGTTAAGGGATTATTATAAGAGTATAGAATAAATTTTAATTATATTAGAGATTGCTAAGCTAGAAACTAGAAAAGTTTGTAAGGTTAAAATAATTAAAATATAGAGGAAGTGATCAGACTTTGATGATTAATACTCACAAAGTTATGGGTGAAAATATAATAAAATATGCTAATACAAAGAGTGTATATTTAATTAATGATAAAAGATTCATCTGGGGGAACGTGAAACCAGATTGTACGCCTAAATATAAATTTAAAAAGCATTATTTTGATGAAAGTATAGATATGATAGTTGAAAAAATTATATATTTATCTTCATTAACACTAGCAGATGTTAAATATAAGATGACTGTTGGAAAGTTTAGTGAAGAGCTTGGAGTGGTATGTCACTTTTTATGTGATTTTTTCTGTGCCCCACATTACTACAGATGGGAATTTAAAAGTACTAGTGCCGTAAAACAACATATGATGTATGAAAATAAATTAGCTAAGTTAGCTAAAGATTTTAAACAAACAGGGATTATAAATACTAATATAGAACCAAGTAATGTAAAAGAGTTTATAGTGCAATTACAAAAGCAATATGATGGGATATTAGATTATCAAAATGATTTGACATTTTCATATTATGTTTGCGATAGTGTATTAAATATGGTTCTAGAAAATGTATTCGTAAATGATAATAAAGTAAGTAAAGCAATTTAATTACTTACATACACAAAATATATCCTAAAATAATTTTCAATTGTTTTAGGA
>Ga0224516_1000296_pt1 | contig 11924 bp, 7 predicted proteins | sample IRFST0metaG_FD_179884 | JGI IMG/M metagenome (GOLD analysis project Ga0224516, IMG submission 179884) | Peat soil microbial communities from Stordalen Mire, Sweden - IR.F.S.T0 | ecosystem: Environmental > Terrestrial > Soil > Wetlands > Peat | place: Sweden: Norrbotten County, Stordalen Mire... | reverse complement strand
GAAGATTAACGTTAACTTAAAAAGGTTAATCTTCTATTCATATATACAATAACATTTTTTTTTAATACTTACAATATTAATTGATTAATTTTTCAAGTAAAATTAACTTCTTAATTCTATTTTAAAGTACTTTATCCTAAAAAAGTCTTATGTAAATATTCCCCATAGTATATGGTATACATTTCTTTACGTATAAAATCAATTATAGTCTACATTTAATTTATATTATATAATTTTTCAATAATAAATAGAGGATAAGCTGTTATAAATACCTCAGCTTATCCTCTTCCATTTTATAATTTTTCACGCCTCTTAGTTGATTTTATAAATATCTCCTTCAAGGCTTCTTTATCATCATTTTTTATTGCATCTTTTATCTTATCTAACTCTATTTCAAAATCTTCTATACTTTTCAACAAATTATCCTTATTTCCCAGGAAAAGTTCGCTCCACAAATCTTCATTTATATGTTTTCCAAGTTCAATAATCTTACCATTTAATACATTCTCGACTGTAATCTATGTAGAATTTATTTAATACTTCATAATATTTTAATTAGTAACTTTATCATATCTTAATTTTGCAAAAATAGCTGCCGATATACCAATCACAAAAATAATCATCATAAAATAAAATACATATATAATGTTTGAATATCTTAAAATCATCCCTGTTACTGCTGGAACAACTGCTGATGCTATACCACCTGCTGTGGAAACCATAGCCATTGTTGCACCTTTATTTTTGTAGAAAAGCTCACCCATTGTAGTTTGAGCCATTTGTAATACCCCAGCTGATGATAATCCTATTAAAATGAAACCTACTGTTGCGACTGCTTCTGTTCTTATTAATAATATTAATATAAGCGAAGTTATTCCTATTATTGGATAGATAACTAAAACTAAGACTGGCTTTACTGTTTTTTGTAAAAGCTTTGCCAATATGAATACTGAAACAAGAGCGCCTATACTATAATAAGTTATTAATTTTAAAGAACCTATTTGAGTCATTCCTAAAATCTTTTGGCCAAAAGTAGGCATCCATATTTGAAATCCACTAAATATAGCGTTAGATGTAAATCCTATTACTATAAGTGCTAAACCTTCTTTTTTCAATACTGGTTCCACAGCAAATTCTGTTCTAGTTATTTGCTTTCCATCACTAGATACTTCTATTTGATTTGCTTTAGGAAATTTTCTAGTAAGTAAAAATAAACCATTTATTAAATATATTCCAGCAATTAAGAAAAATGTATATCCATAAAACATTCCTCTATTCACAAAAAATCCTATTATTAATGGCAATGTTATACCGCCAGTTGCTACGAATGCCTTTATTATAACAGTTGCTGTTCCTGGTGTTTTTGGAAAACATTCTACTAATGAAGGGTAACTAGCTGAATCCACAAAAGCATGAGATAGACCTGCAAATACTGATAATAGCGCAGCTACTCCATAACTTGGTGCAAAAGGTATACCAATTAAAAATATAACTTCAAAGAATGGTGATAAACATAGAATTGGTTTTCTTCCAAATCTGTCTGATAACCAACCACTAATATACACTGTTGCCGAACGCGTTAAACCTTCTATAGAAATTAAAAAAGTAATCCCTGCTGCATCTGTGTTAAATTGTGTTGTTACAAACCCCATGTTTGATGAAAGTAGAATAAGAACCATTCCTAGCATCCAATAATTAACATATATTCCCAGTCCCGTTGTAAAGTATTTATTCTTAAACATAGCCACACTTCCCCTTAAATATATTTTTCTTATGTAATTGTTTTCCCTAAAATTACAAATTTATTTTCACTAAACTTTGTTTATTTTTTAACATTCTTCTAATTAATTATATCAAAAAATGTCGAAATAAACCAATAGTTTGTTTCGATAAATATATAGATATAATTTATGTTTTAAAACCGATTACATACCTTTTTATAACTATTGATATATTTTTCTTCCAGTGAATTTATAAAAGCAAGGCATATTAAAGAAAAAAACAAGCATACTGACTTGTTTTTTATTTAATATGACTAACATTTCGAAAAAAATATTATATATAAAAAACGAAGCATTCTTCATTTTAAAAACAATGCTTCGTTTTTTTATAATATGTTTTAGTTTGATAAATGTAACCTATCTTCATTTATAAATTCTATATTGGCAATCTATCCTTATTAATTAAATACAGAATATTAAACATTAAATTTATTCACTTCTTCAATCATTTCATTAGTCATACTATTGAGTATTTGTGCCGCTGAAGCTACTTCTTCTGTAGAAGCATTCATTTCTTCTGATGATGCCGAGATTTCTTCTGATGATGCTGAAATTTCAACTGAAATTGAAGATAACCCATCTACTCTAGTCAAAATAGAATTCTTGTCATTTTCTATATTTTGAGCTGAATTTTTAACAATTTCAATTTTAGGTATTACTTCGTCTACTGCTTCTATAATCTTTCTGAAAGACTTTATTGAATTTTCTATAACGTTAACTTGATTCATTAATTCATTGTCCATATTAACAGAATCTCCAACTATAATGTTAGTATCTTTAGATATTCCAGTTATTAATTTACTGATATTTTCTGATGATTCTTTTGATTGTTCAGCAAGTTTTCCGATTTCATCTGCAACTACTGAAAATCCTTTTCCTGCTTCTCCAGCTCTTGCTGCCTCTATAGACGCATTTAATGCTAATAAATTTGTTTGATCTGCAACACTATTTATTAAATTAGTAATTTCATTTATTTGGTTTATGTTTTTTCCAAGTGTAATGATTTTGTTATAGAATTCTTTAAATGAATTACTCACATTTGTTACTGATTGATTCAATCCATTCATTTCATTGCTACTATCATTTGCCATTATACTTATTTCTCTAGAATTTGAATCTACAGTCTGTATCTCCATAACCATTCCAGATAACTTGTGACTAAATTTATCAAGAATTTCTGTTATATGTATTAAATCTTCTGATTGGTTGCTTGTCCCCTTCGCAACTTCAGATATTGCTTCTGTAACATTTTGTGATACGTTTGCTATCTCTTCTGAAACAGAAGATAAACTTTCTGATTGCATATTAATATTTGAAGAATTATCTTTTATTCTTCTAATCATCTGTCCTAAAGATTCCTGCATTACTTTCATTGAATTTGTCATTTCTCCAATTTCATCTTTTTGCTTTAAATACTTAAGAGAAATTTCTTCACTTAGGTTGCCTCCTGCTAATAATTTTAAATGTTTTGACGTTGATTTTACTCCATTAGCTATATTATTAGCAATTATATAAATAATACCGAGTCCAACAAATATAAATACTATAGAAGATATTATAACTGAAATTTTTAAGCTAGCTAATTCTGATAGCACTTCACCTTCTGTTACTATAACCCCTACAGACCATTCAGTCCCACCAACAGGTGCATAACCTACATATTTATCTACTCCATCAAAGGTATATTTGCCTATTCCTGATTCACCTGTTCCCATTTTGCTTTCAATATCTGCTATCTGCTGTAATCTAGGATCTTTTTTAGCTTCTTCAATTGGATTATACATACTAGTAACCTTTTCCTTATCGGTACTAGCAATATTTGCACCATCTTTTCTAATCATAAACGCATACCCAGTTTGTCCAATTTTAAGCTGATTAGTTAATTCACTTAAATAATTACCATCTCTCGTTTCTATTAATACACCTACAATTTTATCATTATATTTAACAGGAACTGCATATACAACTACAACTTGTTTATTAGCATCTTTAGTTACTATTGGATCTGATACATTATCTTTACCTGCTAATGCTTGCTTTAAATACGCTCTATCTTTAACATTAACAATTGTTCCATCTGGCTTTTTAATATCTCCATTTGCTTCTACAAATTCTAACCTAATACTTCCCATTCTTTTTACTTCACTCGAAAGAATTGGCATCTTATTTTCTGTTGCATTATTAGGATCACTTATTTCCGGTCTAGCTGCTATTGCTTCTAATGCTTTTAGCTGTCCTTCAATTCTTCCTGAGATATTATTTGCAGTTTGTTCTGCAATTTTAGGTAAAGTCTTTCCTAAATTTGATTTTAATGCATTTGATGAATTCATAAATGAAATTATCCCTAAGCCTATGCATATACTTGCTAATAATAAACCTAAAAATACTATTAATTTTGATTTTATGCTTTTCATGATTTTCCCCCTATCACTATTTGAACGCTCTCATAACTCCTATCATCCCTGTTTTTACTCAATTTCTATTTTAATATCGCTCTATTTTCCTTAAATTTTATACATATTTTTTGACTTTTTGTATAAAAAATCAGACAATTCAATAGAAATGTGTAGTGAAACCCATTATAAAAATATATTGTTGGATATAATTCCTAATATAATAAAAAAAGTGCCCATATGATTATAGGCACCAAAATAAAACATAGTTTTACTATAAATACATTGTGGCAACCTGACAATCATAGAAAATTAAATTCCCCTTAGACTCATAGCTTTGCGACCTTATCTTTCAATAAGTGTGCTATTAACATTATATTTCTGTTCTATTACTAATTTTTTATAATATCTTCAAATATTTAACTCACTAGTTTAAATTGATTTTTTTACAAATTATGTATTATTATTAAATTAAATAAAAATACTAATTATTGGATACTATTATGTAAAATATTAAGTACTGTACGTAAATCAGCAACTCCTATTTGACCAGGTGCTGAAGCTTTTTTAGCTGCTCCAAAAGTTAACGCAGAACCAAATACTTCTCCTGCTAGACGGCTTATAACACCTGTTCCTGCCATAGACATAGTAATTATTGGGCTTTCAGCATAATTTTGAACCATTTCATTTGTAGCTGACAGTAAAACTAATACATCACTTTGATTTTGAGGCATTACTGCAATTTTAGGTAAATCTGCTCCTAATTCTTGCATTTTTCTTAGTCGTGATACAATTTCTTCTTGTGCTGGAGTTTTAAAGAAATCATGATTTGACATTACAACTTTAACTTCAGAATCATGTGCAGATGCAACTATGTCTTTAACAATTTCATCACCTGTGAAAAGTTCTACATCAATTAAATCCACTAATTTTGTAGCTGAAATTTCTTTATTTAATTGTGCATAATAGCTTGTAGATACTTCTTTTTGTCCACCTTCTTTTTTACTACGGAATGTAAATAATATAGGTGTATTTGAAAGAAGTTTTCTTAAATCTGCAAGAACTTCCTTTACCTTTTCTATATCTTCAACATTTTCATAAAAATCAACACGCCATTCAACAACGTCTAAGCTAATACCTTTTAAAGCCTCAACTTCTTCAATAAGTTCTTCTTTTGTTGTTCCAACAATTGGCACACAAATTTTAGGGATACCTTCTCCAAGTATAATATCTCTTATTTTTACTGTTTTTTTCATAATTATCCTCCCAGCATTTCTAATTATATAATAAGTATTAATTTCAGAAATAGCCTCTAATGTAGCAAATTTACAAACTCACTTTATTAGAAGCTGTACTATTTTCTTGATATATCCTAAATATTATTTAATATTTAAAAATTCTTTCATATGTTCAATTGGCATTTCTTTTCCTGTAAATAATTTAAATGCTTCTGCACCTTGGTATAACATCATGCCATCACCATTAATCCATTTACAACCTACTTTATCAGCTGTTTCCAATAATTTAGTTACATGTGGCATATAAACTGTATCAGCTACGAATAAGTCAGGACGTAAGTAAGTTTCATCTGGAATTACCATTTGACCTTCTAATGGTTTCATACCAACACCTGTAGCATTAACAAAAAGATAACTTGATTCAATTTCACTTCTTAAAGCATCAGTGTCAGCTAAATCAAATAATTTAACTTTACATTTTGTTTTTTCGCTTAATTTTTTAACTGTTTCTTCTGCTCTCGCCCAGAATTTATCTTTAATATTAAAGATAGATATTTCAGCCACACCATCTAAAGCAGCTTGAACTTGAATTGCTGTTGCAGCTCCACCAGCTCCTGCTATAGTCATCTTCTTACCAATAACATCAATGCCGCTATCTTTTAATGAAGTCATAAATCCAATTCCATCTGTTATATGTCCTGTTAAAACACCATCATCGTTTACAACAGTATTAACTGCTCCTGCAAGTTCTGCTGCTGGAGAAATCTTATCTAAGTATTTGTGAATAACTGTCTTATTAGGCATTGATACATTAGATCCACGGGCTTTCATAGCTCTTAATCCTTTTACTGCATCTTCTAGTTCATCGTTACCTACTTCAAAAGCAAGGTATGCATAATCAAGTCCTAAATATGAAAAAGCCTCATTGTGCATTGTTGGTGACTTAGTATGCTTTATTGGGGTTGCTATTAACCCTATTAATGTAGTATATCCTGTAATACGTCTTTCCATTTTTCATCTCTCCTTAAAATTTAAATCGTTTATATTTATTAAAATTTTTATTTGTTAATTTTACTACAATTATATAATATGTCTATTTCTAATAATATTCCAATTAATTCTTCTATCATTATCAATAGAAATATTCTATGAATAAATTTCTAAAAACCTCACTGTGTACGAAGTATAAGATATATTAATCAGAAATTTCAATACGTTTAGGTTTACCTATAATAAATATGTAAGAGAAAGCTCCTAGAATACCCATAGCAGAAACAAAAACCAATGCTGAAGCATAAGATCCTGTTCTAGCAATTAAATAACCAACTATAGCTGGAGATAAGGCCCCCCCCATATTAGCTACAAAATTATAAACTGAACCACATAATCCTACTAATTGTTTAGGCATTATCTCAGACAACAATGCCCAAGAAACAGCTGATGCCATCCCCTGTCCAAAGAATGCTATGCACATGAATATTATAATAATTCCAATATCATTAGAATAGTTAGCACACATAATAACAGAGGACAATAATAAACCAATAATAACAGGAAGCTTACGTGACATTCCTATTCCATATTCTTTAGAAATCATCCAATCTGACCATCTACCTGCTACCAAAACCCCTGCAATTGCTGCTAAGTATGGTAACGCTCCATAAATACCCACTTTTAATATAGCCATATGTTTTTCTGTTACAAGATAAGATGGAAACCATGTCATGAAAAAGAATAGTATAGCAGTAATAGAAAAACCACCTATATACATCCCCCATAGCTGACGACTTGTGAAAAGATATTTCATCTGTTTCCATGTAACCTTATTCTTTTCTGCAACGGTATCCGAAAGACCACCGCCCTCTTTAATAAGATCAATCTCTCCTTGATTAACTCCCTTTGACTTAGATGGGTCGTTATAATGAGTAAGCCAAAAAAACGTAAATACAATTCCTATTACACCGGTAGCTATAAATATAGCTTTCCACCCAAAGGTTACTAGAAGCCATGTTAAGATAGGAGTACATAATGCAAGTCCTATATATTCAGCCCCAGTATAAGCACCGATTGCCAATCCACGTTCTTTAGACGGAAACCATGTCGTTACAATACGTCCATTTGCAGGAAACGCAGGCGCTTCAAAGATTCCAAGTCCAAGACGACAAAAAATCATACTAGTAAAATTATATGTGAGAGACATAGTTCCTGTAAACGCAGACCATCCCAAAAGTGCAATTCCATATACTATTCTAGGTCCAAACCGTTCAAGAACCCAGCCACAAGGAATTTGCATACAAGTATATGACCAACTCATAGCAGAAAATATTAATCCCATTTTAGCAGCATCAAATCCAAATTCACTTGATATAAATGGAGCAGCTACTGAAATATTAGCCCTGTCTAAATAATTTATAAAAGTAATTATGCAAACTAAAAAAAGTACAAACCATCGTCTTTTTGTTGGTTTATCGTTTCTTTTACTTATATTGGACTGACTCATTATTTTCCCCTCCTATTAATTGTTAACTAATATATCGTTATCATTATCTATAACCTAAAATAGTTTAAATTTTAATATTCTACCTTCTACAATAACCACCAAACTCACTTTCTATTAAAACATCTTACAGCTTAATAAAATATTTGACATGAGTCTGATGGTATTTTATATACAATATACTATTTTAATTAATTATGAACTTTCTATATTTAATTTATTGCTTCTTTTGCATATTGTTTATTTACAAACAATGCAAGTAAAATACCAAGGACAGTAATTCCTACATTTAATAAAAGTACATATTTTGGTCCTTGTACACCACCAGATTTTGTAAGCGCACTGGCAATATTTAGAATAATATAATTTGCTGCACTAGATGCAATCATAACTATAGATGTAATCTTACCTTTGTTGGTTGGGAACATAGAGTTTGCTGTTGATGTAGCTAGCTGAAGTACACCACCTGCCGCTGCAAATCCAAGTACAAATCCACCTACTATAACAATTGTTGGTGATTGTACAAAGTATAAAACTATAAGCATAATTGTAGAAATTGCAGGGTAAATAACAAGAATTCTAATTGGTTTAATAAAGTTTTTAATAAGTGGCGCTGTTACTAATATAGCAACTATTGATCCTATTGCATAATATGATTGAATTTGACTTGGGTTAGCTACACCATATAATTTACCTAATTCTTGATTACAGTTTAACCATAACTGGAATGTAGATGTACATGTAAATCCAATAAGAATAACCGCAATACTTGTTGGTGTAAATTTCATTTTCTCTTTCTTAACTTCAGCTCCACCTTTTTCTACCTTAGCATCGCTGTTCATTTGTGGGAATGGCATGATTGCGATTAAAATAGCATTTATAACAAGTAATACAGCTGTTACAAAGAAAATAGTTGTATATGACATTTGATTTCCTGCAACGAAACCAATCATAAAAGGAAGTAGTAACTGACCTATTGATATTGAAAATTTTGTAAACATAGTAGCTGCAGCACCAGCAGTTGTGAAAATTTCTAAACATGATGGAACAATACATACATCTATAAAAGAGTTAGCTGCTCCACCCAATAGTGCAAATGCATATGCAACATACATATTTGGTGCTATTGCAATACCTACAAAATAAGCTACGTAAAGAACTATACCAATTATTCCAGAAATTCTTCTTCCGAATTTATCTGAAATAGGTCCAGATAAAGGAAGTGTAATTAAACGACCTAAGCCTAATGCAGCAATAACCGCAAGCACCATACTTACATCAAAAGTACCATTCGATAATTTTTCGGCACCCCATGCACCTGCAAAATTTTGTTTGTATTGTCCAAGTATTGATACACCAATACCATGTATAAAGTATGTAAAGTATAGTGCCAAGGCCGTTGGAAAATATTTTTTTGTGTTCATTTTATTTTCTCCCCTCAATCTTTTATTTTATAATATGTTATTAATTCAAATGATAGCATTTTTCATCTAGCCAATAAGCATAGATCACATTTTTTGTTAATTTTTTAACTTTTTTTCTCAAACAAAATATTTGAATATCTCCCCTAATAATGGGGCTGGATTCAAAAATCCAACCCATTAATGATAATAAAAGTCATTATGAGGGGTATTCACTTCGTTAAATATGTTAATAGTTATTATAGACATTATTTAAAATACAATTCATTAACTTCTTTTGCAGGCATTTCAAGTCCAGTATATAATTTAAACGCCTCTGCGCCTTGCCATAAAAGCATTCCTATACCACCTACTGTGGTGCAACCAGCAGCTTCAGCATCTTCTAGAAATTTTGTTTTTCTCGGATTATACACTACATCTGAGACAACTAAATCTTTTCTAAAAATACTTGCATCTTTTATCGGAGATTGATCTTCATTAGGATGCATTCCTATATGTGTTGCATTTACTAAAATATCACTAGCTGCAATTTTTTCATTAAGGTTTTGCACATCTTCTAAATCATATAAATTCACAACACATTCTGGTACTTCCTTTAGAATATTTTCAATAGTTTTCTCAGCCTTTTTATAAAAGTCATCCTTTATATTGAAAATATTAATTTCTTTAGCTCCATCTAAAGCGCATTGAACTTGAATTGCTGTTGCAGCACCACCAGCACCTAAGATAGTGATTTTTTTGTTTTTTATATCTACTCCATGCTCTTTCAAATTACGCACAAATCCGCTACCATCTGTAATATGACCAGTTAATTTCCCTCCATCATTTACGATAGTATTAACTGCTCCAACTATACGAGCAGCTGGAGATAATTCGTCCATAAATTTAGCAACTTCGTTTTTGCATGGCATTGTTACATTTGAACCCTTTATATTTAATGTTTTAAAAGCTGAAATAGTATCTGCTACTTTTTCTATAGAAATATCGAAAGCTACATATGCAGAATCTATTCCTAATTTTTGAAAACTATAATTATACATAGCTGGAGATCCTGAATGACCTATCGGTGTACCTATTAAACAATATAAAGCTGTTGTTCCTGAAATTCTCTTTTCCATAACATATCCCCCATAATTTTAATATCTTATTTTTTTTAGATATTAACTTATAATTTCATTGCTATTTCCATTGCCTCCGCTGTAGCATCTAGTGCTCTACGAGCTCTTACTGCATCTCCTAAAACATAAGTTTCTTTTACAATTTCTTTAACTTTTTCACTTAATGGATCATAATTACGCGCTCCCATAGCAAGTACTACAGAATCAAATCCTTCAAGACTATGTTCTGAACCATCTGGTAATGTATATGTAACGCCACCTTCAAAGAATTTTGCAACTTTTGCATTAGTAACTTCTTTAATCTTATATTCTTCAAAATCTTTCATTAAGAATTTACGGTGTTCAGAAATTACATCTGCTCCTATTTTGTCACGAAGTTCAATAACTGTAACATCATGTCCTTGTTCACCTAAGAAATCAGCTGTTTCTCCTCCAACCATTCCTCCACCTACTACAAGAACTTTTTCACCACAAGATGTTTTTCCATCAAGAAGATCTACTGCATGTATTATACCTGAATCATTGATTCCTGGAATTGGAAGAACTAATGGTTTTGCACCAGTAGCAATAATTACTGCATCAGGTTTTTCTTTTTCTAACATTTCAGTAGTTACTTCTGTATTCATATGAATTTTAACTCCATATTGTTCACATTTAGAAACATAACTACGTACCATATTTGTAAGATCTCCTTTTCCAGGAGGATAAGCAGCCAAACGCATTTGTCCACCAAGTATATCTGTTGCTTCAAATAATGTTACATCATGGCCTCTCTTAGCTGCTGCCCATCCTGCAAGCATACCGCCAACTCCACCACCTACAACAATTACTTTCTTGCGATCTTCAGCAGGTTTTATCAATTCAGATTCATGGCCAAGGAATGGATTAACAAGACAGCTAACAGGTTTTCCTTGATACATATTACAAACACAACCTTGTAAACAAGCAATACATGGTGTTAATTCATCTAAACGACCCTCTTTAGCTTTATTAGGTGTATGTGGATCTGCCAAGCTTTGACGTCCAAATGCTACTAAATCACAACGTCCTTCACGAACTAATAATTCTGCAAAATGTGGTTCTGTAAAGCGTCCAACAGTAATAACAGGTATAGTCACTGCACGTTTAATTTCTGTAACTAATTCAGCACTAAATCCAGCATGTAATACTGTAGGCGCCCACATATATTGATCACGGATGTGTACAGCACGTGAAACATGTAGTCCATCAACTCCGCATTCTTCCAAATAAGCAGCGATTGTTGCGCTATCATGAACATCTAATCCACCATCAATTTCGTCAGAACAATTGATACGACATATAATTGCCATAGAATCTCCAACTTTTTCACGAATGTTTTCAATTATTAATCGAGGTAAACGCATTCTATTCTCAAAACAGCCACCAAATTCGTCTACACGCTTATTAGTTCTTGGAGAAAGAAAGCTGTTAACCAAATATCCATGTGCACAATGT
>Ga0224516_1000295_pt1 | contig 11986 bp, 1 predicted proteins | sample IRFST0metaG_FD_179884 | JGI IMG/M metagenome (GOLD analysis project Ga0224516, IMG submission 179884) | Peat soil microbial communities from Stordalen Mire, Sweden - IR.F.S.T0 | ecosystem: Environmental > Terrestrial > Soil > Wetlands > Peat | place: Sweden: Norrbotten County, Stordalen Mire... | reverse complement strand
TTTCTGCCAATTGCAAATATTCATACTTTTTAGATTCAATCGTAAACTCCTGCACTTCCTTAACCAACTCTAAAAATTCCGTATGTTCCTTGCATCTTACCCTTACTGGTACAGTATTGATAAACAAACCTACCATATTTTCAATTCCATCAATTTCAGCTGGTCTACCCGATACCACTGCGCCAAATACAACATCCTCTGAATTAATGTATCTTTGAAGGATTATTCCCCAAACGGACTGAAAAATTGAATTTACAGTAACTTTATTCTTTCGTGCTAAATCCTTTATCATATCAATTAATTGCTTGTCTATACGAAATGTTACGTCACTATCCATATAACCATTTTCTGAATCATTCTTTGCTGTTTCACACACTCGTGCCTGTTTTTCATAATCTTCTAAATAGTTTGCCCAATATGATAGTGCTTCTTTTTTATCCTTTTTTTCTAGCCACTTTATATAGTTACAATACCCATTTACCTTAGGCAGCTTCAAATGAGTTCCATTATTTAAAGAATTATATGTTTGAAAAATCTCATTAAATACAATTTGAGAACTCCATCCATCTAATATTATATGATGAAAACTTAATATGAAAATATACTCTTCCTCATCCACCTTAATAACGGAGGCTCTAATTGGAATTTCCTTTGATAAATTAAATCCTCTTTCTATATCATGTTGTTTAAATTTTTTTATAAATGATATTTTTTCATAATTTTGTAGACTCACTATATCTTCAAAACAAATTTTTAATCTTGCCTTTTTTAGTACTACCTGCAGTGGTCTCTTTTGATTCTCATAAATAAATATTGTCCTTAATACATCGTATCTTTCAATGAGATTATTCAAACTCTTTTCAAGTAATTCTAGATCAACACTTGTACGCACTGTAAATGATGACTGTTCGAAATACACATTTGTATCCATTTCTAATAATTTATGAAACAGCATGCCCTCTTGCATTGGGGATAAAGAATATATATTTTGTATAAGATCATTCTGAGCCAATTTTAACATCTCCAATTCTGATTATTGATTTGTATCTTGAGGTTATATTAAAAATCCATTTATATATCCAAAAATGAATCACTAAGCATTAGGTTTATACTTTCAAGTTCTTCAATAGAAATATCTTTATAATCGAAATCACTTGGCGTATTCTCTGTGTCTTCTTTTTCAACACAATGTTGGATGATATCAAGTAGTTTTTCTTTGTACTTTTCAATAAATCCTTGAATTGTCCTTATTGTAAATAAATCTTCATTGTATTCAAAAACTAAACTTAATTCTCCATCAGATACTCCGCCATTTATATCTATATAACTTACACGTTTTGCTTCTTTATTTATAGGATTACCTGTAGAAATTGATGATCTATTAACCCATCCTTCATTCATATCCATATCAAATTGTCCCAGATAGTTAAAGGTTACTTGAGGTTTTAATTTAAATTCAAGTTCATTTAGATATTCATTAGGTGTTAAGTACTTTAAAATACCATATCCAGTTCCCTTATTGGGAATTTTTCTTAATGACTCTTTTACTGATTTTATATAATAGCTTATTTCTTCAGATTTTTCGCAATCTAAAACTATAGGAAACATTGATGTAAACCAGCCTATAGTTCTTGTTATATTCATATTAGATATAATTTCTTCTCTCCCGTGGCCTTCAAGGTTTATTAGTATTTTATTTTCCCCTGACCATTCCTTTATTGTTAATCCCAATGCAGCTAATAAAATATAATTTATTTCTGTTGAGTAGGCTTTATTTACATTTTTTAATAAGTTATTTGTATTTTCCTTATCTATCTTTAACTCCATGCTGTTAAAATTAAGCCCTTTATTACTTATGTTATGGCAGTCTTTAAAAATTTCTCCCACACCAGCATCTTCAATACTCTTCCAGTAGTCAATTTCTCCTAATAATTCATTACTTTTTGCATAGTTATTTATTTTTTCAGACCAGGTCATGAAGGAGTTGGTTTTTTCAGGTAACTGTATTTTTTCTTTGTTTACAGCTTGTCTATATCCTATAGCAAAATCTTCAAATAGAATTCTCCACGAAACACCGTCTATTACTAAATGATGAATTACTATTAATAAATGATCTCCTTCTGTAGTTCTAAATAAGCCTAGTTTTACAAGAGGTCCTTGAGATAGATTTATGCTTGATTGTATCTTAATACATTCCTTTTCAATTTCTTCTTCATAAGATTCCTTATGGGTAAAATCCACTTCATAAAAATCAAATAATTTATCATTGATTCCTTTGTTATACTGTATCAGCTTGTTTTCTTCTTTAAAGACCATCCTTAATGCATCGTGATGTTCCACTATTTCAGAAAAGACTTCTCTTATAATCTTTTCATCAAAACCATCCTTTGAATACAACATAACAGATTGATTCCAATGGTGCATGTCATGAAACTCTTGTTCAAAAAACCAATTTTGTACAGCAGTTAATTCTACTTTTCCTTCAACAACTGATTGGGATATTTGTTCATTGTCTAATTTAGCACATATGCTTAATTCTCTTATCGTTGGATTTGTAAACACATCACCAATTATTATTTTTATATTATGTCTATTTAGACGAGCGGCTACTTGTATAGCCTTTATTGAGTCACCGCCTAAGGCAAAAAAGTTATCATCTATTCCTATTTTCTGTACGCCTAATACCTCACTCCAAATCTCAGCCATTGTCTCCTCTATTTTATTTGTTGGTGCTGCATATTCTACTCCTATATTTATTTCTCCATCTGGCTCGGGTAGAGATTTTCTATCTAATTTCCCATTTGGCATTAATGGCAATTTTTCTAGTATTATAAAATATGATGGTATCATATAGTCAGGTAATTTTTTTGATAGAGCACCTCGTAATTCTGTTACTGTTATTTCTTTATCAGACACTATGTATGCACATAAATATTTATTTCCTTGCTTATCCTCTCTGTCTATTACAACTACTTCCTTTATTGTAGCAATCTTCAATAATTCGTTTTCAATTTCACCAAGTTCTATTCTATATCCTCTCAGCTTTACTTGATAATCTATTCTTCCTATACACTCAATATTTCCATCTGATGTCCATCTTGCCAAGTCTCCTGTACGGTACATAGTTTCTCCTGGTTCAAATGGATTCGGTATAAACTTCTCCTTTGCCAGCTCTGGTCTGTTTAAGTATCCCCTTGCAAGCGGTTTTCCGGATATACATAGCTCACCTGCCACACCTATAGGTTGAACTCTATTATTTTCATTTACAATGTAAATCTTTGTGTTTGCTATTGGTTTACCTATAGGCACACTCTCTTCATATTTTTCATTAGTTAATGAATATGCTGTAGCATAAACCGTTGCTTCTGTTGGTCCATATAAATTTTCAAGCTTCACATTACTATTGAGAGCATAAAATTGGTGTATTATATTTTTATGAATCTGCTCACCTGCAACAAATAAGTACTTCAACTTATTAAGGATTTTAACATCATTTTCATTTATACTATTTAAAAATATACTTAACATTGAAGGTACAAAATTAATATGAGTAACATCATTTATTTCTATAGTTTTCAATATCTCTTTAGAATTTGTTTGAAGTCCATTTTCTAATATTGTTAGCTTTCCACCTTCAAAAAACCATCCAAATAATTCTGTTACAGATACGTCAAAAATATAATTTGTTTTCAACATGATGGAATCTTGAACACCTAATGGATATCTTTTTTGCAGTTCAGTTAGTAAATTCATTACACTATCATGCTCAATCATAACTCCCTTAGGTTTTCCTGTTGAACCTGAAGTGTAAATAATGTATGTAAGATCATTGGCTTTGTTTACTTTTTCTAAGTTTCTGTTGTTTCCTTTATATAATTCTTCATCCTCTAAAACTAATGTAGTTACATTAAAATTCAAATTATCTGCAAGATGCTTCTGAGTTAATAATATTTGGGTATTACTGTCCACTAACATAAATTCTACTCTCTCTTGTGGGGCATCGGGATCTATTGGTAGGTAAGCACCCCCTGCCTTCAAAATCCCCAGTATTCCTATTATCATTTCCAAAGATCTTTCTACCATTATTCCTACTATGCTGTTTGGTTTTACACCTTTTTCTATTAACTCTGTTGCTAGACTATTTGATTTCTCATTTAGTTCCCTATACGTAAGCTTTTTGTTCATATACACCACTGCTGTGTTTTCTGGTGTCTTTTCTGCTTGTTCCTCAAATAATTCATATATCACCTTGTTTTTCGGGTAATCTATCATTGTATTATTAAAATCTACTAGTATTTTTTTCTTCTCTTCTGCTGAAAGCATATCTATTTCTGATAGCTTTAAATCTGGATTCTTTGTTACTTCACTTATTATATTTATGAAATGCTCTATTAATTTTTCTATTGTTTCTTGCTTATATAGTTTTGTGCAGTACTCCAGAGTAAATAATATCTCTTCACCTTTTTGAATAGCTGTCAGAGTCATATCAAACTTTGATATTTTATTTTCAAATGTAAAAGATTCAAACTGCAAGTCATCTATTTCTATCTCTTGGATTTCAGTGTTTTGCAATACAAACATTGTGTCAAAAAGTGTATTTCTGCTTAAATCTCTTCTTAAATCTAGTTTTTCTACAAGTCTATCGAATTGATAGTTTTGGTTTTCGTATGCACCTAAGCAATTTATTTTGACATCCTTTAAAAACTCTTTAAAGGTTTTATCTCCCTTTGGATAATTTCTCATGGCAAGAGTATTTACAAACATTCCTATTACACTTTGTAAATCTGAATGCTGCCTTCCCGCTATGGGTGATCCCACTATAATGTCATCCTGTCCACAATATTTTGATAACAAAATATTGTGGACAGCCAATAAGTTCATATACATAGTTGTTCCGTTGGCTTCTCCTAGCTCAATTATCTTCCTTGTTAAATCTTTATTTATCTTAAAATCAATGGTATCTCCTTCAAAACTCTGAATTGCAGGTCTTCTATAATCTATTGGCATATCTAAGATGGGGATTTCATCACTGAATATCCCAACCCAATACTCCTCCTGCTTCTTCAATGCATCAGAATTTAGCATGTCATTTTCCCATTCTGAATAATCAGTATATTTTACTTTTCCCATTATATACTTTCCCCCTTATACATTTTTGTGAACTCCTTCATAATAATTCCCATTGAGGAACCATCAGATATTATATGATGCATGTCCAATATTAATATGTGCTTACTTGTTCCTGCCTTAACTAATTTCAATCTCATCAAAGGAGCTTTTGATAAGTCAAATGGTCTTACAAAACTAGCTACTGCATCGTTAACTAATTTCTTGTCATCACTACTTATTTCACCATATTCTATATTGAATTCTACCTCCTTATGAATTCTTTGCATTACTTCATCATCTTCTAACTCAAAGGAAGTTCTAAATGCCTCATGTTTTTCAATAAGCTTTTTAAAAACTAGTTCAACTCTCTCTTTTTCTAAATTTCCATTTATCTTCATTGCATTTGGAATATTATAATTTGTTGTATCATTACCAAGTTGACTTAATGCAAATATCCTCTTTTGCGCTAAGGAAGCTTTATATACTTCTTTTTCCTCTACAGATTTAATTGTTGTAAACTTACTTTCCTTGGATTTTTCTATATATTCGGTTATCTGTCTTATTGTTGGATTGCTAAATAATTGGCTAACAGGAACCTCTACATTTAACTCTTTATGCACTATTGATAGTATCTGTATAGCCTTTAAAGAATGTCCCCCTAGGCTAAAGAAATCATCATCTATTCCTATTTTCTTTATTACTAAATATTCACTCCATATATCTACTAATTTTTTATCTATTTCATTTCTAGGCGCTACATATTCTACCCCTGTGTTTATAATTCCATCATGCTCTGGCAATGCCTTTCTATCAAGCTTTCCATTTGGTGTTAGAGGCATTTTCTCTACCTGCATAAAGTGAGCTGGAATCATATAATTGGGTAGTTTTTGCGATAAATCTTTTCTTAGCTCACCTACAGGCATTTCACTATCACATGCAATATATGCGCATAAGTATTTATTTCCTTGTTTATCTTTCTTATCTACTACAACAGCTTCTTTTATCCCCTCATTCTGTAATAGGTGATTTTCTATTTCTCCAAGTTCTATTCTAAATCCACGTATTTTAACTTGATTATCTGCTCTTTCTAGGTATTCAATATTGCCATCTGGTAACCATTTTACTAAATCTCCAGTTCTATATAATATTGAATCAGATACCTCTTCACATTTAACAAAGGATTTTTTCGTTAAATCGCTGTTATTATAATATCCTCTTGAGACACCAATGCCTCCTACATATAATTCTCCAACTACCCCAATTAGCGATACATTGCGATTCTTATCCAATATATATAGTTTTGCATTATATATTGGTTTTCCAATAGGTACAGATGTTAATTGTTGTAAAACGTCATTATCTATTTTGTAAGATGAAACTATATCGGTACACTCTGTAGGACCGTATGTATTTATAATTTCAGCTTTATAATTTAAAGATTTTATCCATGGGGCTAATTTTCTAAGATTAATTGGTTCCCCTCCAAGAAATACATGTCTTAGACTTTTTAATCTTATAAAATCATTATTGGAATTATAATCAACAAGTGGTTGGAATGCACTTGGTGTACAATTAATCAATGTTATTTTTTCTCTTTCTATTTCATTAGACATAACATTATAGTCATACATACCAGACTTAAATAAAAATAATTTTCCACCCTTTACCAATGTTGCATATAAGTTTTTCTGTGCTAAGTCAAAACTTACAGTAGCAATCAGTAACATATTGTCCTTACTACTTATATTAAACTCCTGGATAAACCAATTAAGTAAATTTGCAAATGAATTACACTTTACCATAACTCCTTTTGGGTTTCCTGTTGAACCAGAGGTATAAAGAACATACATTAATCTATCAGAAGGATAGTTCAAATTTAAATCTTTTGCTGAATATCTATAATCTGATGCAGCTTCATCAACTATAATAATATGTTCTGCTTTAAACTTCATATTGTCATTAAGTTTCTTACTTGTAAGAACTATAGATGTTGAAGAATTATCTAATAAAAATTCAATTCTTTCTTTTGGATAATCAGCATCTATTGGAATGTACGCACCACCTGCTTTTAATATTGCTAAAATTCCCACCAACATTTCTAAAGATCGTTCTACTATAATTCCAACTATTTTATCTGTTCCTACCCCCTTTTCTTTTAATACATTGGCTACTCTGTTTGCTCTCTCATTCAATTCTCTATATGTTAATTCTTTACCTTCATATACTGCTGCTACGTTATCAGGCGTTTTCTCTACTTGTTGTTCAAATAATTCATATACTGTCTTTTCGCTAGTTGAATCTACATTTGTATGATTAAAATCTACTAGTATTTTCTCTTTTTCTTCTGATGTTAATACATCTAATTTATTAGCAATTTTTTTAGGATTATCAGTGAACATATTTAAGATATTTACAAAATGGTCTATACTTAATCTTGCTTGCTCTTTTGTAAATGCCGCTTCTGAATAATTCATGATTATCTGAAATTGGCTAGATGTATTGTTTACGGTGAAATCAACAAGACTATCTGTCACTGCATGTCCTTTTACTGAAATTTTATTTTCAACATCAGCTACTCCACTATTAATAATTCCATCATAAACATGAAAATCTACATAATTAAATAGTGCCTCAAATAAAGACTTTTCCTTATAGCCTTGTTCTTCTATTGCATCCATTATCTCCAATAATGGTAAACGGCCATACAGTTTCAAATCTACAACTTTCTCTCCTACAGCTTCTATTAATTCTTCCCATGTCATTGTTTTATTAAAACGTATTCTTACAGGTACAGTATTTAAGAAACATCCAAGTATCTTCTCACCATCTTCACATGCTGGCCTATTGTTTTCCACCATGCCAACAATTATGTCATTTTCATATGAAAACATGTTTATCATATATGAATATGCTGCAAAACAAAGGGTTCTAACACTCACATTGTATTTTTTAGCAGTATTCTTTAATTTATCCAATAACTCTTGATTTAGCTCATATGTTAGATTATTAATTGCAAAATCAGTCTTGCCTTCTCCTAAATTATTTAAATTCAGATTTACTCGCTTATAGTCTCTTAGTTCTTCCTTCCAAAAATCAATTGAATTCTGATCTTTTTTTGCTCTCATTTGATCTAAAATAAAATCCCTGTAACTATGCTTTAATTGTATAGGTGTATAATTTTCCTCTTCCTTTAGCTTAAGACATATATTTAGAAGTTCCGTAACACATGACGCAACACTCCATCCGTCTAGTATTGCGTGATGAGCTATAAGAACTAGACAAATGTTTTCTTCATTAAGTTTAAACAGTTTTATTCTCCAAAGGATATTTGATATATCAAAAGGATTCTTCTTATCATTGTTTAGATACTCATTGATATAAGAAACTTGTTTTGTTTTATCAATGTCTGTAATGTCAACTTGTTCAATATAAATTTTAATTTGTTTATGAATTAATTGAATAGGAATACCAAAATCACTCATATTAAAGCTTGTTCTCAAAATATCATGTTTTGATACCATTAAGGACATAGCCTTTTCAAATATCTTTAAGTCAAAATTCTTATCTTTTAATTGGTAAACTAATTGATCGTGATAAACTGCTTTTCCAGAATCCCTTATTGAGTGATAAATCATACCCTGCTCTATATTGCTCATAGGATATAAATCTTCAATATCTGAAGGTAACTTAGCCGAAAGTTCTTTATCAATAAGTATGTCTTGTTTAATTGATTCTAATGCTTCTCTTTCTGCATCAATTAATTCCTTTCCAGAGGCACCAATGCTATTTTGTTTTAAGAATTCACTCAGTTCTTCTATAGTTGGATTCATATATAATTCTTTGATTTCAATATTTCCATTAAAAGCTTTATTTATTAAGCTAATTAATGATATAACCCTTATAGAATCTCCACCAATTTCAAAGAAATTATCTTTTATGCCTATCTTATCCTTTTCTATTGAAAGTACCTCTGACCATATGTTTACTAACATATCCTCTTCTTTGTTTCTAGGTGCTGTATACTCTGAATCTGTACCCATTACCTCAACATAATTCAGCAGCACTTTTCTATCAATCTTTCCATTTGACGTTACTGGCATCTTCTCAAGTTGGATAAAATATGATGGTATCATATACTCTGGTAATTCATTTAGTAAGTGCGTTCTTAAATTTGTTACAGTTAATTTTTCATCTGATACAACATATGCACAAAGATATTTATCATTATTTGTACCTTCTTTTGTAATTACAACTGCCTCTTTTACTAAATCATATTTTAAAAGTTTTGACTCAATTTCTCCAAGCTCTATTCTGAACCCTCTTATCTTAACCTGATGGTCTATTCTGCCTAGATACTCTATATCTCCGGTGTAAAGTATTCTTGCTAAATCACCTGATTTATAAATTCTTTCTTCCTTCTTATATGGATTGAATATAAACTTTTGCTTTGTCAATTCATCTCTATTTAAATATCCCCTCGCTATCCCTTCTCCGCCAACGCACAATTCTCCTGGTACGCCTATTGGCAAAAGTTTTGAGTTTTTATCCATTATATAAGCTGTTAATGTTGGTATAGGCTTTCCTATGTTACTTATACCTTTATTAATTTCCTCTTCACCAATTTCCTTAAATGTTACGTGCACTGTAGTTTCAGTTATTCCATACATATTAATTAGTTTAGTTTCTGGATATTTCTTTTTCCATTCCCTTAGCATTTCTGGTTTTAAAGCTTCCCCTCCAAATATTACATATCTTAAGTTTAGTTCTTCTGTATTATGATTTAATTCTTTGTTCATAAGACTGTAGAATGGAGTTGGAATTTGATTTAATACTGTGACTCTTTCCTTATTTAAAATATTTAGATATTCTTCTGTATCTATCGCACTGCTTTTGGAAATTAAAACCAATTTCCCTCCATAAAGCAATGCTCCGAACATCTCCCAAACTGAAAAATCAAAACAATACGAATGGAACATTGTCCATACATCTTTTTCATTAAAATCAAATTGCATCTTTTCATTAAATAGCAGTCTCACTACATTTTTATGTTCTATCATTACCCCTTTAGGCATACCAGTAGTCCCTGAAGTGTAGATAATGTATGCTAGACTTTGTGGTAGATTTGTTTTTTCCAGATTACCCCCATCTAATAAGTTTATTTCTTCATTGTCTAAATCTATTAGCTCTCCTTCAAATCTTATATCCTGAATAAAATTATGTTTTGACAAAAGAATTTTTGTTCTACTATCTTTCAGCATATATTCTATTCTTTCCACTGGATATTCTGGATCTATTGGTAAATAAGCACCTCCTGCTTTTAATATTCCTAAGATACCTACAATCATTTCTACAGATCGTTCTACTATTATTCCTACTATATTCTCTTGTATTAATCCAGATTTTTGTAACGCATGTGCAACTCTATTTGCTCTTTCATTAAGTTCCCTGTAAGTTAATTTAATATCATTGAAAACTAATGCTAAATTATCTGGATTTTTTTCTACCTGCTCTTCAAATAATTCGTTAATTGTTTTATCTTTAGGATAATCTGCATAGGTTCTGTTAAAATCCACCATAATTTCTCTTTTTTCTTCTTCTGAAATCATCTCTATGTCTGCAATCTTTATGTCTGGATTGTCTAAAACTTCTTTTAATATATTTATAAAATGTTTTCCCATTTTTTCAGCAGTCTCATTATTAAACAAACTAGTACAGTACTCTAAATCAAACTCTATTTCCTCTCCAACTTCAGCTGCTGATAATGTAATATCAAATTTTGATACCTTGTTTTCAAATTTATATGTGTCAATTTTAAGGTTATCTATTTTCATTTCTGCAATGTTATTATTTTGTAATACGAACACTACATCAAATAGTGGATTTCTGCTTAATTCTCTTTTTATGTGTAGTTTTTCTATCAGCTTATCAAACTGATATTCTTGATTTTCATATGCAGTTAGTGAATTCACTTTAACCTCTTGTAGAAACTCTTTAAATGTTTTTTCACTCTGTGGAAAATTCCTGATGGCAACAGTATTTACAAACATCCCCACTATATCATTTAAATCTGCATGAGTTCTACCTGCTATCGGTGATCCTACTATTATATCTTCTTGCCTGCTGTATCTCGATAACATAATATTGTACACTGACAATAGCATCATATATAAAGTTGCTTCATTATCATTTTCTATTTTTTTTATCTTTTCTACTAAGTCTTTACCTATTTTAAAACTTATGTTATTACCTTCAAAAGTCTGGATAGCAGATCTTGGGTAATCTGTTGGTATATCCAGTACAGGTATATCATCACTGAATATATTCAGCCATATCTCTTCTTTTCTTCTCATCTCTTCTGAATTTAGCTCTATATTTTGCCAAGCTGCATAATCTTTATATTGTATTAATAGTTCATCTAGTTTTTCTCCACTATATATCTTAGCAAATTCCTTCATTACAATATCTATAGATTTACCATCTGATATTATATGGTGCATATCAACCATTAGAATATGTTCTTTATTCTTTATCTTTAATAATTTAACTCTTATTAAAGAAGTTTTTGATAAGTCAAATGGTTGTATGAAATTTTTCATTATTTCTTTAGTTGTTACTTCATCACCTTGCAGCTCTTCATATTCAATATTAAATTCAACTTTATTATGAATTTTTTGCACTATTTCTTTATTTACTAATTCAAATGATGTTCGAAAAGCTTCATGTCTTTCAATAAGCTTTCTAAAGCTTTCCTCTACTCTTGCTCTATCTAAATTTCCTTTTATACTAATTGCAGTTGTAACATTGTAATTTGTTTTTTCCTTATCCATTTGATTTAATGAATATAATCTTTTTTGAACTGATGAGGTTTCATATATTT
>Ga0224516_1000294_pt1 | contig 12056 bp, 10 predicted proteins | sample IRFST0metaG_FD_179884 | JGI IMG/M metagenome (GOLD analysis project Ga0224516, IMG submission 179884) | Peat soil microbial communities from Stordalen Mire, Sweden - IR.F.S.T0 | ecosystem: Environmental > Terrestrial > Soil > Wetlands > Peat | place: Sweden: Norrbotten County, Stordalen Mire... | reverse complement strand
AATGCGACAGGAGCAGCCGCCGCTGCTTGCCTGGGCTGCACTGGTGACGGTCGTCGCGCCACCCGTCGTACCGATTCCCGGAGTTCCGCCTGTGCCGGCCCTGCCCCCAGCTCCGACTGGGCCAGTACTGACTACCCCGCCGCTTGCAGACAATCCGCCAGCTCCGATTGCTCCACCGGTCGCGGCACTGCTGCCGGTTCCTACCCCGCCGCCAGATCCGACCCTCCCTCCCATGGAAACTGCGCCACCCATTCCACTGCCTCCAGACCCGCCCTCGGATTCCGTCACTCCACCGCCCGCCGTGGTCCCGCCAGCTTTCATAGCGCCGCCGGTGCCCATCACGCCCCCAGTTGTTGCGGCACCGCCGGCTCCCGTAATGCCGCCGGTTCCTGTCACGCCACCACTTGCCGGTGTGTCGCGAGCGTCGACGGGAGGGACGGCGGCGTCGACCGGATGGAGAGTTCCGGCGTCGGCAGTTTCGGGTGGCGTGGTCGTGCCACCTGGACAAGCGAGATCGGCTAGTTCGTTCAGGTACTTCTCGACATTGGTGTAGCCATCGCCGGTGTAGTCGCCGCTGCCGTCGCTGGCGCTATTCGGGTTGAGTCCATGCGCAGTCTCCCAGGTATCCGGTATGCCGTCGCCGTCCGTATCAAAGCCCGCGGGCCGAGTTACTTGGGTCATGGCTGGTTGGCCGCCCACATCGCTTTCGTCGGCGATGATCGCCCCCTTGGTTCCGAGCGAGGTGAGTTGGCCGATAAGTCGCAACTCGACGGCATCCCGATGCTGACAGGTCCCGGCCTGGGCCACGACGCGCGCATAGGCATCCTCTGCGCTTAGCACCGTGACGGGCACAGGAGGCTTGCTGTGCGCTGCCGTCTCGAACGTCGGGGGCGTGGTACCCTCGAAATCCGCGTTGACCACTGCCCGTCCATTGAGTTGGCCGTCCTTGTTCACGTCCACCATGTTGCCGGTTTGGTAGGCGTGGTCGGTATTGGTGTAGAATGTGAAGAACTTGTCGACGGCCGAGGGGCCAGCAATCAGATAGTTGCCAATGTAGTCCTCGTACCAGTCCGTGCCTGAGTGGCCTCCGATAATGCCGCCACCAGAGCCCCAGTCATAGACGACGTTGTTGATGCACTCTCCGTTCGCTTTGAACTTGGGGTTGCGCTCATTGTTGTCGATCCATAGGTTGTGGGCGATGGTGATGTCCTGCTCTCCATCGATGATGGAGCCGAAATTTTGCGGAGGCACCCCCTCGCCGATGATCGAGTTCTGCAGGGTCACGGTGCTGCTGGTACCGGTGATGCCGAAGTTGTCCCAGCGTCCCCATTGTATGGAGACGTGATCGAAGATCATGTTCTGGCCGTCGGTGATGTTGACGGTCTTTTTGGCGCTGCCCGATGTGTCGGTCATTCCCTGACGGAAACGGAGATAGCGCACGATGATGTTGCTGCGGCTGCTGAAGCTGGTTTCCCTGCCATAGATCGTGATGCCATCGCCCGGGGCGCTCTGGCCCGCCAAGGTGATGTTGTCGCCACCGACTACGAGGACGTCGGCCAGTTTGATCACGCCGCTGATATCGAACACCACGATGCGACTGCCCTGGCTGACGGCATCGCGCAGAGAGCCGCTTCCGGAATCGGACAGGGAGGTCACGTGAACCACCTGGCCCTTGCGCCCGCCGGTGACCGTAGCGGCAAAGCCTTCGGCCCCGGGGAAAGCAAGCGGAGCCGCCACGGCCGAGCCTGCGGCCATGGTTGCAATGACTAGCGCCGTCGTGCCACACCAACGACGAAGACTCGGTGAAACGGGTGCATGCATCAAGATGACCTCCCGAGTTCAGCATTATAGTGGCTTGCCGGTGGGTGTGGAAACGCGCATTGAAAAGTGCTCCACGCGTACGGGATCATATCGAAGGTCCTCGTGCGTAGCTGGGCTGGCATGCGTCGTGGTCGATCCGATGAAACGCCGAAACAAGCTAGCGCAGGGCAGGTTTCCTCAACGATTCTAGGGTGCTTGCACTTGCACTGGGCGACCTCTCTATTGCTATGAGTCAAGGTTGGACAGCGCTTTTTCTGGACCGCGATGACCCACTCTACCGGGTCGTTGCCCCTATATGTTATAAGAATTCTTCGTGCAAAAGGAGGGCGCCCTTCTCACACAGCAGGAGACGAATTCTTTGAATGAGTTCGCGACGACTGCACCTTCGCACGCCAAAATCTAGATGTTCTGGTTTGGCGCCATGTGAGGACATTCAGAAAGGCCACATCATGAGGAACTGCCAGGTTTTGCTGGGCATCACGATCCTGGGCACTGCCCTTGTTGGCGCGTGCTCGACTGACGGTGCCAGAACTCAAGCCAGCGGAGGCGCGGGAGGCAGCAGTTCCAAGGTCTCGGGCACTGGAGGTGAGAACGGCACGGGCGGCATTTCCAATTCGGGTGGCGCAACCGGCGGACGCACGGGCAGCGGCGGTGCGACAGCCACGGGAGGTGCGACCAGCGCTGGCGGGACGATGGGCGGCAGCATGGTGGGGTCCGGCGGCAGCACGGCTACTGGCGGCTCGATCAGCGCTGGCGGACTCACGAGCGCAGGTGGCGCGACTGGTGGCACGACTCGCACGGGCGGAGCGGCCGGCAACACCGCTACTGGCGGAGCGGCTGCCGGCAGCACTGCCACTGGCGGAGTGGCTGGCGGTAGCACCGTTACCGGCGGCTCGGCCGGTGGCAAGGGCGGAGCGCTGGCAGGCACGACCAGCGCAAGCGGTGCGACAGGGGGCAAGGGCGGAACCATCGGCTCAGGTGGCATTGCAGGCTCGGGAGGCGTCACCACACGGGGCGGGGCCACGGGTTCCGGGGGCAGCGCAGGCCAATCCGGCTCAGGTGGGACAATTCCGTCTGGCCCGGCCGTGGCATTTCCCGGCGCGCTCGGTTTCGGGAAGAAGGCAACCGGCGGCCGAGGTTATGCCGTTTACCACGTGACCAATTTGAACGACACCGGCACAGGATCTTTCCGCGACGCCGTCAGTGCGGACAACCGCATCGTGGTCTTCGACGTCGGCGGGTACGTCCTTCTGACAACGGCGGTGTCAGTCAAGAGCAACCTGACCATCGCAGGTCAGACGGCGCCTGGCGACGGCATTGGTTTTCAGGGGTTCGAGGTCTCGTTCAACGCTGCATCGAACGTGATTGTGCGCTACGTGCGCTTCCGCCAGGGCCTCATCGACCCCGATTGGAGGAAAAGCGGGATCAACCTGCTCAATGGCAGCAACATGATCTTCGATCACATCTCGATCGAGTTCGCGCAGTACAACAACATCGACGCGGTGGGGGCGACCAATATCACGATGCAGTATTCCATCAACGCGGACCCAACCCACCAGCAGTTCGGGGCCCACACTGAGGGAGGCGGCTTCTTCACCTGGTACGCCAACCTCTGGGCCAATGCCCATGGTCGCTTGCCCCTGGCCAAGGCCAACACCCAGTTCGTCAACAACGTGGCCTACAACTACCAGTACGCCTATTGTGCCGGGGATACCGGCGGTTCTAACTGGCACGACATCATCGACAACTACTTCATCGCAGGCCCGTCGACCAATGCCCCAGGAGACGATTTCTATCAGATGAACGCCGGGCAAACCGTCTACGTGAGCGGGAATCTTCTCGACAGCAATGCGGACGGCACTCTCAACGGCACGGACGCAGGTCAGCCGAGCGGTACGACCAAGGCGAGCAAGGCGAACTCCACAGACACCGCGAGCCTGCCCACCACCAGCGCGGCAGACGCATACGCCGATGTCCTGGCCAACGCTGGCGCCTGGCCGAAGAACCGCGACCAAGTCGATTCTCTCGTGGTAGCCGATGTGAAATCGCTGGGAAAATCAGGCAAGTTGTGGACGGACCAAAATGCCACGGGCCTCACCAACAGCGGCTATGGAACGTTGGCAGGCGGGACCGCGCCGGTCGACACCGACAAGGATGGCATGCCAGATGCCTGGGAAACCAAGTACGGCCTGAATCCGAATGACCCCTCCGATGCCACCGGCGACTTTGATAAGACCGGATACACGAACATCGAAAAGTACATCAACGGGATCGTAGATGGACTGTACCCGTAACAGCCAATCTCTCGTTCGATGACCGTGCCACCCCGTCCGGTTTCAGGGATGGATCGGGGGCACAGGCGTTAACACTACTGATTGAAATTCTCTCGTCGCCGTCGCTGCTGCGGGCCCTGTCCGCTTTCTCGCTCCTCAGTCAGATACGTCGAGTATCTTCCCTCGTCGCTCGTCGCGGCCAGGGCTCCTCGTGACGCGCCGGCTCGGTCCGAATTTCAATCAGTAGTGCTAGGCGGGTCAAGGGCGGGATTGGATGGCCACAACGCTGTCCGAGAATTCATCGCCGGGCTCATGCGGCTGGCGCCCCTTATGAACCGACCTTCCCACAAGGGCATCCAAACAATCAGTGAAGCCACACCAGCCGCCCATCATTGCGCAGAGTAAGGTCGAGCGCCGAACAGTGCTGGGTTGGCTTGGCAACGCAACCGTATTGGCCCTCGGCGGCGATGTGCTCTCGGCGTGCCTGGGCACGAACAGCCCGAATAGTCGGCAGCCCAATGACGCAAGCGCGGAGGGCCCAGCCGAGGGGGCAGATGCGCAAGGCTTCGACTTCCAACCCGGCCCCGGCACGGACCCCATCTTCACTAACTGGTACGAAAACACGGTGGATGCGCAAAATCTTGTCGACATCCTGGCGAGTTGGACGCTTACCGTCGACGGCATGGCAAGCAATCCGCTTTCGCTTGGTTTCGCCGATCTCGTTGCCCTCGCCCGGCAGGACCAAATCACCGATTTTCATTGCGTCGAGGGCTGGTCGGTCGACGACGTGCCCTGGAATGGGGTGTCCCTGGCGAGCATGCTGGATTTGGTCGGGGCCGATCCGTCCGCCACGTACCTCAGCTTCTACAGCGTGGGCGGGGAGTACAGCGAATCGCTTCCCATCAGCATCGCACGCGAGCCGCGCACTTTGCTCGGCTACGGAGTCGGCGGATCCACGTTGCCGCTCGCGCACGGTTTTCCGGTGCGCTTGGTGGTGCCTCGTTTGTATGGCTACAAGAACGCAAAATACCTCTCGCGCATCGAGGTCACCGATCACGCGATCACTGGCTACTGGGAACAGTACGGGTACTCGTACGGCGGCGAGGTTCCCGCGTCGCTTCTGCGGCCGGGCAAGTACTGAAACGCAGCGGTCAGGGCGAAGGTCGCCCGCAGTCCTCGGGATCGCCACGCAGCTTGCGTAGGCCGTGCGGCAGGGCTGGCAAGATCGCTCGCAGGTTCTCGACCGCGTCCAGAGTGGCCTTGGCCTGGGCATAGTTGGCGCGGGCGTTCTCCAGCGTGGCATGGAACAGGTGGGATCGATCTTCGCAACTATCTACCAGTCGCTGTCGGGCAACGACGAGAGCAGGTCTTGCAGCGCTTGCAGGCCGAGTGGCTTGGCCAGGTGCCGCTCGAAGCCCGCCTCCGCCGTGTGCTGCAGGTCCTCGGGTAGCGCGTAGCCGCTGAGCGCCACGAGAAACGTGCGCTTGAGCGCTTCGTCAGCCCGAAATGCGCGGGCAACTTCATAGCCATTCATCCCCGGAAGACCGATGTCACAGAGCACGACCTCAGGATGGAAGTCACTCGCCATGGCCAGCGCGGCAGGGCCGTCGTGCGTCACCGCCACCTGGTGTGCGTCCAGCTCCAGCACCTCGCGCAGGCTGCTGGCGGCATCGACGTTGTCTTCAATGATCAGCACGCGCCGGCCCGTGGCAATGCGATTGGCCGCGGCCGGCTCCCCGGGAGCGTCGTCGGTCTCGGTTTGCGGAAGGCTCACGGTGAACTCGGCTCCCCGGCCTGCGCCGTCGCTGTGGGCCCGAATCTCGCCACCATGGAGCCGGACCAGTTCCCGAGCGAGAGCGAGGCCCAGACCGAGCCCACCCTTGCTGCGATCAAGCGTCGATTCCCCTTGCATGAATGGCTCGAACAAGCGGGCGAGCGTCTCTTTGGTAATGCCTGCCCCGCTATCAGCCACGAGGATAGTGGCGCGTCTGGTTCCCGGCTCCGTGGAAACGCTGACCTGGGCAAGGCCGCCATGGCCCGCGAACTTGGCCGCGTTTCCGAGGAGGTTGCCTACCACCTGCGCAAGGCGGGTAGGATCGGCGTTTACGAACACCGGCTCTGGGCCGAGCTTGCAATCCAGACGGACTCCATTTTCCTCGAAGAGCGAGCGGTGGTCGTCGACCGTTCGACGAACGAGATCGTTCAGCTCGGCCCTCCGCCGTTCAAGTCGGATCTTCCCTCGGCTGATACGCGTGATGTCGAGCAGGTCGTCGACCAAACCGGCCAGATGCTCGACCTGGCGTTTGATCACGGCATTCGCGCGACTCGCCTGTTCACTACCTGGGGCGGCCCGTTCAAGGACGAACAGGCTGTTGCGGATGGGCGCCAGCGGGTTGCGCAGCTCGTGGGAAAGCATGGCCATGATTTTCCAACCGCTGCCTGAGCAGCCGGGCCGCCTCCAGGAGAACGGGCATCCGACCAACCTTGCTGGGATCTGGGATTTCAAGCTCAGCGACAGCGGCCGGGCGTTCGATCGCAAAGTGCTCGACCGACGGGTAGCCGTCCTCTGGGAAACGCAGGCGAGAGCCCAGCGCCTCGGTTTCTACGTTGACGTCCAACAGGGCGAAGACCGCATCGTGGCGGTAGCGCTCCAGAGCTGCAATCTGGCACTGGGCCAGAACAGTGGCGTCGGTAAGATAGCGCTTCAGAGGCACCCCCGCGATTCTCGCGGCGTGCCCGAAGATCTGCGGGATGACCGGAGCCCTGTCGCTGGGGGTGAAATGAACCGCCGCAAGGATTCGCTCGAGCCCGGTCATCGGCGTAGCCCTTCCAGAAAATGGACGCAGTCGAAGGCATCACGAGCAACGTAGTTGACGTTCAACGCCTCCGTTGTGCACTGCCTGAGGGCAGCTCCGCCAGCCACGACTACAACATTGGAAAGGCCACGCTCGCGCAGCAGTCCGCGCAGCTGGCGCACCAGCGGAACAACGGGACTGATGAGCCCGCTTGCCAGCACGGCGAAGGCATGTTCGCGCGCGGCGGCGGCGACCATCTCAGCGACGGGGCAGTCCTTGCCGCAATCAACGACCCGGAAACGCTTGGTGGTGAGCACCATCCCAGTGATGTTCTTGCCCAGATCGTGGACATCGCCCTGCGGTGTGGCGATGACCACCGTGCCGCGCGTGCCAGGAATCGCGCCCCCGGGAAACGCCTCGCGCGCCACCGCCATCGCCGCGCGGCCGGTTAGCATGATCTCCAGCAGGTTGAACTGCTCGGTCGTGCACTTGGCGCTCATCCATCCATGGCGGCCTCGAGCCCTTCAACCAGCAAACGCTGCCCGTCGGGTCGCGATGCCCGCGCCCTGCGCGCCTCCGCGAGTGCGGCCTCGGAGTCTCCATCGAGGAGGTGCGCGACGAGCGTGCTCAGCGCGACATCCATGCAGCTCATGGAAGTATACGTCGCCTCATCTTCTGGGCAACCAGAGAGCGTCGCCTTGCCACGCCGCTAGCATGAGCAGGCGGGCAGGAGCCGCCCAGTGAAGGTTACACAGGACGACGACAGCAGACACAGGATTGTCTGGGAAGACCTCGAATAGGCCGCGCCGCAAGATCTCGCTCCGCCGGGTCATGGTCGCGCGCAGGTAGGCTTCGGTCACCGCCGAAGACCATCGCGAGATCAATAGGCAGTGGCGAAAGGGCAGCTGGATAGCACGGAGGTCGTCCTATCTGGTCGCTCGCAGGTATGTTTGGGAGAGTCATTGCAGCCACCACCGGCCTACGCCAACCAGCGCCCCGGCGAGCACCAGCCACGCGGAGTTGAAACGGAACTTGAGCAACAGCAAAGCACTCACTCCCCCGATCGCTACTGCGAGTAGGTCGGTCAGCGCGCTGCGGCCGAGATGCCAGGTCACGGTCGCCATAAGAGCCAGAGACGCAACGTTGACGCCGTCGAGAAAGGCTCCTGCCATGCGCGAGCGCCGCACGCGGCGGACCAACGGTCCGGCGACTGCGACGAGAATGAACGAGGGCAGGAAGATGCCGAACGTGGCCACCAAGGCGCCGGTGGCCCCGTGGAGTACATAGCCGATGAAGGTTGCGGTGGTGAAGACCGGGCCGGGCGTGACCTGGCCCACGGCCACGGCATCGAGGAGCTGCAACTCGGTCAGCCAATGAAGGTGGTCAACCAAGTCGGCACGCAGGAACGCGAGCAGGACGTAACCACTCCCAAAGAGCACGGCACCCACCTTGAGGAAGACCAGGAAAATCTTGCGGGCCCGCGGCAGTCTGTCAGTGAAGGAGGCGACGCTAGCCCTTAGCCCGACCTCCGGCCAGACTCAGGGTGGAGGCGAGGCATGGCCAACCGACTCGCGCACGAGATCAGCCCATACCTCTTGCAGCACGCCGAGAATCCGGTGGACTGGTACCCATGGGGCGAGGAGGCGCTGGAGCGGGCCATGCGCGAAGACAAGCCGATCTTCCTCAGCATCGGGTACGCGGCTTGCCACTGGTGCCATGTGATGGAGCGCGAGAGCTTCGAGAATGGAGCGGTGGCCGCGCTTCTCAATCAATCCTTCGTCAGCATCAAGGTCGATCGCGAAGAGCGGCCGGATCTGGACGACATCTACATGGCCGCGACCGTGGCGCTGTCGGGCGGCGGCGGTTGGCCGATGAGCGTCTTTCTCGCGCCTGATCGGCGCCCCTTCTTCGCCGGCACCTACTTCCCGCCCACGGATCGCCATGGCCGGCCTGGCTTCTCTACATTGCTCAAACGCATCGCCCATCTCTGGAGGAGCCAGCGCGACGATCTGCTTGCGCAAGCAAGCGCGCTGGTCGCACAAGTTCGAGCGGGATACGAGATCGCGACGGCCGCTCCAGTCAGCAGCGCGATGATCTCAGCCGCAGTCCGTGCGCTCGCCGCGAGCTTCGACCCTCGGTGGGGCGGCTTTGGGTCGGCGCCCAAGTTCCCGCCAGCGGCAAGCATTTCCCTGTTGCTCCGTTGCCACGCGAAAACCGAAGACGCACAAGCCCTCGCGATGGCGAGGACCACACTGGACGGCATGAAGAACGGTGGCATCTACGATCACCTGGGCGGCGGATTCGCGCGCTACTCGACCGACCAACGCTGGCTGGTCCCGCACTTCGAAAAGATGTTGTACGACAACGCCGCGCTTGCGCGCGTGTACCTGGAAGCGTACCAAGCCACCCACGATCTCGAATACCGGCGCGTGGCCCGCGAGACCCTGGACTACGCGGTTCGCGAGATGCAGGACGCCGAGGGCGTTCATGAGGCGCCACCCAGCGAAGCTCGGCCACCCGAAGCGGACGAGGTTGTTTTGTGAGCGGGATGGTGGCCCGATAGAGAACCAGGTCAACGACGCAACCGTCGGAGCGGTGGGCGCTCCCGATTCCGCTCGCGAGCATCGAGGAGCAATCCGCCATCGTTGCGTCGATATCGTCGGTGGATTCGCGTCTCGCCATCGAGATCTCAGCCTTCGGATCCCTTCGGACCGCCAAGCAGTCGCTCATGTCCGTCCTCCTCACCGGCGAGGTCCGCGTGCGTGTGGACGAGGAAGCGGCTGCATGAAGCCGCTGCTCGATCTCGAAGCCCTGGCCCGGCAGGAAGAGGGCCAGTTCTTTGACCGCAGGTCCCTGTGGGATGGCGCACCCGGGTCCAAGCGCGTGCGCGATCGGCGGGCGGTGCGCGACGAGATCGCGGCGCACGTGGCGGCTTTTGCCAATGCTGACGGCGGGGTTCTCATCCTCGGTGTCGAGGACGACGGAACTGTCACTGGCCACGGCTATCCTGACGAGGCCATCCTTCGCGGCCTGTCGTTCACGGACTGCACGTCGTTTACGGTTATGCAGGAACTGGGTATCGACGTCGTGCTGACCGCAGACGCGCATTTCGAGAAGGTCAACCTGGGTTTCGCGCAGATCTAGATTGTCTCCCAACTACTCGCCGGGGCAGCTTCGGTGAGCTGGTGGCGCGCAAGCTGATCGAGATCCACGCCCCGTAGGCTGGGTCGAACGACAACCAATGCGGATCAGTCGGCCGGTTCAATGCCGGCGCGCTTGAGCTTGTCGAAGAGCGTGGTGCGGCTGATGCCCAGGAGTTCGGCGGCGCGTGTCTTGTTCCCGTTTGCGGTGCGCATGGCTCGCTCGATGAGCACAACTTCGATGCGGGCGAGGGTGGCCGGAAGGTCGATGCCCTCGGCCGAGCAATCCGACGCGACCGTGGCAGCCAGATCGGCTGAAGGGGTGTGCAGGTTGTGCCGAAGATCCTCGACACCGACCACGCCGGTACGATTCAGGATCACCATGCGTTCCACCAGGTTTTCTAGTTCGCGCACATTGCCGGGCCAATCGTAGAGCTGCAAGGCGACCAGGGCCGCCTCCGATAGGACCACGTTCCTCTTCGTGCGCCGATTGGCCGATGCCAGGAAGTGTTGGCACAGGGCCGGCACATCCTCGGCGCGCTCGCGCAGGGCCGGCAGGGTGATGGGAACGACGTTGAGCCGGTAGAAAAGATCGCTGCGGAATTTCCCCTCTTTGATCAGCGCTTGCAGGTCGCTGTTGGACGCCGCCACTACCCGGGTGTCGACCTGCCGGGTCTTGGACTCGCCCACGGGGGTGATGATGCGGTCCTGTAGTACCCGCAATAACTTGACCTGCAGGTTGAGAGCCAGCTCACTGATCTCGTCGAGGAAGAGCGTGCCGCCGTCGGCTTCCAGAAACTTGCCGGCGCGCGCCTCTGTCGCCCCAGTGAACGCGCCCTTGGCATGGCCAAACAGCTCGCTCTCCACCAGCCCTTCTGGGATGGCGCCGCAGTTGACGGCAACAAAGGCATTCCCCACCCGCGGCGAGAAGGCGTGAAGCAGGCGTGCCACCACTTCCTTGCCGGTGCCGCTCTCACCGAGCAGGAGCACCGTGGCGTCCGTGCCCGCCACCTGCGTGACCATCTCCACCACGCCACGTAGGGCGGCTGAATCGCCGACCAGAGCCGCCTGGGGCTGGTCTGGCGCCGCGGGCCGGTGCGCGGCAGCCTTGGGACCGGGACGGCCGCGGGCCAGGGCCGCCTCCAGCACCGACTTCAGCTCCTCGGCATGGAACGGCTTGACCAGGAAGTTGAACGCTCCCGAGCGTATGGCATCCACGCAATCGGAGACCTTCGTGCTGGCGGTCAGGATCACCACAGGCGTGCGCACGGACGGCTCCTGTGCCTTGCGCAGGACCGCGAACCCATCCGCGCGCGGCATGCGCAGGTCACTTACCACCAGGTCGAAGGCGGCGCCGTCGAGGGCCTGTATCGCATCGACGCCGTCGGCCGCCTCGGTCACGTGGTGGCCCATGTGCTCGACCGTCCGGCGCACGGACTGCCGCACCTCTGGCTCATCATCAACAATCAGGACTCGCGCCATAGAGTCAAGTGTATCACGAAGCAGCACATTCACTTTGGCCGAGGCCTCCGCTAATCCACCTGTGCATGCGCGGGGCCAGCGAAAACGTGGCGATCGGCCGAGCGCTGGCCGCAAATCCGTCGGTTCACCGACGGTGCTGGTGCTGGCCAGCCGTCGATGCAGGGCCGCGAGGGCCGAGCAGGCTGCCGGCGGAATCCCGATGGAGCGGTGGTGGGCGACATATCGGAATGCCGTCGAGGGCGCGCCATTGCCACGCGATCACGCGTTTCTCGCGCTGGTCCCGTCCTTGCGTATGGAACCAGGCATGAACGCCGCGCCCTTGAAGTTGTTCCTTAGCGTCGTAACCCAAACGGTGACCCGGCTATGACCATGTCCGCAGCAAATTGCCGTCTCTCCCGCCGCGCACATGGAGGAGAGCCATGAGAGTGCTCATCGCCGAGGACGACGCCGACCTCCGGCAGTCACTCAAGCAGTGGTTCGTCAATTGGGGCCACGACGTGGTGGTCGTGGGCAGTGCGCCCGAAGCCATCGCGGTGCTCAACAGC
>Ga0224516_1000293_pt1 | contig 12092 bp, 9 predicted proteins | sample IRFST0metaG_FD_179884 | JGI IMG/M metagenome (GOLD analysis project Ga0224516, IMG submission 179884) | Peat soil microbial communities from Stordalen Mire, Sweden - IR.F.S.T0 | ecosystem: Environmental > Terrestrial > Soil > Wetlands > Peat | place: Sweden: Norrbotten County, Stordalen Mire... | reverse complement strand
GTCGACCCAGCCGATCATCCGTACCCGCTCAGCGAGAGCGAGCTCGTCTCTCAACCGCTCCAGATCGTTTCGCTCCGGCCCGTCACCGATCAACAGGAGAGGGACGCCGGGAAGCTCCGCCAGCGCATGGAAAAGAATGTCGAAGCCCTTCTGGCGCGAGAGGCGACCGACCGCGACGACGAGCGGGCCCGGCACGGGTCGCGGAATCGGCTTTGACTCGACCTCGGCGATCCCGTTGTGGATCGTGCGGATCGATCCCGGCTCGAGACCGATCAGGGACTCCAGGGCGCGAGCCGAACGCGTCCCGACTGAGACGTGCGCCGCGAGCCTGCGAGAGGTGGTCCGCTTTAGGCGCCGCTGGATCCAACCGGAGGGAGGGACGGGCAGGTGCTCGACAGCGACGACGCGCGTGCCGGGTGTGAGCAGGGCTGCGGCGATGCCGTACTGGCAGGACCAGGGATGACGGAGGCTCGCCTGGAACACGTCGGGCCTCAGACGCCTGAGAGCGCGCAGATGAGCCAGGATCGGGCGCAGGTCGCACTTGCTGCGCACCGGCGGGACGATCACCGTGGCGCAACCGGGACGGGCCGCGGCAAGCCGCGCGACGACCTCTTCGTCGACGCCGATCAGCGTGAGCTCTATGTCCGGGCGCAGAGCGCCGATCAGAGCGCCAAGCGCACGCTCGGCGCCCCCTATCTCGGTCGCATCCGAGTAGACGGCGAGGCGAAGGGGCTCGGGACGGGAAGCGCTCATGCCCGCTTCGCCAGCAGCTCACGATAGAGAGCGAGATGAGCCCTGCCGACGCTCTCCAGGTTGGACGGCTCGGGAAGAGGAGGAGAGGGAAGCTCGCTGGTGACTGCGGCGCTCCAGGCGTCTACCGTGCGCGGAACGACTACCCCGGTGACCGACGAGGCGACGGCTGCCGCGAGCTGCGGCGCATCGGAGGCGATCACCGGCACGCCAAGCGCACGCGAAAGATGAAGCAGCCCGCTCTCGCTGGCATCCTCGTAGGGAAGGAGAAGTGCGTCCGAGGCCGCGATCGCCAGCTGCATCTCCTCGTCCGAGGCATAGCCGAGCCGCAACGCCACGTGGCCGCCGCGCTCGAGCCGGTCGATCGTGGAGCGCTCCTCGTCCGCCATCAGCTCTCCCATCACGAGGAGCGTGGGCGCCGCGTCGCCGAGCCGCTCCCAGACGTCCGCGAGCAGACCGTAGCCCTTGTAGGGCCGGATGAATCCGAGCGCGGCGAGAACGCGGCCCGACTCGGGCAGTCCCAACCGTCGCCTGGCCTCTGCGCGCGAGACGCGAACCAGATCGTCCGCAACGGGGTGGGCTATCACTACCGGGTCGACGCCGGCGAGCGAGCGGACAGCATCCGCGGCAACCGCCGTGTGCACGACGACACGGTCGACAGTGCGGTAGATCGAGGCGAACCATTCCGGGTCGCGCTCGCTGCGCTCGAACGGGAGAACGTCGTGAGCGGTCCAGACGATGGGGACACGTCGGGTAAGCCGGCGCAGCAGGAAGGCGTCGAGACGGCGGTTGAGCGGCGCCTGGAAGTGAACGAGGTCCGGTCGTCGGCGGCGAACGTAGCTCTTGACGGCGCGGGCCGAGCGGTACCAGGTCAGGATCCGGCGCAGGTAGAAGCTCGGGCCGGCGCGATCGGGCTTGCCCCAGCGATCGGCGGGAAGGCGCCGCTCGAGGCGAATCTCGCCGCCCGCGGGATCGAGTGCGACGCTGGCGAGTATCTCCGGCTCGATGCCGACCAGCCGAAGGGCTCTGGCCACCAACATCGTGTAGATGGCGATCCCGCCCTTCGAAGACGGATCTACGAGGACGACGCGCAGCGCGTCCACAGCCTGTCGTTTATTGGGCGAGCCGGCCACGCTTCCGCTTTCTTAGGTAATCGAGCAGCGCGCGCCGCTCGGCAGCAGAGAGCGCGGTAATGACGGCGATGGCGGCATATGCAACCAAGATCGCGACTCCGGCGAGGATGACGTCAACAATACCGCTGAGGCCCGTCGCCAGCAGTAGTAGCCCGACGCCGAGCGCGAGTGCGGCCGGAAGCAGGAACTGGCGGGCGAGCAGAACGATCAGGGAGTGGAACCTCACGCCTGTTCGACGACAGATGTAGGGCAGAAGGATCATCAGCTGGGTGAGTACCGCGGCGATTAACGTCCCGAGCGCGACGCCCTTGATGCCGATCGTCTTGCAGAGGGCAACACTCAAGCTAAGGTTCACGACTGCCTCGAACAGGTTGATGCGGGCGGGAAACTTGACGTCGCCCAAACCGCGCAGGACGAGAACGCCTGTCTGGGCGACCGCATAGACGAGGGCTGTCGTGGAAAGGAATACGACGACGAGCGCCGCGTCGCCGAAGGACGGGCCGACCCAGGAGCGAATCGCCGGTCGGGCCAGCACGCCCAGCACAATCGTGAGCGGGGTCGCGACCGCGACAGCGATCCGCGTGCCGGCGATCAGCGTGGCGCGAATCGACTCCTTCTCTCCCGAGGTGGAGAGCTCCGAGGCGTGCGGGAAGAACAAGGTTAAGAGGGGAGTCGTGAAACGTTCGGTGAGGGCGGCCAGCTTGGAGCCGACGGCGTAGACGCCGGCCTGTGGCACTCCCGCGATCAGGCCGACGACGATCGGGTCGAGACCGCCGATGACGAACTCGGCGAAGTCGGTCAGCGCTATCCACCCCGACATGCTTACGAGCGGCTTGAACAGCGCGCGATCGACGTAGCGGCGCCTGAGTGGAGGCACGCCGCAAAGGTGGCGAACGATCAGGTAACGAGCGACCTGCGAAAGGAGGCTGAGGCTCACGCCGGCCACGCCGACCGCGATCAGGCCGCCACCGAGTGCGACGATCACGGTCCAGGCGACCGCCTGGGCGAGCGCGGTGGCGGTGAGCGTGGCGTTCAGCAGCTCGAAGCGCTGAAAGCCGCTCAGCGCCGAGCCGAACGTATCGGCAGGGATCGCGACGGCCAGATCGATAACCGAAAGCGCGACGAGAATCATCGCCGCGTGCTTGAGATTCGGGCTGACGTGGAAGAGCATCGGGAACAGGAAGGCGAGGCCCGGCGCCGCCAGCATCAATGCCAAGCCGGGCACCGAGAGCGCGGCGCAGGAGGTGGCGATGGTTCGCCGCACGCGGTCGAGGTCTCCGATCGCGTTTCCCTCCGCGACGTACTTGATCGCGGCCTTGCTGAAGCCGAACTTGAGCAGATCGAAATAGAGCACCAGCGAGGTCACGAGAACCCAGGTTCCGTAGGCCTCCTTGCCGAGCCCGCGAACGAGAATCGGCGTGACGATGAGCGCCAGGGCTAGCGTGACGAACGAGTTCGCGTAATTCGCGAGCGCGTTGCGTCTAAATCGGGTCGGCAGAGTACTCATCGAGCGTGTACCGAGGGCGGTATGAGACCGGATACGGAATAAAGCGAGATCGCGATCATTTCCCTTTCGAGCGCGCCGGATGGCGCCGCGAGTGAAAACGCACAAGTTCTCGACTGGCGCAGCCGATCACAATATATGGAATCGCGATAACGTTCAGACTTCCGCCCCCTTCAGCGAATGACCACCTCATCCTCCAAGGCCTGCCGAGCCGCGACGCTTTCGCTACTGACCGTCGCCGCTATCGGCCCCGTTCTCTATCCGCTCTGGCTCGCCTGGCGAACACGCGGGCTTCCCGACCCCGAGCCGCCCGAACCGACCAGCTGGCCCGATCTCGCCGTCGTAGTCCCGGCCTTCCGCGAGCAGCAGGTGATAGCCGCAAAGGTCGAGAATCTGCTCGAAAACGATTATCCGGGCCAACTCGAAGTGATCGTCGTCGCCGACGACGAGGAGACGGCGGCGGTAGCTCGCACGACAGCGGCGCGGGTGATCGCTCCCCCGCAGCGACTCGGAAAAGCGGCGGCGCTGAACCTGGGCGTGCGCTCGGCCGCAGCCGAGATCGTCGCCATTACGGATGCCAATGCGTTGATTGGGCGCGGCAGCCTCGAAAAACTCGTGCGCTGGTTCGAAGATCCGACCATCAGCGCCGTGGCAGCGGAGAAGCGCATCGACACCACGGGCGGCGAAAGCACTTACTGGATGTTCGAATCCTGGCTCAAGCGCCGCGAGAGCCGAACCGGAACGACGATCGGCTTGATCGGCGAGCTGGCGGCATTTCGCCGCGAAGAGTACGTCGAGCTTCCCGAGGACATCGCCGTTGACGATCTCTGGCTGGCGCTCGACGTGATCGAGCGCGGCGGTCGCATTGCCTACGAGCCCGAAGTGTGCGCGAGCGAGGCGGAGAGTGCGACGACTGCGGACGAGTGGGAGCGCAGGACGCGAATCGTCTCGGGCGCCAACGATGTGCTCTGGCGACGGCGACAGCTCCTCGTGCCGGGGAAAAGCCCCGTCACCGCCCAACTCTGGGGCCACAGGCTGTTTCGCCAATCACTCGGTCCGCTGGCGCACGCGGGCCTTGTCTTGATTGCTCTTCGCTCCGCGAGAAAGAGCCATCTGGCCCGTGGATTCCTTGCGCTGCACGCATTCGCCGTGTCCGCATTCATTCGCCAGCAGCGCGGACGGCCAAACGGGCGCCTGGGCCGTCTGTCCGCTCAGGTGCTCTTCCTGCAGGCGGTCGGAATCGGAGGCCTGGTCAGGTGGGCCCGCGGTGATCGGCCCGCGCGCTGGCCGAAGCCCGAGCGCGTGGTGTGTGCGCGCGACGGCGCAGGTAAGCCGAATTCTCGTTCGAGCTCGAGGTCGACGGCGAGCTGATGTCGCGCGGGACGATCGCGGTCGTCTCCGACAGCGCCGACTTCGGAGGCGCGGAGCTCTATCTGTCCACGCTCCTGTCTCATCTCCGAGACGAGTGGCGTTTCGTTGCCCTGCTCGGCGATCTCGCCGACGATGAAACTCGCCGGCGCCTCGCCGACTCAGGCGTGGAGTTGATCACGATCCCCGGCTTGCGGCGGATTCCGCGCCCGGGCGCTATCGCGCGCACGGTGCGCGCCCTACGCAAGCTCGATCCGAGCCTCGTTCACGTCAACTTGAGTGACCAGGGCGACGGTCTCGGGCCGCTCATCGCGGCCCGTCTCGCCCGCAAGCGCACAGTCGCGACGCTGCATCTCGTCATCCCCGGACGTAAGGGCTGGCGCGAGCGAATCTCGGCCAGAACTCTTCGCTTGCCGGAGACGGTGATCGCCGTGTCGGAATTCGTCATGAACTACGCACGCGCGGCCGGCGCCAACTCTCTCACGGTGCTGAACGGGCTCGAAACGCCCGAGTTCCAGGCGAAGCCGCGCTCCGTCCTCGGACTGAAGCCGGACGAGATCGTCGTCGGCGGTATCGGCCGCCTGCACGATCAAAAAGGGTGGGACGTATTCTGCGCCGCCGCGGTGCTCGTGCACGAGCACCATCCGGAGACCGTTTTCGTCGTCATCGGCGACGGCCCCGATCGGGTCAGGCTCAAGCAAATGGGGGCTGCGAGTGGTGTGCGCTTCCTCGGCTACCACGAGAACGCCTCGACGCTGATACGCGCCTTCGATGTCGTGGTCGCCCCCTCGCGCTACGAAGCCTGCGGACTGGTGGCGATCGAGACCATGTTCGCCGGCGTTCCGATAATCGCCTCCTCCGTCGGCGGACTTCCCGAGGTCGTAGACGACTGCGGCCAACTCGTCGCACCGGAGCGTCCCGATCTCCTCGCCTCGGCGATCATCGAGCTCCTAAGCGATTCGACCGCTCGGACGGTTTACTCCGAGCGAGCCCGGAAACGCGCGGGCTCGGCTTTCAACGCGGAGCGCATGGCGACCGAGACCAACCGTGTGTTTCTCGGTCCGGGGCGCTGAGCGTACTGGCGACAGGGCGGACAATGCCGCTCGGCGCGCTGGAGACGACCTCCGCCCCCGCTTCGTAATGCCCGAGCGATCTGTACTGGGTCTCGGGGATGATTACCATGGGATCGACCACGACCGGTGATGCCTCACCGAGCAACTGCTGAGCGCCCGTGAACTTCAACGACGACACCCGCCGGTGAGCCCGAGATGAAGGTGTTACTTCTCCTTGCCGTCGCGGGCCTCGGCGCGCTCGGCGTCTTCGCGTGGTTCTGTCGACTCGAGCGAGAGGGAAAGCGGATGACCACGGTGCTCGTGATCTTCGGGCTTGTCCTGTTCGAGTCCTGGATCTACCCGAATCAGAGCCTGATGCCTGCCGGCCTCTTCCATCCCGTCTTTGGGAGCGGAGCAGGAACAGGAGCGGGCGGCGTGGAATCCGGGCTCTCTTTCCGCCTTCCTGAGATCCTCGTGCCGATGGCTCTGGTGGCCAGACTATTAGCCGGCCGTCAACACCTTCTCCTGCGGGCGGCGAGCCTTTGGTGGCTGGCGTTCTTGACCTGGCTTACGACAGCCGTAGTGATCGGAGTCGAGAACGGCAATTCGGCCAACCTCGCCCTGTTCGAGGGCAAAGCTGTCGCCTATATCGGTTTCTTCCTACTCGTCGCCGGCGTGCCGGCCGAAGAGTTCGCGCACGGACGCGCTTTCCGTCGCTTCCTCTATGGATCGAGCGTTATAGCGGCAGTCGGAATCGTGCTCAATCAACTTCGAGTGAGAATCTCGCTGCCGATACCGGGCGTTCGGATCAGCGATTTGGGCACTATGGGCGCCGACGCGGCCACGATCTTTCTCGCTTTGGGCCTCATCGCCGCGGCGCTCGCCATCTGCAGCCAGCAGCGGCGCTCGTCGCTGATCGTCACCTCGCTGCCGCTGTTGTTTGCCTCTCTCGTGGCCGAGCAACGCGCGGCGCTACTGGCAATGGCGGTTGCGCTGGCACTCTTCGCGCTGGCGATCGTGGTCGGCTGGAGACGGGTACGCACGACGCCGACCGAGCTGGCTCTCGGCTTCGCGACGTTTCTCGCGCTCCTGATGGTGCCGATACTTACCACGGCGATAATCGGCAAGCGCCAGCCGAGCGTGCCCTTCTCCGGCACCGTCAATGCCGCCTTCGATACTCAGGCCAAGGCCCTCTCTGCACAGGACCGGCTCAACCAATGGGCAACCGCGCGCCGGCTGATTAGAGAGCATCTGGTGATCGGGTCCGGTCTCGGGTTCACCTATCAGCACTATGACCCCGGCTATAAGGTCTTCGTCACGACCGATCTAACTCACAACATCGTGTTCGACCTGCTGATGCGAGTCGGGGCGATCGGGCTCGCCCTGTTCGCGATCGCGTTCGCAACGACGTTCGTCGACGGGATCAAGACCTGGCTCAAACACCTCGACGCCCTGGTGGCGGCTGTTGCCCTCGCCTCGACCTGCGCACTCACGGGCCTTATCGCCAAGGGCATGGTGGAGTCGATCTTCGAGAAGTATCGTCTGGCAATGCTTCTTGGTTTCCTGATCGGCGTCGTCGCGAGCACTAGGCTTTCCCTGGCCGCGCCCGCGCGAGCGAGCTTCCCGGAAACCACCTACGTCGCGAAAGAGAGCCCAGTATGGAACTGAGGGATTTAATAGAAGCACTACGGCGCTTCTGGCCGGTCGCTGCGATCGTGCTGGCGCTCTCGTTGGCACTTGGATTCGCGGCGGCGATCCTTCCCGCCAACCGCTACGAATCGACCGCGACCTTGATCGCCAATCCGGCTTCGAAAAACGCTGACTGGAGCGCGATCAGCGCCGTCCAGTCGATCCTGCCCTCCTTTGCCGACCAGGTTGGCGACGAGACCTTCGCAAACCAGGCCAAGGCTCGCGTCGCGATCAGCCACCCGGAGCTGACCTGGAAAAACGTTTCGCTAAGCGGAAGCTATGTCTCGGGAACGACCCTGCTTCACACCCAGGCGGTGGCGAGCGACCCCGACCTCGCGGCGGCAGCCGCCAACGCCGCGGCCCTGAATCTCGTCAACTCGCGCGTCTCGAGCTTCGTGCAGATGACGGTCATCGACCAGGCGCGTCCTGCCAGCGTGCCGGTGAGCCCCAGGCGCAAACTGATCCTGTTCGCGGCGACCGTGATCGGCCTGATCTGCGCCGTGCTCGCCGCCATCGGAGCCAACGCCATCTGGCCGCGAGTTCGCTCCGCCACTGAGATCTGGCAGCGTTTCGGGCTCGAGATCATCGCCGAGATCCCGAATATCCGCCACTTCCCGACCAGCCCGAAGCGCCTCTTCAATCCCAAGACCGGTAATCCCAAGCTGATAGAGGCGTATCGGCGCCTTTATTCGAACTTCGAGATCGTCGCCGGCGACCGTGCGATGGTCGGCATCGTGTCGTGCACCGCCGGCGAGGGCAAGTCTTCGGTCACAGCCAACCTTGCCTGGGCGGCCGCTCTGATGGGCAAGCAGGTCGTCGCGATCGACACCGACCTGCGTCGGCCCGCTCTCCACGGGTTCTTCGGGGTCGACCTGGAGCCTGGAATCGCCGACGTGCCCGTCGGCGCAAATATCAAGCGGCTGGTGCGGAAAACAGATCTTCCGACACTCCACGTGATTCCGGCGGGAAACGCGGCTCAGCACCCGACATCGATCGTCTACGCGGCACTCCCGCAGATCACGAGCAGCTTCAAGGGCGCCCTGCTTCTCGTCGACATGCCGCCGCTTCTCGGAACCGCCGAGGCGACGCTCATTGCAACCGCGGTCGGAGCCGTAATTCTCGTCGTCGACGCCCACCACGGGCATCCGCACGAGCTCGAGCAGACGCTACACGAGCTCGAGCGGGCCAAGGTCCAGCTTCTCGGCGTCGTCGTCAACCGCGCACGTTCCACGCGTTCCAAGCGCATCGACAGCTACTACGCGACAGCCGGCCGCTGAGCAAACATGCGCTGCGGCTACTGAAAGACAGCGACCGCACCGATCAAGCCCCAGCTCGGGCCGCAGCTCGATCTGAAGTCGCTTGGCGGCTGGCTGCTCGCGCCTAGCCAGCGAGACAGGTCGGGCGAGTTCAGCCCTCGCGCTCTCTGAGCGCCGGAAACAGCACCACGTCGCGAATCGTCTCGCGCCCGCTCAGCACCATTGCCAGGCGATCGATCCCGAGCCCCAGCCCACCCGTGGGCGGCATGCCGTAGGAGAGCGCCTCGACGAAGTCCGGGTCTCCCTCTTCGGCCAGCGCATCGCCGGCCTCGCGCTCGGACTGCTGCATGCTGAAGCGCTCGGCCTGATCGACGGCGTCGTTGATCTCACTGAAGGCGTTGCCGAGCTCCATGCCGCCGACGAAGTACTCGAAGCGCTCGACGAGCGTCGGGTCGTCGTCGGTCGCCCGGGCGAAGGGAGAGAGCTCGATCGGATAGTCGTGCAGGATCGTCGGCTGGACAAGCGTGGGCTCGACGAAGGCCGAGAGGGAGTGATCGATCAGCTGCGCCCAGGTGTGGTCGTGGCCAACATCGACACCGCGCGCTTCGAGCCGGCTACGTAGCTCGGCCTCGTCGCGCGTCCACAACCCCTCGGCCTCGAGTGCGTCGGGCAGCCTGAGCCGGCGCCAGGGCGCGGCAAGGTCGATCTCGGTTCCGCGGAAGCTCACCTTGCTGCCGCCGATCACCTCCAGCGCCACCGTCTCGATCAGTTTCTCGACCCGAGCCATGGCATCGCGATAGTCCGCGTAGGCCTCGTACCACTCGAGCATGGTGAACTCGGGCTGGTGCTTGTAGGAGACGCCTTCGTTGCGGAAGTCCTTGCCGATCTCGTAGACGCGCTCCAGCCCGCCCACGATCAGCCGCTTCAGATACAGCTCGGTGGCGATGCGCAGGTAGAAGTCCTGATCGAGCTCGTTGTGGTGAGTGACGAAGGGGCGGGCGAAGGCGCCGCCGTAGCGCGGCTGCAACACGGGCGTCTCGACCTCGACGAAGCCCTCGTCGTCGAGATGGCGCCTGATACTCGAGACCATGCGCGCACGTAGAAGCGCGTCCCGCCGCGTCTCCTCGTTCACGAGCAGATCGAGGTAGCGCTTGCGATAACGGGTCTCGACGTCGGTCAGGCCGTGATAAACGTCGGGCAGGGGCAGGCGGATCTTGGCCAAGAGCTCCAGCTTCCCAACCCTTAGTGAGGGCTCGCCGCGGCGCGTTTTCATCGGGCGCCCACTCGCGCCGACGATGTCGCCGAGATCGAGGTCGAGCCCCTCAAGCACGCTCTGCTCGCAAAAGAGCTGAATCCGGCCCGAGCGATCGACGAGGTCGAGGAAGGTCAGTTTGCCCATCTCGCGCCGCGCGAGCACGCGCCCAGCGAGACGGAGCTCGTTCTCACCGTCCTGCCCCGGCTCGAGCGCCTCGGTCTCGGCGCGTGCGGTAGATATCTCGGCGCGGTCGGGAAAACGTTTGGGCAGGGATGTCATCGCGCTGGAGTCTAAGGGCAACCGCTGGCGGACGGCGCGGATCAGCCGTAGCCGAGCTCGCCCAGGCGCTCCTCGTCAATTCCGAAGTAGTGCGCCAACTCGTGCAGAACGGTGATTCGGATCTGCTCCCTGAGCTCTTCCGGCTCGGGATAGAGCCGCTCGAGCGGCGCTCTGTAGATGGTGATCCTGTCGGGCTGGATCGGATCGCCGGAGCGGCGCTCAGGCAGAGGAACACCCTCGTAGAGGCCGAGCAGGTTCGGCTCGTCGGCGCGCTCGTCCCCGATCAGCACGGCAACGTTGCGGAGTCCCTTGGCGAGCTCCGGCGGAAGCTCGTCCAGCGCCTTGGCTACTTCGTCCTCAAAGGCCACGCGAGCACGCGCGCGTAGCGACCGCTACGCGGCCTTGATCGCCATTATCTTGAACTTAAACGTCCCGCGCGGAGCGACGACCTCGACCGTCTCGCCCTTCTTGTGACCCATGATCGCCCGGCCCACCGGCGATTCATTCGAGAGCTTGTTCTCGGCCGGATTGGCTTCGGCGGAGCCTACGATGTGGTACTCGATCGTCTTTCCCGCCTCGAGGTCGCGCAGGCGCACGAGCGTGCCGACCGAGACAGCGGCGGTCGAAATCTCGCTCACATCGATGACGCGCGCGTCACGCATCCGGTGCTCCAGCAGCGCGATCCTGTGCTCGAGCATCGCCTGCTCGTTCTTGGCGTCGTCGTACTCGGCGTTCTCCATGATGTCGCCGAACTCGCGTGCAACCTTGATCCGCTCGGCGACATCGCGCCGCTTCTCGTTTGAGAGATACTCGACCTCGGTTTTGAGCTTCTCGTACCCCTCGGGAGTGAGAATAACTTCCTTCACCGCCGCCTCCTGCGCGTCATAAAGAAAAAGCGTGGCATTTCGCCAGCGCGGGCGCGCATGGTACCCCTACCGGCGTCGCTAGTCAAGAATGTATTTCTAGAGTAGGTATAGACGTGATGAGCGACCTTCACCAAAGCTGGCAGATCGGGGCCGTGAGGATCCCCTCGCGGCTCGTTCTCGCGCCGATGGCCGGAGTCAGCGTACGCGCCTACCGACGCCAGGCGAGGCGTTTCGGGGCCGGGCTCGTCTGGTCGGAGATGGTCAGCGCGGCCGGCCTAGGGCATGGGAGCCGGCGTACGCGCGACTACCTCCGGATCGACCCCGACGAACATCCGATTGCGCTACAGATCTTTGGGTCCGAGCCGGCGGAGGCGGCGGAGGCGGCGCGCATGGCCGAGGCGGCCGGCGCCGACATCGTCGATCTCAATCTTGGCTGTCCGGTGCGCAAGGTGATGAAGAGCGGAGCCGGGTCGGCGCTGCTCGGGCAACCAGAGCTCGCCTGCCGGATCGTCGAGGAGATGGCGGCGGCGGTCTCCGTTCCGGTCACGGTCAAGCTACGTAGTGGGATCGAGCCAGGCTCGAGAACGTGCATCGAGCTTGGGCCGAGGCTCGTCGCGGCCGGGGCGCAGGCGCTCGTTCTTCACCCCCGCTCTCAGCGCCAGATGTACGGCGGCAGCGCCGATCACTCGCTCACCGTCGAGCTTGCCTCGCTGGTCAAGGTTCCCGTCGTCGCCTCGGGCGATATTCGCTCCGGCGAGCAGGCACGCGCGCTGATCGCCGGCGGCGCGGCCGCGGTGATGATCGGGCGGGCGGCGCAGGGTAACCCCTGGCTCCTGAGCGAAATCCTGAGCGGAGAAGAGAAGGAGCCGGCGCCCGACGAGGTAGCCGCCGAGCTGATCCACTTCATGCGCGAAGTCGAGCGCGAGCTCGGCGGCTACCT
>Ga0224516_1000290_pt1 | contig 12264 bp, 9 predicted proteins | sample IRFST0metaG_FD_179884 | JGI IMG/M metagenome (GOLD analysis project Ga0224516, IMG submission 179884) | Peat soil microbial communities from Stordalen Mire, Sweden - IR.F.S.T0 | ecosystem: Environmental > Terrestrial > Soil > Wetlands > Peat | place: Sweden: Norrbotten County, Stordalen Mire... | reverse complement strand
CTTTTGGATGGCATAAATATGTAGGTCTTGATGGAGATGTTATTTCTTTAGATACTTTTGGAGCATCAGGAAATGCAGAAACATTGTTTAAGCAATTTGGATTTACTGTGGAAAATGTTGTAGATAAGGCTACTAAGGTAGTCGGTAGATAGTTAGAAAACATGTATCTAATCAATTCTTTCTAAGCTTCAGTGGGAGATTAAAGCTTCCTCTGAAGCTAAGTTTTAATTTATTTTCATGTGCCTTACTTGCTTAAATTAAAAAGTGGATGATTGGGGAATAATTAAGTAAACGATTCAAGCAAAATTAATATATAGTGGAGGTTATTATGAGTAAAGAAATGAATGATGTAAAAAATGCCATAATAAATGGTAAAACAGTACTTGGTATTGAATTTGGTTCAACTAGAATTAAAGCGGTTCTTATTGGTGAAGATAATGAGCCTATAGCTTCTGGTGGCCATGATTGGGAAAATAAATACATTAATAATATGTGGACATATAGTTTAGAGGATATTTGGACTGGTGTACAAGACAGTTATCAAAAGATGGCTGAAGAGGTTAAAGAAAAATATGGAGTAACAATTCAAAATATAGGAGCAATCGGATTCAGTGCAATGATGCATGGATATATGGCTTTTAACAAAGGCGGAGAGCTTTTAGTACCATTCCGTACATGGCGTAACACTATTACTGAAAAGGCTTCAGAAGAATTAACAAAACTATTTAACTATAATATTCCTCAAAGATGGAGCATTGCTCATCTTTATCAAGCTATATTAAATAAGGAAGAGCATGTAGCTGATATTAATTTCCAAACAACTTTAGAAGGATATATACATTGGAAATTAACTGGTGAAAAGGTTATTGGTATTGGTGAAGCATCTGGAATGTTCCCTATTGATATAGATACAAAAAATTATAATTCACATATGATAGAGCAGTTCGATAAATTGATTGCTTCTAAAAATTTCTCATGGAGACTTGGAGATATTTTCCCGAAGGTTTTAGTGGCAGGTGAAAATGCTGGTGTTCTTACGGTCGAAGGAGCAAAGCTTTTAGACGTTACAGGACAATTAAAATCAGGAATTCCACTTTGTCCTCCAGAAGGGGACGCAGGAACAGGTATGGTTGCAACTAATAGTATTGCAAAGCGTACTGGTAATGTTTCTGCTGGAACATCTGTTTTTGCAATGATTGTACTTGAAAAGGAATTGTCAAAAGCATATGAAGAAATTGATTTGGTTACAACACCTACTGGTAACCTAGTAGCTATGGTTCACTGTAATAATTGTACTTCAGATCTTAATGCATGGGTTGGATTATTTAAAGAATTTGCAGAAGCAATGGGTGTAGAAGTTAACATGAATAAGTTATTTGCAACTTTATATAATAAGGCACTTGAAGGAGATTCGGACTGTGGTGGTTTGTTAGCTTACAATTATTTCTCGGGTGAACATATAACGAATTTTGAAGAAGGTCGTCCATTATTTGTGCGTTCGCCAGAAAGTAAATTCAACCTAGCTAATTTCATGCGTGTTAATTTATTTACATCATTAGGAGCATTGAAAACTGGTTTGGATATTCTTCTCAAACAAGAAGGAGTAAAACTTGATGAAATTTTAGGTCATGGTGGCTTATTTAAGACTAAAGATGTAGGACAAAAGATTATGGCTGCTGCTATGGATGCACCAGTTTCTGTTATGGAAACTGCAGGAGAAGGCGGAGCATGGGGAATTGCAATACTTGCTTCATATATGCTAAACAAAGCAGAGAATGAGACATTAGATGATTATCTAACACAAAAAGTATTTGCAGGGAAAATGGGTACAAAGATAGAGCCAGATCCTAAGGATGTTGAAGGTTTTAATGAATTTATCAAACGTTACACCAAGGGACTTGCTATTGAAAGAGCAGCAGTAGACAATCTTAGATAAATATTTAGTATAATACACCCATTAAGGAGCTGCTACAAAACTAAAATAATTAGTTTTGTAGCAGCTCATCTTGTTTGTAAAAATCATTAACATCATTTGGATGGCACAAATATGTAGGTCTTGATCTGGAAGTTATCTCATTAGATTATAATCTAACTTTATTTTGGTTTCTCCATTTTCTAGGGGGCATATTATAAACTTCTTTGAAAGCCCTAGAAAAATAGAATTGATTTGGATATCCAGTAAGTTCAGCAATATCTTTAATTGCTATATCATCATCTTTAAGCATTTCACAGGCTTTAGACAGCCTATACGTTATTAAAAATTCTTGTGGTGAAGTTTTCATGGAATTTTTAAATATTTTGCCAAAGTAACTTCTGTCTAAATTACACCACTTTGAAATATCTTCAACTGAAATATTTTTATTATAATTCTTTTCAATATAGTTAATAGCTTCTCTTACATAGAATTCCTGAAGATTACTAGACTTAGTTGTATTATTAAAACTTGAATTTTCTAATAATGAGTAAAAGAATAAATAAAGATGCCCCAGAATAGCGGAATCAGGTGAAGTTGGATTATTTATTATAAACATCAAATTTTCTATAATAGAATTTTCAGTACTAAATTCCTTTGGTATAAAAATAGGGTTTTTAGCTGATATGCCTATTTCATCTAAATATCGTTGTGCTTTTAAACCTTCAAATTCTATCCAAACATAGTGCCAGGGATCGTCCTTATCTGCTTCATAAGTATTTATTATGTTTGGAGTTATTAAAAAGCCTTCTCCAGCCTTTATTGTATATGTAGATGTCTTATTTGTCCTATCATTAATTGAGTAAAGTTTTCCTTTTCCAGATAAAACATAATGAAAAAGATAATGATTTTTAACCGTTGGTCCAAAAGAATGTAGAGGATCGCAGCGTTCTGAACCAAATTGGTAAAGAATAATATCAACATAATTAATATTGTTAAATATATAGCTTTTAAAGTCAGGCATAAGTTTTGTACCACCTTTTATAAAATTTACAGAGTATGTATATTCTTCGTATAGCATAGAATATATACTTTTGCGTCCACTATTGCACAATAATTGAATAATATAGCAAAAGTATATATTTTAAACTTTTATATTCTATGTATTTGTTTTCATTTAAATGATAGAATCTAATCATGGAAAGCAAGTAAATGCTTATATAACAACATGAAGCGTGAATAAGTAGAATAAGCTTATAAAGCAAAGCTTAAAATATTTAATTATAAAAATAATATATTAATTCTATATTAATAGTTTTTGGTTATTCTGTAAAGCATTACAAAACTTATTTTTAATTAAAAAAAATATATTGACCTTAAGTAAAATGAAAAACGTAAAATTAGATTTTTAATATTAGTGTAATAAGCTATATATTAAATATAAAGGCACATTTTGAAATTTTATTTTATACAAAAATAGGAGGGGATTATTGTGAAAAAGAGAATTGTTTCATTATTATTAGCTAGTATGATGGCTGTTACAGGTTTAGTTGGATGTGGTAATTCAAATACAGTGGCAACTAGTGGACAAGATACATCTAAAGCATCTAGTGGGGGAGACGTACACATTACTTATGCTCTTTGGGATTCAAATCAAGAAAAGGGTATTAGAAAAATGGCAGATGAATTTGAATCGAAAAACACTGGTATAAAAATTGATTTACAAGTTGTAGGGTGGGCTGATTATTGGACAATGTTAGAAGCAGCAGGAACAGGTGGATCTCTTCCAGATACTTTCTGGATGCATTCAAATGAAATTTATAAATATGCATCTAATAACATGCTTATGGATTTGACAGATAAGATTAATAAGAGTAATGAAGTAAAATTATCAAATTATCCAGAAGGATTAGTAAAAATATACAATCAAAATAATAAACAATATGCGGTTCCAAAAGATTACGATACAATAGGTCTTTGGTATAATAAAACAATGTTTGATAAAGCAGGACTTTCATATCCAGATGAAACATGGACTTGGGATAAATTATATGATGTAACAAAAAAATTAACAACTGGTGATGGAAAGCAATATGGTTTCTTAGCACCACTGCATAATCAAGAAGGATATTATAATTTCGTATACCAAAATGGTGGAACAATTATAACTGATAAAAAAGAATCAGGATATGATAACCCTAAGACAATAGAAGCGATGAAATATTATACAAAATTTGTGAGTGATGGTTTATCACCTAAGATTTTTGATGATGCTGCACGCGCACAAGCAATGCAAAATGGATTATGTGCAATGGGATTATTTGGTTCATGGAATTTAAGCGGGTTTGCATCAAATGATTATATGGCTAAAAACTTTAATGTTGCTGTATTACCTTCAGCAAATGATGGAAAGAGAGCTACTATTTTTAATGGACTTGGAAATGCGATTTCAGCTAAGACAAAACATCCAGAAGAAGCTTGGAAATGGGTTCAATACTTAAGCTCAAAAGAAGGACAAACTAAACAAGCTGAGCTTGGAGTAGCAATTTCAGCATACAATGGTACAGCTGATGCATGGGTAGCTTCTAATAAAACATTTAATATAAAATGCTTTATTGATATGGTTAAATATGCACAAATAAGACCATATTCAAATACTACTGCTAAATGGGAAGATAAAGCTTATGAATTATTGAAAGGTTCATTTACTGGAGAAAAACCCGTTGAAGATGCATGTAAAGAAACAGCAAAAATGATGAATGAAGTTTTGAAGCAAGAAAAGTAAAATATATAAGTATTATTGCGGCAACAAACTATATGTTGCCGTAATTTTTAAAATACCTTATAGGAGATGAAATTATGGCAAAAGATATAACACTAACTAGAAGAAAGCCATCTAAAAAAACTATAAATGAATGGAAATGGGCATATGCTTTAATTGCGCCTACTATTATTGGACTTATAGTTTTAAATATTATTCCAATTCTTCAAACATTGTATTTAAGCTTCTTTAAAAGTGGAGATTTTGGAAAAGGAAATATATTTGTAGGATTTTCTAATTATAAAAAGATGTTTACAGATATACAAGTATGGCATGCAGTAGGAAACACATTAAAATATACAATAATTGTTGTCCCAGTTACGGTTATTATAGCTATGATTTTAGCAGTATTACTTAATTCTAAAATAAAAGGTAAAGGGGTATATAGAACGATTTATTTTATTCCAATGATTGCAGCACCAGCAGCAATAACAATGGTTTGGAAATGGCTTTATAATAATCAGTTTGGTCTTATTAATTATATGTTATCAAAAATTGGTATTAACGCAGTTAACTGGATAGATAATCCTAAAGTTGCATTATATTCTGTAGCAATAATAGGAATTTGGAGTACAGTTGGATATAGTATGGTATTACTTATTGCAGGTCTGCAAGAAATCCCTAAAGATTACTATGAGGCATCAAATATTGATGGTGCGTCGCCAGTTAAACAATTTTTCAATATAACAATACCTTTAGTATCACCAACATTATTTTTTGTTATGGTAACAAGCATAATTCAGGCGATGCAGGTATTTGATGTTATTTATATGATGATTGATGTAACTAGTCCGTCTTATGATAAAACAGTCTCATTAGTTTATTTATTTTATAATAGTTCCTTTAAATATTCAGATAAGGGCTATGGCTCAGCAATAGTAATGTTACTTCTTGCTATTATTATGATAATAACAGTGATTCAAATGAAAGCTCAAAAGAAATGGGTAAACTACATGTAGAAAGGAGAAATATTATTATGAAAAGTATGAATAAAAAGAACAATATATCAAAATTAAGTATACATTTATTTTTAGTATTAGGCGTTGTTATTATGATTTTACCATTTGTATGGATGGTATTCACATCATTTAAAACTGTGTCAGAATCTACATCAATGAATCCCTTTATTATTCTTCCATCAGAGTGGAAATTTGAAAATTATACACAAGCAATAAAGCAAAATAACTTTATTATGCTATATTTTAATACATTTGCAATGATGAGTTTAAGAATATTTTGCTCTGTGGCTTTTAGTGCTATGGCAGCTTATGCATTTGCAAGATTAAAATTTCCTGGAAGAGATTTCTTATTTGGATTAGTATTATTTCAAATGATGGTTCCAGTACAACTTTTTATAATTCCACAATATTTAATGGTAGATGCAATTGGAATGAGAAATTCAATCTTTGCATTACTATTTCCAGGCTTAGTTAGTGCATTTGGTACATTTCTATTAAGGCAATTCTTTATGGGGCTTCCAAAGGAATTAGAAGAATCAGCAACGCTTGACGGATGTAATATAGGACAAACTTTCCTAAAAATAATGCTTCCACTTACAAAGTCAGGTTTAGTGGCTCTTGGTATATTTACAGCATTATTTGCATTTAAAGATTTAATGTGGCCATTAATTGTTAACTCAAATGCAGATGCTGCAACTTTATCATCAGCACTTGCAAAAATTCAAAGTGCATATTCAGTTAATTATCCACAGCTTATGGCAGCTTCAGTGCTCGCTATTTGGCCAATGCTTGCAATATATATTGTATTCCAAAAGCAATTCATCGAAGGTATTGCAACTTCAGGAGGAAAGCTTTAGTTTAAAAATAATTGACAGAAATGCATAGGGAGGAAGTAAGATGGCAATAAAATTTAATGAAAAATCTAGAGAATTTCATTTATACAATAGTAGTATCAGCTATATCATAAAAGTATTACACAATAATCAATTGGGAAATTTATATTATGGAAAAAGAATTCATCACAAAGAGTCTTTTTCATATCTTTTGGAAGGGGGCATGCGTCCCTTAGCAGCATATGTATTTGAAGGTGATACAAACTTTTCGTTGCAACATACAAGACAAGAATATCCATCTTATGGCACAACGGACTTTAGATATCCTGCATTTGAAATAAAGCAGAGAAATGGAAGTCGGATAACTAATTTTGAATTTGAGGCTTATAACATTTTTAAAGGTAAAAAGAAACTAGAAAAACTTCCAGCAACCTACGTAGAAAATGAAATTGAAGCACAAACCTTAGAAATAATATTGTACGATAAGCTTATAAAAACAAGATTATTGCTAAGTTATACTATTTATGAGGAGCTGCCTATAATAACAAGAAACGCAAAATTTCTGCATGAGGGGAAAGAAGAAATTATTTTAACAAAAGCAATGAGCAGCAGTTTAGATTTGCCAGACTATGATTATGAAATGGTGCATTTAGCAGGTGCTTGGAGCAGGGAAAGACATGTAAAAACTAAAAAACTAGAACAAGGAGTCCAATCAATTTATAGCTTAAGAGGCACAAGTAGTGCAGAACATAATCCCTTTATAGCATTAAAAAGGCCAAATACAACTGAATTTGAAGGTGAAGTTTATGGATTTAGCTTAGTTTATAGTGGTAATTTTTTAGGTGAAGTACTTGTAGACACTCATAACACATCGAGAATTATGCTAGGAATCCATCCAAATATGTTTGAATGGATATTACATGAAAATGAAAGCTTTCAAACTCCAGAAGTTGTAATGGCTTATTCAGACGAAGGATTAAATGGAATGAGCCAAGCTTATCATAAATTATATAGAACCAGATTAGCTAGGGGATATTGGAGAGATAAATCACGTCCAATATTAATAAATAACTGGGAGGCTACAACCTTTGATTTTAATGAAGAAATAATACTTAATATTGCTAAAACTGCAAAAGATTTTGGAATAGAATTATTTGTATTAGATGATGGTTGGTTTGGAGAACGTAATGATGATAAGGCAGGTCTTGGAGACTGGTACGTAAATACTAAAAAACTTCCGGATGGAATAGTTGGACTTTCTAAGAAAATAGAAGAAATGGGAATGAAATTTGGGCTGTGGTTTGAGCCTGAGATGGTTAATAAAGATAGTAATTTATATAGAAATCATCCTGACTGGATTATTCATACACCAAACAGAACAGTATCTCATTGTAGAAATCAATATATATTAGATTTCTCTAGAAAAGAAGTAGTTGATTATATATATGAAGCTATGTCAAAGGTATTACGCGAAGCTTCAATATCATATGTAAAATGGGATATGAATAGATATATAACTGAATGCTATAGCGTAGCTAAAACGGCAGAAAATCAAGGGAAGGTAATGCACGAATATATTTTGAGTGTATATTCATTATATGAAAAATTAACATCTGAATTTCCATATATTTTATTTGAGTCATGTTCAAGTGGTGGAGCAAGATTTGATCCAGGAATACTTTACTATGCGCCACAAGGTTGGACAAGTGATAATACAGATGCAGTTGAAAGAATGAAAATACAATATGGAACATCGTTTGTATATCCTATAAGTAGTATGGGAGCCCATGTATCAGAGGTACCAAATCAACAGGTGATTAGAACAACTCCACTTGAAACTAGAGCAAATGTAGCATACTTTGGAGCTTTTGGATATGAACTAGATTTAAATAATTTATCCAATAAAGAAAGAGCATTAGTAAAAAAACAAGTTGAATTTATGAAAGAAAAAAGAGAGCTAATACAAAAAGGGACTTTTTATAGATTAGTAAGCCCTTTTGAAAATAATATAAATTCTTGGATGGTTGTATCAGAAGATAAATGTGAGGCATTAGTTGGATATTATAAAATACTAAATACAGCAAATGATGGTTTTAAGAGAATTAAATTGCACGGGTTAGATTCAAATAAGAAATACTATATTAATGATAATAAACAGAATGTATTTTTTGGTGACGAATTGATGTTTGCTGGAATACCAGTAAAACAAGAAGATTTTTGCAGCAAAGGTGGAGATTTTACGTCAATTATATATTATTTAAAAGAAGCATAGATATCCTAGCAGGTATTTTATACTTATACAGTGAACTACCATAATCAGAAATATTTTTTTATGTAAGAAAACTGTTTGTCTTTTGTGACTGCTTCACGATGGATAAGCTAAATATGGCGGGAGATATAATTAAAGTCTTAAAGAAAAAAATCAAAGGAGGTGAATTTTGAAATCAAAAGAGATATAGCATGATTTCAGAATTAAGTAAATCTCACAATTTGGTGGAAATAAAAAACTTTGAGGAGGTTAGGGATGTGAAAAAAGTTTTAGCAAAAATTTTATGTATATCTATCATAACAGTAATGGCGCCAGCCTCAGAAATACAGGCTTCGGCAACTAACTCCATGACTGTAGACTGCGCAAGTGTGCTTAGGGATGCAACACATTGCGCAAGTGGTTCACTTTATGGAGTCACTGAAACTAAACCGGCGGATGTTAGTGGTCTCGTAGCTCCGCTTAAACCATATGTAATGAGAAATCCGTCCAGAGGGGGATCTGGAAACCAGCATGACTTTGGTGCTACAATACCTGTTTCGGAAAAGCTTGCCTCAGTTCCAAGTGCTAAAGTATCGATTGATTTGGCAGATATGCTTCCAGGTTGGCCATACCAATGGCCAGGTATGACAAGCTGGCTCAATCAGGTAACTTCCTTTATCTATGACAAGAAAGCATCTGGTCGCAACAATTATTATGGTTATGAGATATGGAATGAACCTGACGGTACTTGGAACTCTGCTAATGGAAATTTCAATGATATGTGGAAGCAGACTTACAACGTTATTCGTGCAAATGATTCAGGTGCTAAAATAATAGGTCCTTGCTACAGCTATTATAATCGTACTAGTATGAGTAACTTTTTAAGTTTCTGTAAAACGAACAACTGTCTTCCTGATATAATGAGCTGGCATGAGCTTTGTGGAATAGAAGGAGTATCACCGAATTTAAGAGATTATAGGCAATTGGAAAATTTCTTGGGGATAAGCGCATTGCCGATTAGCATAAACGAATATTGTGATGCTGACCATAACCTTGAAGGGCAGCCAGGATCATCAGCACGTTTTATAGGGAAATTTGAGCGTTATAAGGTAGAGAGTGCATGTATATCTTGGTGGTTTGTTCCGTCTCCGGGAAGATTGGGAAGTCTTCTTGCTACTGATACGAACAAGGGTGCAGGCTGGTATTTCTATAAATGGTATGGAGATATGACTGGAAAAATGGTTGATGTTACACCGCCAAATGATGACAGTAATCTTGTAGATGGAGCTGCATGTGTTGATTCGGGTAGCAAGTCTATCAGTTTTATTTTTGGCGGACCAAATGACGGTACAATAAGTACAACATTCAAAAACCTCCCATCCTTTATCGGATCCACAGCATCAGTTAAGGCTGAGAAAATTGATTGGGTAAGCAAGGATACTGTATCATCTGGGCCATCCACAATTTCAACTTCGAATTATTCTGTGGTGAACGGACAGATTACTGTAACGCTAACAGGTTGCAACAATAGTTCAGGATACCGTATCTACATTACTCCGGGAACTGGCGGTATTGTGTCTGGAGGAACATACAAGTTGATCAACCGTGAAAGCGGAAAGGCGTTGGATGTTTACAATAATTCAACAGCAGACGGTACTAACGTCATACAGTGGAGCGCTAATAGCGGCAATAATCAGAAATGGGTTATTACAAACCTGGGCAATGGGTATAAATTTATAAATGTTAATAGTAAAAAGGCGTTGGATGTTTACAATAATTCAACAGAAAATGGAGCTGACGTCATACAGTGGACTGATAATGGACAGAAAAATCAGATATGGAATATTGTAGACTTGGGAAATGGATATTACAATTTGGTAAATGTCAACAGTGGCAAATTTTTGGATGTTGATAATAAGTCAACAGCAGACGGTGCTAATATACTACAGTGGAGCAGTAATGGTGGTTACAACCAACAGTGGCAGATTGTAACTTCGTAATTCAGAAATAAATATTTAAATGCACCTCAAATGTTATATAAAAATCTGACATTTTGAGGTGCTTTTTATTAAAACATACACCCATTGTTTGACCAGTTAAATGAATTTTTTCACCGAAATACCAATTAGGTCAGAAGATTCTTGTAAGGATGGTGGAGATTTTTTATGAGTATAGAAATGAATAATATAAAAAATGCCATCATCAATGGTAAAACAGTACTTGGTATTGAATTTGGTTCAACTAGAATTAAAGCGGTTCTTATTGGTGAAGATAATGTACATATCGCTTTTGGTGGCCATGATTGGGAGAACAGATATTAAAGAATTTGCAGAAGCAATGGGTGTAGAAGTTGATATGACGAAGTTATTTGCAACTTTATATAATAAGGCACTTGAAGGAGATTCTGACTGTGGTGGCTTGTTGGCTTATAATTATTTCTCGGGTGAACATATAGCGAATTTTGAAGAAGAATATTCATTGTTTGTGCGTTCATCAGAAAGTAAATTCAACCTAGCAAATTTCATGCGTGTTAATTTATTCACATCATTAGGTGCACTAAAAACTGGTTTGGATATTCTTCTTAAACAAGAAGGAGTGAAGCTTGATGATATTTTAGGTCATGGCAGCTTATTTAAGACTAAAGATGTAGGACAAAAAATCATGGCTGTGGCTATGGATGCACCGGTTTCTGTTATGGAAACTGCTGTAGAAGGCGGAGCATGGGGAATTGCAATACTTGCTTCATATATGCTCAATAAAGCGGAGAATGAGACATTAGATGATTATCTAACACAAAAGGTATTTGCAGTAAAAATGGGTACAAAGATGAATCCTGATCCTAAGGATGCTGAAGGTTTTAATGAATTTATCAAACGTTATACTAAGGGACTTGCTATTGAAAGAGTATCAGTAGATAATCTTAAATAAATATTTAGTATTATACACTCATAGATGAGTAAAAGTATAATGTATTAAAGAAAGCAGGTTTTGCAATAAATGAATAAAAAGCAAAACCTGCTTTTTATTTTCGTTATTTAGGGAATAAAAAAGCCTTTATAAAAAAGCATTCACAAATTGTTAACAAAAATTTAATTGTTTAGTACTAATTATAATAAAATAGCTATCAATAAGAATAAAATTAATATATAATTAGTGGACAAATAAAATTAATTTATATGAAATTAAAATGTTGAACAATATAAAGATATTAGAAATATAACTGAATTAAGGCACAATCAAATAAATAACAAGTCCGTTTGCCAGCTTATTTTCCATCATAGGGAAACTCGACTCGTATACACTCGCTGAGCACGTGATTCACACAAAATCATTTTTTATATGATGTTAACTCATAAATGAGTTAACTAAGTTCAAGGAACCAAATCAAGGATTTGGACTTTCATTTGTCTACTCACGTCGGCAAATTGACATAATAGGCCCACTATGAGGGCAATTTGCCTTCTTGCCTGATGAAAAATATCCATGGCAAC
>Ga0224516_1000281_pt1 | contig 12327 bp, 13 predicted proteins | sample IRFST0metaG_FD_179884 | JGI IMG/M metagenome (GOLD analysis project Ga0224516, IMG submission 179884) | Peat soil microbial communities from Stordalen Mire, Sweden - IR.F.S.T0 | ecosystem: Environmental > Terrestrial > Soil > Wetlands > Peat | place: Sweden: Norrbotten County, Stordalen Mire... | reverse complement strand
TTTGTAAGCGTCAAAGAATCGACGCGTAGCGGTAGTATAATTTAAGTGATAAAATAAACCCAACAGAAAAACTTATATTCTCTGTTGGGTACAATTTTATATAGAAATAATTATTTGGTAGTCTTAACGCGCAGTTCATCTGAAATACTTTCAGACCATGGCATACATTTTTCTAGTATGTCCCTTTCCTTAACTTCTGAATTTGCAAACATTTCAAATAAATATACTAAATACTTTTCCACTGCTAAGCCATTAGCTTTAGCCGTTTCAGTAATACTATAAAGTACTGCACTTGATTTTGCGCCTTTTACTGTTTTGGAAAACATCCAGTTTTTTCTGCCAATTACAAATGGTTTTATAGCTCTTTCAGCTGCATTATTATCAATTTCAAGACATCCATTTGTCAAGAAAGTTCTCATATATGGCAACAACTTTTGAGCATATGCAAGAGCTTTACCTAAAGGACTTTTAGGAAGAGCATTAACAATTTCAGTATCTACATATTCTTGAAATTTACTAAGAATGGGTGCAGATCTCTTGAGCCTTATTGCATGTCGATCACCATAATAATCATCACTACCTATATATTGTTCCCTTAGATCTTTTTCAACTTCATAAAGTTGCTCACAATAATTAAACCCTTCTAATGCGTGAGATTGCTTTAGAGCTTCAGGGTTTAAGGTTGATATTATATCAAAGAATTTTCTTCGAATATGGGCCATACAATATAGTCTTTTTATATTCTTAACTTTATTATAGCCATCATATCCATCTGTTTGAAGATATCCAGAAAAACCTTCAAGAAATTCTTCAGCACAAGAGCCAGATCTTGTTTTCTGATAATCATATAAAATTATGTGGTTCTCTATGCCTCCGGAGCGATATAGCCACATGAACCTTTTTGAGTTGGAGTCTTTTCCGTTTTCTTCAATAACTTTCACATAGGTTTCATCGGCATGGATATAATTTCTTCTTAAGAGTTCCTCTTTCATATAATGAAAAACAGGCTGAAGTTCATTTGCACAACTTATTATCCAGTTGGATAATGTTTGTCTTGAAAGATTAACATTCATCATCTTAAAATATGATTCCATTCTATATAATGGCATTGCATATTGATATTTCATGCTCACAACATGAGCTAATAATTCATTTGAAGCCATACTTTTATATAAGAAAGTATTTGGAATTTTTGCAGAAATTATATTGGATTTATCAGCATCCGCTTCGCAATTTTTGCAAGCATATGTATATGAAATATGTTCTTCTATGTAAAGTTCTGCTGGTTTATATTTTAAAATTTCTTTTGATTTTTTTCCTATTACCACTAAATTATTTCCACATTTATCGCAAACCTCTTCAGATTCATCAAGCTTGTGTTCAATTGTAACTCTATCTAGGCCGGATAAATTATCTTTCTTTCCTAAATGAGAAGATGATTTTTTTCTTGTATATGTAATTTCTTCAATAGTAGGCTCATCTATTTTAAGATCACTGTTTTTTTCAGCATCATTAAAAAGTGAGAGCTGTCTTGAATCAACTTGTTCACTAGATTGTCCAAAAATTTTTCTGTTTTTATTAAGAATCTGCCCTTTAAGAAAAGCCAATTCATTTTTTAAATCATCAATTTCCCTATCTTTTGATTCAATGTCTTTTTCCATTTTGGAAATCAATAATTTTGTTTTTTCATCAAGTTGATCTTCTAAATTTAAAATATCCATTCCTATACCTCACAACAAATATAGGAATATATTACCACAAAACCCTCAATTCCGAAACTTGTAAAAGTTCAAAATTAAGGGTTTACAGCAATATTTGTTTTAAAAGCTATTTCTTACTTCAATTGGCTTAAATTTAGACTTAGTTCTAACTTCATATCCCATAAGCAGCCATTTCAATTCCTCTTTGTTGATTTTAAGAGCTTCGTCTGGAGTCATCGGCCATTTTAATTTACTATTTTCAAGTCGGAAATAGTACAGCCAGAATCCTTCATCAAAGTGAAGGATCTTAATTCTATTCATTTGCCTATTGCAAAAAACAAACAAGGCTTTTTCAAACGGATCCAGCTTTAGCTGCGTTTGCACAATCACGATTAACCCATCAATGCTTTTTCTCAAATCTGTTATTCCACACGCAAGATAAACTGTATTAACTTTATTAAGATTAAACATTTGTAATCAAATCCTTAAGTAAACTACTCAAAATAGCTATTTCATTAGCCGGTACATATATTTTAGCGGCTCCTATTTCTATTATTATATTAGGTCTATCAGCTGGAACTACGGTGATTTCAGTTGTTACTTTTTCTTCTCTCATTGAAATTGCATGAAACTGTAAATTATTATCTTCATTCTTGAATTTCTTTTTATAGTAATGAAATTGACTTTTAGTAATGTGATTTGCATTGCAGAAAGTTCCTAACGTTCCTTCGTAAGAAGAAAAGGTAGCAACAATTTCTCTCCAATTTATCTTTTCATTATTATTCATATAAATAAACCTCCATTGTTAAAATCTATGTTAATTTTAACAATGAAGGTTTATATTTATCTATCCGTTAATTTTTTTACGTTTACAAAATTTTGTGTGAATTATAAATTATGTTTGTTTAGGTGAAGCTACCCTTACCGTTCAAAAAACACAACCGCCCGTAAGTAGCTATTTAAGCCACCTACAGGCGGTTGTGGATATGTATGGTGGAGGCGAGGCACGACCTTTAAAATCCACAATTATATAAAATATACTTTATATAATAGTCATTCATTATCAATACCTTCTTGTTTGATTAATGTTAACCAAACATCTAATTATCCTTATTAAAATCAATGTATTATATTATGTTTTAATTTAAAAAAACAATTTTTTATTTAAATAATCACATTTAACAATAGTATATGATATAGTAAGATATATTAAAGAACAAATCCATCCTAATGCTAATAATACATCAACAACTATAAAATATATAGATTCAAAATTTGAAAAACTATTTATTAATTTTTCACCAATCATTCTCCATGGTATATAATAATTTACATACCCTTGATATGCTATAAACGTAGTTACAAACCACATTGCCAAACATATAATTCCAACCCAACTTAGTATATTTAGAAATATGCGTGTTTTTTTATACTTAACACCTTTTTTCCTTAATTTAATTCGTCTATATAAAAGAACTATTAATAGACACATAAATATCCATTGAATATCTGGCAAAAATATAGCTGGTATAAAACATTTTTTTATCGCTCCCATTCTTGTATAGTCAATCCCAAAAGCTAAAATAGTAGACATAATAATTCCAAAAATAAATTGTGAAATTTCTTTTTTAATTTCATCTTTAAAATTTATAGTAATCTCTATATTCTTTTTATCAAATTGCTTATCTTGTGAAACAAAGAGCTTGTCTTTCAATATTCTATGCATCTTCTTATTCATTATATTACATTCATCTATCCATTCTTTATAATATAATTCCTCATATGTAAGAACTTCCTGGAATGCATCACGCACAGATTCATCTCCTACTTTTGCACCACTATTCAAATTAATTATATCTCCCTCTGGTGGACCTATATATAAAGTAAAGTCTGGAGTCCACATTTTTCCTTTTGGAAAGTCAATTACATATTTTACTGGTTTTTGCTCAAAATCTTGTTTTTTAGTAAATTCAATTTTTGTATGCATCCAATTAAATATTTCTACTCCATTATGCAAATCATCTTTCCCTTTTATTGTGAAAGCAGAATCATCAATATCGAAGTCAGCTTTAACAGCTAAAGAGCCTTCTTCTTCATTATTACTCAAATACAAATACTTTTGTTCTTTTTTTGTTATATTAGTATCTATATCAACTAATTTAAAATTGCTACATTCTTTACAATTTTTATGGTAAAAGCATTCCTCTATACATTTTTGTTTTCTATCACATTCATCACAATTATTTTTATTATTATTAATACAATTGTTATAATTCCTATAGATGCCTAGAATCTTTTTTAAATATTTATCTATGTCTTCTTGTGTTGAAACCTCTCTACTATATTTTCCCCAGATTCTTTTTGTTTTACTAACTTGCTTTAAAAAACTATCAGAACAATCCTCATTGGTAATAGTAACATTATCTTTGTTAGAAGAATCTTCATCAACAATAAACTCAAATTTTATTCTAAATTCTTTATCAATCTCACTATTAAAATTACAAAAATCAACTTCTTCAGTACTCTTACTGTTACCACCAAAAACAGTTGCAGAATAAATATCTATTCTTTTCATATTCTCATTAAAGAATATTATTTGAAAGAATTTCCTAAACATTATATTTTTATAGGTTTCGCTGGCAACATTCGTCACTTTGCACTTTATATCCACATATACTCCTCCAAAAATATTAATTTTGATTAAATATTCGTTCTAAATTTTCCATTGCTTTTCTTGTACTCTTACGATTTATGCCAACAAAGGGAATATCTAACTTTTCCTCTATACACATTTGCTCTAAACTTTCAAAAAATACACCTTTTCTCTTTTGCATTCCTTTATTTGAATAAATATACGAAACAGCACATGAAGGCGACATTTCAATTCCCAAAATAGCTTCAATTAAATAATTTTGAGCTTTTATACCTTTTATCATTTCAATAACATTTTTTGCAATTGTTTTACAATGTTCTCTATACTCCTCAACATCATAATACTTTAATCCTGCTGGTTTTCTGCCTAATCCACTTTCATATCCATTAAAAGAACTTTCTGGGCAAGGCATTTGAATAATATTTATATCTCTTTGCATGATTAAATTAATTATAGGTCCAATTGACGAACTCCATTCTCCTTTTACAATTCCTTCTGCTTGAAATGCTTGACATAAAACACAAAATGGTACAAAAATAATTTTCTTGCTCCTTTTATCTATCAAAGTTTTCTTCACCATCCTCTAAACAGATCCTTTCATTAGTCTTTATTAGAGTTGCAATTTTATTAATCATAAATTTATCATAGAAGTTTGTTACTGCCTTAATGACATCTTCTCGTTGCTCATTTTCTGTTAATGGTACACCTAAAAAACATTGTGATTCGTAAGTTTTTGGTAAAAATCCTCGTATCAATAGTGCATTTTTCCTTTCCCAATTATCATTCAAATCATATACTGGTAACACCAATTCTATATCATACTCTTTTAATAATTGCTTATAACGATTAATCATCACTTCTAATTCAATTATAAATCCTTGATCTTTTCTTGCACCTTCAGCAATATAATTTATCCCCATCCTTTTACAAATCAAAATAGACATAACGTACATTGATGTTCTACATGTTAAACAATGAAATTGTGATATTGTTAACTGCCCATATTGTTCGCTTATTTCATTTGGAGTCATAGTAAAAATAGGTTGAAAAAAAGTCCTCCAAAAACCAACTATAGATTTTGTTCCAATAAATCTAGCTTGCTCTTCTCCATACTTTTTAATAATTCTTTTTGCCATATCTTCCGAATTTCTTATTCCCATTCCACAGCCATTATCATAGTTCACCATATATACAGAATAACCTTCTTCAATCAACTGACATGTTGCCAAAAACGAATCTCTTCCCCCTGAAAATAGAACCAATATTTCTTTTTTACAGTCTGACATACATTCTCCTCTTTTCTATAATATTCATTTAGTTTCAGCGTATAATTTCTAAAATGCTTTCATATATGCAATCAGTAGTCTTTAGTACTCTTTCTACTTGGTACTTATTCCCATTCTTATAAATATTGTCCCCTACCTTTAATTCATAGTCGGTCGTAATTTTATTCTCTTTCATACTAAATATGTTAATTATAACATGAGTATGATCAAACCCTTCACCTCTAACTACTTCAATCTCATTTTCACTAATCACAATGTTTCCTCCTCCAACTCAATATATACAATGCTATATTCATATAAGTAAAGTTATATTAATCATTACTTTTATTAAATTTCATTAGACTTCATATCCCCAAGTATTTGCTATTTTATATCTATGTATTCGAAAAATAATCATGTGCATAATTTTCATAATTATACAAATTATTATATATTATTAGTACTAAAACAACAAGACTTACTTCCTGCTTTGCATTACTTTACAAATAAAAATCAAATAATTATTAGTAATTAAAATAACCCATGAAAATATAATTGATATGCAATTCAATTTTAGTGTTTTTTTATTGTAATACTACCCGTAACAATAAAAAACCACAACCACCTACAAGTAGCTATTTAAGCCACATACAAATGGTCGTGGATTTTATGGTGGAGGCGAGGTGTCCAGAACCCCTATCCACAAACGTTTCTGTTAATAATTTTAAGCATTTCTAATTCTATAAATACATCCAATGCTAATTTAATCTTTACCTCTGTTGAATTCTATTACTAAAACTTCTATTCTATATGTAAGATTTTTATACATATAGAAAATTTGGACTGTCTACTTGCCCACAGGGAAAGTGATTCAATACGAAACAAGTTTCGTTTTCTCTACTTGCTCGAAGAGAAAGTTCTGCTAACCAAATGTAAAATTTGGAACATCACTTTTCTATATAGTTCAGTACATTTTTCACTATCATGTTTATAGTTCCATCACCATTTCTTTGTATTTCAAATTTACTTGAATCATTATAAGTATCTTCATTTATGTATAAGTCAATTTGCTTATCTATATTTAGTCTAACTCTTGTTAGTTTTTTATCAACCCAAGTTTTATCTACAGCTACTTCTTCACTTAGACCTTGTTGTTTTATATAATTAGAAAAATCTGCTTTTATTTGTGGTTGTTCATTAAAGAGTTCTTCTGAAAATGAATCTATGTTTATAGTCTCTTCTGATTTCAGCTTAGTTTTAATAGCAGTTCTAATCTCTTCTGCTTTTCCTGCATCTTCTGTAATATTTTTTCGTGTCCAATTTTCAGCAGCTTTTACAAAAGTCTTTGTCATATCTCTTTCATTTATAATAATACTTGCCCCTAAGAATGTATTTATAAAATAATTTGCTCCATATTCATCTTCTTTACTACTTTTTTGCTTATCTAATATCATTAAGTTATATTTTTCATCTTCTCTAATTGGCTTAAGAAATGCAGCCTTTTGTATCTTTTGTCCACTTCCAGGAAGTCCAGCAGCTTGAGGTACTATCCCTATTCCTATTTTTTGATCTACAAACTGAATCTCATGAGTAAAATTTTTCACATAATCCATTTTTAATATTCCTATCATTGGTCCTTGATCTGTAGTTATTGATACTATTATTAGGTCTCCTGCTGGGATATTTATATTGCCCTTCATTATTACGAATAATTGTCTAGCAAGTTCCTTAGATAAATTAATCAAATCACTGTCTATTCCATTTAAATAATCTTGTACAACTTCTTTAACTATATTTCTTTCAGGATTAAAGCGTGCATATTTAAGTTCTTCATCCTTTAAACATTTCTCTATATGCCTATATAAAAATTTATATATATCTTCATCTAATTCTAAATTGTATTCATTAAGCACAGGTTCTTCACCATTACTATCTAATATGTGGATAACTGCTTCATTTATGTTAATATCATTTATGTATTCCATCTATTTTCACCATCCAATTAATTTTATTACATTAGATATTATAAACTTTAATCTAGGTAAAAAAAAGTCTTTACATATTCTTGTATATTCATCTAATGCTATTTATTATTTATTTAGATTGAAATCCAAATCAAGTCTCGTCCAATATTCTATATAATTCCTATAATTAAACAACTTTACTCCCATGTATTTCACAAGCTCCAGTATATTCTAATATAAAATCTCTATTTTCCTTGTTTACCCCCTTACCTGGCATTATTGAAATTCTGCCATTAGCATATTTGACTAAATCTCTTAATAAATCTTTACCTGAAATAGCATTTTCATTTCCACCTTTAGTAAGTATTCTATCTATTCCAAGGTCAATTAATTGATCAATCGCAGAATATTTATTTTCTATTTCATCAAAAGCCATATGAAATGTTATTGTCATAGGTTTAGCTATTGAAACTAATTCCTTTATTATAAATTTATCCACTTTCAAATCTTTAAGTGCTCCAATTACAACTCCACTAGCACCCAAGTCTTTACACATCTGCACATCATATTTCATTATCTCTAATTCATCTTTTGTATAAGAAAAATCACCACCACATGGTCTTATCATAACCATAATTGGTATATCCAATTTTTCTAGTGTTTTTTTAATTGTGCCATAGCTAGGTGTAGTTCCATCTTCCATTAAATTATCACAAAGCTCAATTCTATTTGCTCCTCTTTCTGCTGCTAAAACAGCTTCCTTATAATTACCAACACATGCTTCAAACACAGTCATAAATTCCACCTCCAAATTATTGTATACTTTGATTATACCTAAAATAAAAAAACATTAAATCTAAATAACCTCGTTAAGTACTTTTAGTTTTTTAACTGATTACTTATCGAGGTTATTCAAATACATTAAAGAATACTTATTTGACTAGTACAACTCGTTAAATTGGTATATTATAATAGTATATAAGCTTGAATATATATTCAGGCTTATATACTATTATTTATAAACTTACTAAAAGGAGATAATTTTTATGCAAGAATTAGAAACTAGAATTATTGATATTGATGTTGATAATATCAGAAGTATTTTATTATCAAATGGCGCTAAAAAAGTGAAGATAGAAGATCAAATTAATGATATATATGATTTTAAAGATGGTAGACTTCTAGAAAAAAAAGGTTATGCCCGTATAAGGACTGTAAATGACATGCTTAATAGCAAAATTGTATATTTCATGACAACAAAGAAAATGATATCTCAAGAAATATTTAAAGTTATGGAAGAAAATGAAACAATAATACAAGATAAACAAATGGGTGAAGGAATATTTAAGTCTCTTGGACTTATTTTAAAAGAATCTAATAAAAAATATAGAGAAAGCTATAAATTACATGATTGCCTAATTGAAATAGATATAAATGATAAGAGCTTTTGCCCTTTTCCTTATTTAGAAATAGAAACTACCTCAGAGGAAAAACTAGAAAAAGTAGTTAAATTGCTTGGCTATACCTTAGAAGATACAACATCTCAAACTATTTACGATATTTTATCTCAAAAAGGACTACTTAATAATAACCCTAAAGGTGTTTAATGCACAATCAAACAAATATCCATCAAGCTAATTTAAAAATTAACTTGATGGATATTTTTATTTACTTAATGCTTACAGTTCTAAACTCAATTTTATCACTTCTATGATGTGACTTAGAGTATTCAAAAGGTTGCCCATTATCTAAGAATCCTACTTGCTCAACTTCTAATATTGGAAAATTACTTTCTATTTTTAACCATTCTTGCTCTAGTTCATTTGGCAAAATTGCACGAATTATCCTATGTGCACTTTTTATTTTTAACTTGAGATTTTTTTCAATATAATTATAAATTGAATTTAATAAAATATCATTTTTCACTCCTGGTATAAGACCTATAGGCATATATGTATAGTCAATTACGTGTGGTTCATCATCTGCATATCTAGCTCTTATTGTGTAATAAACAAAATCATCACAAGTAATTTTCAGTTTAGTTGCAATTTCTTCCGTTGGATGGATTACCTCAAATTTCAATACTTTAGAAGATACCATCTTACCTTTATTAGTTTCTGAAAATCCTTCAAATTGCCTTGCCATACTTAATTCTTGAACGTCAGCACCACCAACTGCTTTTACAAATGTTCCAGATCCTCTTCTCTTTATAATTAGCCCTTGGATAACAAGCTCATCAACAGCTTTTTTTATTGTAATTCTACTAACTCCGTAAGATTCGCACATTTCTTTTTCTAGTGGTAATTGTTCATTTGGATTATATTTGCCACTTAATATTCCATTTCTTATATCTTCAGCAATTTCTGCATACTTTGCCATTATATGTATCCCAACTCCTTACAACATAACCTATTTATGTATTAATTATATCATTTTTATACTTTATTATATACCCAAAGTTATAAAAACACCAATTTCAACTCTTATTATAAACACATTTATGTGCTTTTTACATTGTTTTTGCATTATTTAATATAATATTACCATTTAATAATACTTTTAAAACTTCTAATTTATTTTCCATTTTACTCATAACCAAATATTCTACACTTTGGGGAATGTTTTATGCTTAACATTATATTTCAAAAAATATTTATGAATAATAAGTTCAAAGGTTTCAATGCAATATCCAAAGAAAGGGTTAGGATAAAAGTTGTCATTATCTAATTTCTCGCAATCTGGTATTAAGAAAGTAATATCTGAATTCTTAGCTAAGGTACTTTGTGAATTACCAGTAAATGAAATTATCTTTAAATTTCTTTCTTTAGCTAGCATACATGTTTTTACGCAATGGTTGCCTTCCCCTGACTTGGATATAAGCATAACTGAATCTATTGTTTCTACATGGTTATCGAAAAGAATATCAAAATCTATAAATGTAGAAAGTACACTTTTCTTTCCAATGACTAATAATTTCATATACATATACTTTGAAACAAGCTCCGAAAAACCTTCTGCTGAAACGAGTATATTCCCTTTATCAATACAATCTATAAAATCATCAATAGCATTATCATAATTAGTGCTAAAAATTTGCCTATTTTCCATAACATTAATAATATCACTGTTATCTTGTGTGGATGCTTTCTGTTTTAATGAATAAACTAATTCTACAAATCCGTTATAGCCTAGTTTTTTTGATAATCTCATTATGGTTGATGGTGATGTATATGTTTTTTTAGCTATTCCTCTTATTCCTTCATCCATACAAGTATCAATATTATTTAATATATATGTAATTATACTTTCTTCAAGAGAAGTACATTTTATATCTCCAAATAGTTTTGTTACATCAAGCATTTTTTAACACCTCTTGTTTTTATATTTTCACATACTTCTATGATAACATGTTCCAGTCTATGACAACAGGTTTCTAAAACTCTTTAAAGTATTTAATTTATAGTTTTTATATAGTACTATTCAATTAACACATATCAAAGAAAATAGACAAGCATACTGACTTATTATTTATTTTAATATGCCTAATAGAAAGATAATTATTAAAATTCCTAATACATAGGCGTATAAAAAATACAGTTATAGATAAATTTACAGAAGAAGGAAGGTACTAAATATGAATGTAATTATTGTTGAAAATTATGATGAAATGAGTAGATTAGCAGCTATAAATATAAAAGACGTTATTACTGAAAAGCCAAATGCAATTTTAGGATTAGCTACTGGAAGTACTCCAATAGGAACTTACAAGGAACTCATAAAAATGAATAACGACAATGAAATAGATTTTTCTAAGGTTAAAACTATAAACTTAGATGAATATATAGGTTTAGGTGAAAAAAATACTCAAAGTTATAGATATTTTATGAATGAAAATTTATTTAATCATATTAACATTAAAAAGGAAAATACGTTCCTACCTAATGGATTAGCCAAAAATATTCAAGAAGAAACAAAGAACTACGATAAAAAAATAGATGAACTTGGAGGAATAGATATACAAATTTTAGGAATAGGTACTAATGGGCACATTGCATTTAATGAACCAAATGAAGTTTTAACATCTGGTACTCATTTAACTGATTTAACGCAAAGTACAATTAATGCAAATTCAAGATTTTTCAATTCAATTGATGAAGTCCCTAAAACTGCTATAACAATGGGATTAGGTCAAATAATGAAATCAAAAAAGATATTATTGCTAGCATATGGTGAAAATAAAGCTGAAGTTGTAAAAGAAGTTCTATCAGGACAAATAACCAGTAAAAATCCTGCTACAATGTTACAAATGCATAAAGATGTAACTATAATAATAGATAAGACAATAGAAGACTTGATAAAAATAAAAAATATACACCAATAAAAAAAGCAGCTATGCTGCAATCAAGAACTTAAAGACATTTCAACCCTACCCCCCTACTCTTAACTCTTAACTGAATAAACGGAGGTGGTAACATGTTAATTAAAAACTGTAATATTATTTATTTAAACAAAATAGAAAATGGCTCAATACTTGTTGAAAATGGAAAAATCAAAGAAATTAATCCAATTACATGCTCTGATGAAAATATATTCGATGCCCATGGTCTATATATTTCACCTGGTTTTATTGATGTTCATATTCATGGTGCTGGTGGCTTCGATACAATGGATGGTACTGATGAAGCAATTAATGCTATTGCCAAAACAATAGTTAAACACGGAACAACTTCATTTACACCTACAAC
>Ga0224516_1000280_pt1 | contig 12330 bp, 14 predicted proteins | sample IRFST0metaG_FD_179884 | JGI IMG/M metagenome (GOLD analysis project Ga0224516, IMG submission 179884) | Peat soil microbial communities from Stordalen Mire, Sweden - IR.F.S.T0 | ecosystem: Environmental > Terrestrial > Soil > Wetlands > Peat | place: Sweden: Norrbotten County, Stordalen Mire... | reverse complement strand
TGGCGTCGGTCAAATCGTAGGAGTGCTCAACCATCTGTTGCGTCGGAGGACCGAATCCGGCCTTCTGCATCTCAGATGAGAGCGCATCGATGCTCGGGTACCTGCCAAGTTCGACGTCGACGGTCTCCGGAAAGTACAAGGCGAGCGGCACACGGTGGCGGATTACCCACTCTGAGTCAGTAACGGTGCAGAGCCGACCGCCCCTCCTCAGCACGCGGAACGCTTCGTCGAAGGCGGCTCGCCTGTCGACAAAGTGATGAACGGCATCGACCGAGAAAACCAGATCGAAGGATTGGTCAGGGAGTCCCAACTGCTCAGCGGACCCTTGTACGGATTGCACTTTGCAAGCGCGTCCGCGCAGCTTCTCAAGCATGGCCGCGGACGGGTCGAGCCCAACGCAATCACAGCCAACCAGCTCCCTCATGGCACAGATGTAGTTGCCTGTTCCGCAACCCACCTCCAGCACGCGCGCCGCCTGGTTCAGTGGGGCGCTGAGGCACGCCAGCACTTCGGGATGGACGCGCCGGTGCTTTGCATATCTCGCCGCCAAGGCTTCATAGTCTGTCTTCATGATAAGCGCAGGTGGGCTATGTCTGCCGAGTCAGAATGGAACGACCGACTCACACCGGGACCGTGGGTTACGCTCGGGACCGGTAAGAGAACCAAGGCGCAGAGCCACAACGGAGGAGTCGGTCATGAGCAATTGTACTCGATATCTAGGTCTGGATGTTCACGCTGAAACCATCACCGCGGCCATCGCCGAGGGGCGGGGACGCATTCGGAGCATCGGCAAGTTCCCAAACCGCCCCGAAGCCGTGCGCAAGCTCATCGAGAAGCTGGGCGGCGGCAGGAATCTGAGGGTCTGCTACGAGGCCGGCCCGACGGGCTATGCCCTGTACTGGCAGCTCACCAAGCTTGGCGTCGACTGCGAGGTCATCGCACCTTCGCTCATCCCCAAGAAGGCCGGTGACAAGGTGAAAACCGATCGCCGGGACGCCGAGAAACTTGCCCAGTCCTACCAAGCCGGCGACCTTACGCCGGTCTGGGTGCCCACGCCCGAGCACGAGGCACTGCGAGATCTCGTTCGTCAGCGTGCCGCCGCGAAAGCCGATGAGAGCCGCGCCAAGCACCGTTTGGCCAAGCACTTGCTTCGTCGCGGTCTGCGTGAGCCCGAAGAGAGTGGAGCCTGGACGCACCCGTGGTGGCGCTGGGTCCAGTCGCTCCAGTTCGAGCACGAAGCCCAGCAGGTGGCACTGGCTGATTGCATCGCCGAGGTCCTGCACATGGGCGAGCGGCTTGCCCGTCTCGACAAAGCCATCGACCGACTGGTCGAGACTGCACCGCCGCACATGCGTGCCGTGATCGAGGCTCTGCAAGCGCTTCGAGGCGTAGCCAAGTTGACCGCCGTCACCATCGTCACCGAAATCGGAACCTTCAAGCGCTTCCGTCGTCCAACCGAGATGATGGGTTACACCGGTTTCGTGCCGTCCGAGTACTCCAGCGGCGGCCGCGAATCCAAGGGACGTCTCACCCGAGCCGGCAACGCACACCTGCGCCACGTGCTTGGCGAGGCTGCTTGGCATGCTCGGCATCGGCCGTGACTGAACCTTCGGATGAAGAAGGTGCTGCCGACGCTGCCGGCTGGGGTGGCCGCGATTGCCTGGAAGGCCCAGGAGCGGCTGCACCGGAAGTTCATCAGGATGACCTACTGTCGCAAGCCCGCAGGCAAGGTCGCCGCCGCAGTCGCCCGCGAGCTGGTGGGCTTCATCTGGGCCATCGGGACTCTGGTCGAGTCGCGCCTGGACGACGACAGCAAAGTCCGTGCGGCGTAGACCGAAAGGGATTGAGCAACGATGAAGCGAAGACTGAACGGCCGAGGCAGCACGGAAAGGAGAACCCTCGAAAAAGCGTTATGCGGTTTCGACCCGCGGTGCCGAGTCCGAGGCAGTTCCCGACGCATGAAAGACTGTGAGGTAAGCCATCCCGGCGAAACCCTCGAATATCAGCTTGATCACCTGAGCAGCGGCATCTGGCCTGAGGGGCCTGGGGGCGGATTTCGATCGAGATTGTTGAGGGACGAAAGAACGAGCCCCCTCAAGAAACTTGCAAAAAGTGTCCGAGGGGGCTCGCCTCCGGGTTGCTCAGACTCGGAGGAGGACCATGATGCACGTACAACGGCTGGCAGGGGAATTCTTTGCCAGGCTCGAGAAGCTCGATGAGGTCATAGCGGCCACGGTGGCGGCTGGAGGGTGCCGGCACTGTGAGGGGCCGTTGCACCAGGGGAATTATCACCGCAAGCCCCGTGGGGGGATTGTCGCGACGGCGGGGGAAGCGTTCACACGGCGGCACTCTCTGTGTTGCGGCCGCCGAGGGTGTCGGAAGCGGGCGTTGCCGCCGTCGCTGCGGTTTTTGGGGAGGCGGGTGTACCTGGAAGTAGTCGTCGTGCTGGCCAGCGTGATGGTGCAGGTCATGGCCACGGCGCGCGCGGCGGCGGCGGCGAGCGGGGTGCCGTTGCGAACGCTGCGCCGGTGGGGAGGCTGGTGGCGCGAGGTGTTCCCGAAGCTGCCGATGTGGGCGGAGCTGCGGGCGCGCTTCGTGCCCCCACCGCCAGACGAGGCCCAGCTTCCCCGTTCGCTGGTCGCGCGTCTCGGTGGCGGGAGCCATCGACCCGAGGACAGTGGCGAGGGGTTTGCGGACGCGAAGACGCTGCTGCTGTCAGCGCGCTACCTGGCGCCGGCAACGAGCGATTCCGTAGTCGAAGGATCGCGTTTCGTGACGGCGGCGTTGGCGCAGATGGGTGCGGCATGATTTCACGCAAAGGATGCTGATACCCGGCGAGCACATCGTCCCGTAGGGTGACCGCCGCTCGGAGTGAAACGATCACAATGTCGTGGTCACGCTCGAGCGGAGGCGACATGAGCCACGATACGACCACGCCAGCGCGCGTGCGCTGGGCCCGGCTGCGTTTTGCCATCATCGGACCGCTCTTGAGCGCGCCGGCGGAGGCCGGCGAGCTGGCTGCCCGGATCGAAGCGCTGGCCGCGCGTGCCTGGCGCCACCCCAGCACGGGCGACACGATTCGTTTCAGCGGCAAGAGCATCGAGCGCTGGTACTACGCGGCCCGGAACGAGCAGGATCCGATCCGGGCGCTGGAGCGCAAGGTGCCCAAGCACGCGGGCACGCACCCGAGCGTGACGGTGGAGGTGGCGGAGGCAATCCGGACGCTGCGCAAACAGCACCCGCGGTGGAGCTACCGCTTGGTACACGACAATCTGGTGGCGCTGGGCCGCGAGCGACCGGAGCTGGGCGTATTGCCCGGCTACGCGACGGTGTCGCGCTTCATGAAGCATCACGGCCTGGGCAAGCACCGTCGGCTGCGCCGGCACGAGCGGGAGCCGGGATTCGTCCCGCGCGAGCGGAGGCTGTTCGAGGTCGCCCACGTGCACGGGCTGTGGCACTGCGATTTTCACGACGCCAAACGCAAGGTCGTGAGCGCCAGCGGCGAGTGGGTCACGGCGACCCTGTTTGTCGTGCTCGATGACCACTCGCGCCTGTGCTGCCACGCACAGTGGTACGTGGGCGACGGCAACACAGAGAGCTTCGTGCACGGCCTTTGCCAGGCCTTTGCCAAACGCGGGCTGCCGCGGGCGCTGCTTTCGGATTCTGTTCCGCGGAACAGAATCCGAGTTCTGTGCCTGCCTTCGATATGTGGCCGGCCGCCGGGGATCGCGGGATTTCTGCGCAGACGGCCCGGAAGCCGGCCACATAATCTTTGCCGGTCAGAGTGAATCGAGCCACTTCATCAGAGCCGAGTCGGCATGCCACGGCTGCTTACGTGCACCAGCGTGCGGGGCGCGCACCGGCGACTTGCAGATGTCGAGTGCCGCCGCCTTGGTGCGAAGGCTGATCTCGGCATAGCGGTTGGTAGTGTCGAGGCTGACATGACCAAGCCAGCCGCGGATCACGTTGACCTCGACGCCCGCTTCGAGTAGGTGCACCGCTGCCGTATGCCGAAAGACGTGTGGGGTCACCCGCCGTCCCCTCGACCCGGGAGCAGCATCGAAGCGTGAGGCATGGCGCCGGACAATCTTGTAAAGGCCGAAGCGCGTCAGCGCCATGCCCCGTGCTGATCGGAAGACCGGCTCGTCAGGGGGGGCCACACGCTGTGGGTGTTCGACAAGACGGCGCAGGTGCTCAGCGGTCTCCTTCCACAGGGGGCAGGTACGCCACTTGTCGCCCTTTCCATGGAGCCGAACCCACGGCTGGCAGTCCAAAGCGAGATGGCCAACGCGCAGATCCGCGGCCTCCTGAATCCGTGCTCCTGTATTGTAAAGGAAGAGCAACAATGTACGGTCCCGAGCGGCCGTTGGCGTGTCAAACGGCAGGCCCGCGAAGAGCGACTCGATCTCCTTCCGATCGAGGTAGTGGGTGTCGGGTGGTGCCACGCGCTTGATGGGAATGCGCGCCACCTGCTCGGCGACCGGAAGCAGTTCCGGAACTCGACCGCCCAGGTACCCGAAGAGGGTGCGGAGCATCGCGAGGCGCTGGTTGCGTGTGCGGATGTGATTGTGTCTGGCCTCCTCCAGGGATCGCAGGAATCGGAGTACCCGCTCCGTCGTCAGTGCGGTCAGCGGAAGTGCGGTGATTCTGACACCGAGATCGGTAGCGACGAAGCGCAAGAAGAGCCGCAGCCCGTCGCGGTAGCTCGCGATCGACGAAGACCGCAGACCTTTGGCAACCTGCAGATGGTCGACGAGAAACGTGTATACCACCTGGCCGAGCGTGAGCCTGCTCATCGACGTACCTCCTCGACAAGCGGCCGTGCGAAGGCTTCGAAGCGCTGACCCGCTTCGCCGAGCAGGTCGCTCGTGATCGTGAGATAGACGGCCGTGGACTCCGGTTGCACGTGGCCCAGGAAGGTCGACAGGTGGAGCAGGCGCTGCGAGGGATCGATGCCCGCGCGGTACCACCGCAACAGCGTCCTCACGGCGAAGCTGTGGCGGAAATCATGCAGGTGCGGCGGAGCTGAGCCCGCGGGCACGGTGAGTCCGAGAGCAGGGAGCAACCGGCGAAACACACTGCCGATCTGCTGGCGACTGAGCCGCCCGCCAGAACGGCCGACGAAGAGCGGCGTGTTCGCCTCAAGATATTGGCCGCGCGCTTGACGGACGGTCAGATACCGATCGAGCGTCGCACCGAGGCGCGGCCCGAAGGGCACGAGGCGATCTTTCCCGAACTTCGTGTTTCGGATGACGAGCAACTGACGTGGTCGATCAACGTCAGCCACATCGAGGCGACAGACCTCTCCGACGCGCAGGCCGAGACCGTACAGGAGTGCAAAGATGGTGCGGTAGGTGGCTCCGCGCGCCGCCACACCCGGAAGATCAGACAGGCCCCCAGCGAGATCAAGCAGCCGGCGCGCGGAATCGGGTGGAATGATAAAGGGCGTCCGCATGATCGAGGCGCGGCGGGTCGGGCAGAGCACCGGCGAGCGAGCGAAGTGCCCCCGTGCAACGAGCCACCGAAAGAACCGACGTAGAACGCCGAGCAGGTGGTTGTAGCTGCGCGGTCGCACCCGCGGTCGTGTCGCGAGGAACGCTTCGATCATCGAAGGCGTGATGGCGTCGAGAGTGGCGATTCCCTGTGCGACGAGATACCGATCGAACAGTCGGAGCGCGTAGGTCTCAGTTTCGTAGCGACGGCCAAGCACCTGCTTGTGAGCGATGAATTGCGCCATCCCATCCGCCAGCGGGCTGGCGAAACCCTGGGCGAAGCGGGTCATAGGATCGCCTCACCATCGCCGACGGCGACCTCGCGCAGTGCCTCGATCGCGACCTTGCTGTAGATCCTCGTCGAGGACGCATGCCGGTGGCCAAGAAAGTCCCCGATCATCTTGAGGGAGAACTCGGCATCGACGAGACGCTGGGCGCAGCTGTGTCGGAGCGTGTGGGATCCGGGCCGCGACACCTCTATGCCGGCCTTGCGCAGATAGAACTTTGCACGACAGGACACGACCGTGTGCGTGATCGGCGCGCGCGGGGCGGAGATGCGGAAGAAGACACGGCGATCGGTCGTGTCCGGACGACCGCGGCGAAGATAGTCGAGCACAGCCTCGCCGACCTCCGGAGCCAGCGGATAAGCGCCGGCGTGGCCCGCCTTGCGTCCGCGGACATGCAGCACGCCAGCTCGCCAGTCGAAATCATCCAAGGTCAGCGCGGCGACCTCGCGTGCGCGCAGACCATAAACGACGAGCAACATCAGCATTGCGTAGTCGCGGCGACCCACGATCGACCGACGCTCGACCGTGCTCAGGGTACGCTCAACATCCGTTACGCTGATCGCGCGCGGGATTTGCGAGAGGCGGTACGTCCGCGGGCCGTCGACCACAGCGCTAAGGTCGTGGCGGATGGTCTCCTCCCTGAACAGGTATCGCAGGAACGCTCGAAGAGCGGCGCACGTCGAGCCGAGGGAGCGGGCGCAGACGTGGACACGTCGCTCGGCGAGAAACCCGTCCAGGACCGCCGGCGACAGTGTATTTGGCGTGAGACGGCGTGCCGCGATGTACTCCTCGAACCGCGCCAGCTGGACGGAGTATCCATCCACCGTCGTTGGTCTCAGCCCGCGCTCCTCCCGTAGGTACTCGAAGAAGCCAGGCGCCCAGTCCCGAAAGGGGCGTGTCGCAGGCTCGAAGTCGCCCGCCTGAACGACGCGGAGAAACTGCTTGATTGGTCCACGCATGCAACGAACGAACTGCTGCCGGGTACGCTTCGAAGCACAGGCTCTGATCCGACGACGAAGGCAGGACTGCACGAAGGCATCGAGGTGGGCGTGCAAATCCTCGATGCGTGCGGCGCCACGCTTGCGGGCAAACTCGCCGAACCGCATGAAGAGCGGCACGCGACGGACCACGCAGCGTGCGGTGTACGACTGCCCGGTAAGCCAGGCGACGTAGGTCTGGATCTCCTCTCCAAGCCAGCAGTTCCGAATTCGATCCACGGTCTCCGGACGGATGAAGTAGCGCTCAAGCATTTTCGACCTCCTTCCCGCGACACGCGGGTGTGAGATCGAGTCTGGAACGCGCCTCAAAGATTATGTGGCCGGCTTCCGGGCCGTCTGCGCAGAAATCCCGCGATCCCCGGCGGCCGGCTACATATCGAAGGCAGGCACAGAACTCGGATAACGGCTCACCCATGCTGGCCGCCGAGGCGCGCGAAGGTCTCGAGCGGCTGTCGGTCGAGCACCACACGACGCTGTCGCAGACTCCCGAGCAGAACGGCAAGCAGGAAGTCTTCTTCTCGTCGGTCGAGGGGCGGCTGATGCCCATGCTCGAGGGTGAGCCGCAGTTGACCCTGGAACTGCTCAATCACGCCACGCAGGCTTGGGCCGAGCAGGAATACCAGCGGCACTTTCACAGCGAGATCAAGCAGACCCCGCTCGAACGTTGGCTGGCCGGTCCGAGCGTGGGCCGCACCTGTCCCTCGAGCGATGAACTGCGCCGCGCCTTCCGCATGGAAGTCACGCGCAAGCAGCGCACCAGCGACGGCACCATCACCGTCGAGGGTGTCCGCTACGAGATTCCCTCCATCTATCGCACCCTGCTGCGTCCCACGGTCCGTGTCGCCCGCTGGGATCTGTCCAGCGTTGACCTGGTGGACCCGCGCCGGGGGACGTATCTCGCCACACTTCTGCCGGTGGACAAGGAGCGCAACGCCGACCGGCGTCGCCGCGCCCTCGTCGATCCGGCGGTGGCGACCGCCCCCGAGCCTGCCCCGGCGCCGGCGGGTATCGCGCCGCTCTTGCGTCAGCTAATGGCCGAGTACGCGGCCACCGGACTGCCGCCCGCTTACGTCCCGCACGACACCACCGTCGACCGCAATGACGGTGGCAACGACACCGAACATGAACACCACGAACCCGAGGAGCATCCATGAGCCCAAAGCTGCAGTCCTTGTACGGCCTGAAATTTAACCCCTTCCGCCCCGACGTCCCCGTCGAGGCCCTGCACACCACACCCGCCGTCGACGCCTTTCTCCGCCGCGTCGAGCTCGGCATCGCCGACGGCGGCTACGTCATGATCACGGGCGACCCGGGCACGGGAAAGAGCGTCGCCCTGCGCCTGCTCAGCAAACGGCTCGAATCCATGCGCGACGTCGTCGTCGGCACTGTCGAGCACCCCCAGTCGCGCACCATGGACTTCTATCGCGAGCTCGGTGACCTCTTCGGCCTCCCCTTGCACTCCCACAACCGCTGGGCCGGATTCAAGACTCTGCGGGCCCGCTGGGCCGAGCACATCACCTCCACGCTCAGCCGCCCTGTCCTGATCATCGACGAGGCCCAGGAGGCGCTGACTACCGTCCTCAGCGAGCTGCGTGTCCTGGCCAGCAAGGAACTCGACTCCCGCCAGCTCCTCTGTGTCGTCCTCGCCGGTGACGCACGTCTGGTCGAGCGCCTTCGTGGCTCCGAGCTGATGCCCCTCGGCAGCCGCATCCGCCGCCGCCTCGTCCTCGAGTATGCCTCGCGCGACGAACTCCTCGCCTGCCTCGACCACCTTCTCGAAACCGCCGGCAACCCCAGCCTCATGACCACAGAGCTAAAAGCCACCCTCGCCGATCACGCCGCCGGCAACTACCGAGTCCTCATGAATCTCGGAGATGAGCTGCTCTCCACCGCCGCTGATCGAGACCTGCCTCGCCTCGATGAAAAGCTCTTCCTGGAAGCCTTCAACCAGCAGCCCCGCCCCGCTAAGCCGGCCGCGAAACGTCGATGATCATCGCCATCCCCACCGACGACGATCTCTGCGTCGCCCCGGAACTGGCCATCCTCACCGCGCTCGAGGCCGCGCTCGCCATCGCCGTCCAAGTCCTGAACATCACCCACACCGAGATCCTCGGCCCGGGCGACGACCGTCATCCTGCGAACCTCGACACCCGCGTCGCTGCGGAGATCATCGCCCAGGCCACTCGCATGACCGCCACCATCAACCGCTACCGCCTCGCCCTCCTCGACCCCGATGTCTACCCGCCCTGACGGGCACTCACCACATTCCCGTCACGCCACGTCCCGCGAACAACCTGCTCCGCATCCCCTCAGAAAACGTGCGCACGCTCAAGCTTGTTGATGGCGAGATCGATGCCCGAGAGCTGAAAACCCGAACGCTCGTTGCGAACCGTGGGCAAGAAGCGCCACGCAGAATCGTGCGCCCACTCGAGATTGGTCGCCTCCTCGCCTTTGCGCACGATCGCGCGCGCAAACCCAGGCTGCTGCAACAATACCTCGACCTCATAGCCCGACTGTTCGAGCAATCGCGTATCGTCGCGGACCGCCTTTGCGACTCGCTCCTCCGAGTCGTGGAAGTAGTCGAGGTCGTTGCTGTACCTCTTGGAGTTGGGCTCGATGTGCAGTGCTGCGCCGCCGGCCAGATAGCTGTCGGAAGAGCGGTTCACCGCCAAGAGTTCGGCAGTGGCGGCCTGGAACGCGGTTAGCGGCATAGACTTGCTCCTATCCGCCAGCCCTCCCGTCCACCGTGGGTCATCAGCTGGCGTGCGACCCACGGGATGTCCTCCACTGTCACCAGGTAGTCCTTCGGCGAAGACCAGAAGCATCTCGCGTAGAAGCGCTTGAAGGCACGCCTCGCCTCGCGCAGCCGAACCATTCGCCGAGCGGTTTCCGGCGGCAGAACGCGCCGGCTGCGCCGCCCTCCGCGTCGCCCGATCTCGGCCAGGTAGGCACGAACCTCCGGTGTCATACGGATGATCGTATCCCGCTTATGATAAATATCCAGCAATATTATGGCCATGTGTCGGTCGCCAGGCTCATGGGGCCAGGTCGAGCACCTGCAAAGCTCGATGGCACCGAATTTCCGCCGCCCTGATGACGCGACTCTCTTGCGATTCGGCGGTCAGCTCGTCTTGGCGGGTACAAGCGCGGCCGCCTGTAGGGCCTTACGCTCTGGGATGCGAGGCCGTGAGCCAGTCCAGCAACTCACTCACGTCGGACACTATGGTCGGCTTTGGCTCAAACGCCAGCCGTTCAAAAGTACCTCTTGCTAGTGCAGCTACGTAGCGCTCGGTTAACACGAAATCGCAGTACGGAGCTGCGACTAGATGTCCAAGGTCGACCGCATCGCCGATCTGAGGGATCCTCTGAACGTCCCTCCATCTTTGAGCAAGTACCTCTGCAAGAAGCGCAAGAGTAGGGACTCTGTCGAGATTGCCCAGTTGCTTGGCAATCTCGTCTGAACCGATACCGGTGTCGCGTGCACATCTCTCAACTGCGGCGGCGATCACACCTGCGCGCACTAGAATTCCTGCCTCGCCTCGAGTAGGCGGGGCGGCCTTGGAAACCGACGCTGCTTTCCGCTCAAGCGCCATGTTCTTCGTTTTGAAATCGGGAAGTGCCGTCCAGCGGATATCAGGAGCCTCCCGAACCCCTTGTGCGAGCGCACCGAAACGCTGCGTAGGGCCGAGATCTCGGAAATACGAGCGCGTCTCTGGGGTCAAGACTTCCGCGGGGAAGCAATCGGCTGCCGTTCCGAGAGGGACCACCTGATCGGCCCCGGCTTTGACCACGTGCTTGATCTCGTCGGCCGCCACGTCCTCAGGCCAGCGAAAGCACGAACCGACGGAAAGCACTCCCATGATCGAATAGACCTCGTTCCGAACCTGTTCGTTGTCATGGCCGGCGGTCTCCATGACGTGCCAAAAGGAGTATGGGCAAATGACTTCGCCTGCGGCGACAAGTCGCTCCATCTCCTTGAGAATCGCACAGTAATTGGGTTCTCGGCGCGTTCCAACCTGCAAACGTTCCTTCGCCATCCGGCTGATGTGGGACTGATCCAAATATACGATTCGCACGCCTCAACTGTACCTCAGCGAACAGCCAATCTCCAAACCGCTGTTTGCCTTTCCCCCATTCAAACCGCCCCTCGCCTTGGTTGTTTTCTTGGCAACTTCTTCGCTGGTGCTCGAGAACAGTCGCGTGAGCTAGGAACAATTTGCGCAATCACTTCATAGGTGGACGTCCAACACCCATTCTCTGCTCGGAACGATTCATCAGACGGGTAGCCTTGGTCTCGAGTCTCGCGGCGTCCTGGCAGATCTGCCAGACCTCCTTCGGCGGGGCAACGGGCTCGTCGCCGACGAACGGGTGCGTGCGGATGCAACCTGCGCGCGTTTGAATGCTCTGGCAGTCAAATTGCAGTTGGCCTGCCTCTTTCAATATCGATCCCGGCTGGGTGGTGTCTTCGACCGCCTCCAGTGCTCGGATACGAGAGCAAACCCGATCCAGTTCTCGTTGCATCCGCTGGGTTTCTTCAGAACTCAGTGGCGTCATGAGCCCTCCGAATCCAGAGCATAGCATCTTCCCGCCGTCGGCAGCTGGTTCCTGTGCGCATCAACAGTTGACGTGGAAAGCGGCATGCAGGTCTCTGGCACCTGTGGGACGGTGACGGATTTGCGGCAAACCCAACGCTATTTCTTCGCCACTTCGAGCGTCGCGCTCTGGCGGATGTCGGCGGAGCTGGCGCCGACCATGATGTCGAACTTGCCGGGCTCGACCACGCGTTTCATGTCGCGGTCCCAGAACCCGAGATCAGCGGGGCCGAGCTTGAACTCAACTCGCTTCGATTCGCCGGCCTTGAGCTGGATGCGCGAGAAGCCGCGCAACTCCTTCACTGGCCGGGTCACGGACGCGACCCGATCGTGCAGGTAGAGCTGCACGACTTCGTCGCCTGCGCGCTTGCCGGTATTGGTGACGTTGACTGTGACGGTGGCGCTGCCGTCGGGCGCGATGCTGGCCGGGCTCACCTTGATCGGATCGTAGCGGAAGGTGGTGTAGGAGAGGCCGTGGCCGAACGCCCACAGCGGGCCGGGCACTTCGAACAGATAGGCGCGCGTGGCGGAAGGCTTGTGATTGTAGTAGGCGGGCACGGCGCCGCTCGAACGCGGCACAGTCCAGGGCAAACGGCCGGCTGGATTCGCGTCGCCGAACAGCACGTTGGCGACCGCGGTGCCGGTTTCTTCGCCGAGGTAGAAACCGTCGAGGATGGCGGGCGCGTTGCGCGCCAGCTCGGGGATGGCCAGCGGGCTGCCGTGGATCAGAACCACCACCGTGGGCCGGCCGCTCGCCAGTACCGCGCGCGCCAGCTCCATCTGCGCGCCCACTAGTTCGAGGCTCATGCGGTCGCCCAGGTGATTCTCCGCCCACGCCTCGCGCGAGAGCTGCTCGTTCTGGCCGAGGACGAGCACGTTGATATCCACGGTCTTGGCCAGCTTGCCGGCCTCGGCGACCATGCGCGCATCGTCGGCGGGATCGGGCAACGTGATTTTGTCG
>Ga0224516_1000278_pt1 | contig 12434 bp, 11 predicted proteins | sample IRFST0metaG_FD_179884 | JGI IMG/M metagenome (GOLD analysis project Ga0224516, IMG submission 179884) | Peat soil microbial communities from Stordalen Mire, Sweden - IR.F.S.T0 | ecosystem: Environmental > Terrestrial > Soil > Wetlands > Peat | place: Sweden: Norrbotten County, Stordalen Mire... | reverse complement strand
ATATTATAGCAACACGTCAGTTAATATAATATTAGATTTTAATAATAGTTTACTTTGAAGTTCACTTTAATAGTAGGCTGTTTGCGCCTTATATACTTTTGAAAAATAATTGATTTTTTTATTTTAATTTCTTCAATTGAAAAAAGTTAAAATAAAAAAGCTAGGCTTACCTAGCTCACTCTATACTTATTCATGATAGAAACTATTTCAGTTATGTTCTTCTAAAACCCATCTATATCTTTTTAACAAACTCAGATTTTAATTTCATAGCTCCAAATCCATCAATTTTACAATCAATATTATGATCTCCATCAACTAACCGTATATTTTTTACTTTAGTCCCTATTTTTATTGATGATGAACTTCCTTTTACTTTAAGATCTTTTATTATTGTTACAGAATCACCATCATTTAATATATTTCCATTAGAATCTTTAACAATCTTTTTATCTTCGCTATTTTGAGCTTCTGATTCTGAAGTCCATTCATGAGCACATTCCGGGCAAACAAAAAGCCCCCCATCTTCATAAGTATATTCTGAATTACACTTTGGGCATTTTGGTAAATCCAACATAATTTCATTTCCTCCATTCGTTATAATTAAATAATAATTTTATTTTTACAAATTCGTAATTGTAGCAATTACAAACTTGAAATTTACAAAAGACACATAGGACTTTCCTTACATGCTTATATATATTATCATAGTCTTCTCACATTGACAAACCACCCTTAGGCTATACTTGAATTTCCTTTTTCAAGTACATAATTCATATCTTCTTAATTTTATAATAGTTAACCTTTATAAAAATCTTTTGCTGTCAAGTTATCTAAAAATAGAAAAAACATTTATGGCTAAAATATTTTTAAAGTTATAGTATAATAAGTATAAAATAACAATAGTACTATATTATTTTATACTTATTATTATAGCGAAAGTGAGACAATGTATGAATTATATTGATTTAATAAAAAAATATAAACCTTGTAATGAGCAAGAGATAAAGGATAAAGAAATAATTATAAGATACTTAGATATGTTTGATGATATTTTAACACGGGATAATGAACTTATCCACATAACAAGTTCTGCATTTATAGTAAATAAAAATAGAGATAAAACCTTAATGATACATCATAATCTATATAACTCCTGGTGTTGGACAGGTGGACATGCTGATGGTGAGATCGATTTATTACTAGTTGCAATTAATGAAGCTAAGGAAGAAACCGGAATTAAAAATATCCTTCCAGTCAGTAATGCTATTTACTCATTAGATATTTTGCCAGTCTTCGGTCATATGAGAAAAGGAAAGTATATTTCTTCACATTTGCATATATCAGTTGCTTATTTAATTGAAGCAGATGAAAATGAACCACTTACTGTTAAACCTGATGAAAATAGTGATGTTAAATGGATACCAATAGATGAAATAGGCACATACTCCACTGAACCTCACATGAAATATATATATAATAAAATAATATATAAAATTTAGTATAGATAACCACAGTGGAACTCATACTTATGCGTATAACGCACCGAAATTGAATAAATGTTTATTCCAGCGGACTAAGAAAATTTCGCTGGAAGCCACTAAATGGCAGGTTGCACCCATTACAGTTTGCTCCAAATGTAAAAGCTCACAGAGAAAGTTCGAAGAACGAAATATAAAATTTCGATTCTCACTTTTTGAACAAACTATAATGGAACAACCAAAAGGGGCAACTCGACTCACATTCGTTCGCTGAGTAAGTGATTCACACCAAATCATAGATTTGGGTTCTCTGCTTAAGTGGCTTCAACAGCTTATTTTCTAATGCCGCTTTCATATTATGACCCTTGTGGTTACAAACATTTATCCAATTTCTCTGTTTGTATATACTCCTAAGTATAGTAAATGTTGAATATAATACCAAGTATAAGTATAACTTGAAATGAGGGCACTGAAAAACCAAAATATATTACTAATTTAGATATATCTGTATATTTTTGCAGGTCATCTATGTCTAAAAAATAGTTACAAGGCCATTAGAATGGCTTCTGATTCCCAACTTATTTTTCCAAGCAATTTATGCAAAAAATACATGAACTTTTTCAGTGGCCTCACTTGAAATGTGGGTATCTATATTATTAAATCTCTTTCATTGTTTTATTTGAACATGTAACTATTACAAGTATTATAAACACCCCACCAGAGATTAGAGGAAGTATGTATGGTGCAACAATCCCAATTAGCTTTCCAGATAAAAGCATGGCTACTGGGGTTATTATTCCTCCAAATGTGTTTTGAAAACCAAGAACTCTTCCTAAATAACTATTTTCAATATTTTCTTGTTGAATTGCATTAGTTGGTACATTAATTAAAACAGTGCCTGATCCATACAAAAATGTTACCACTACCATGTAAACAAATAGTATACTTTTACTAATATGTATCATATTCATTATTGCACCCATCCCTAATAATATAAATGGAGTACAAAAAACTAAGGAAGAATACATAACTAATTTAAATTTCTTTTCAGGCAAATGAATAATAGATAATAAAATAGCAGAAATGGCAGCTCCTATAGATATACCACTTTGAATTATTCCATACTGAGTAGAATCTAAATCAAAGCATTTTAAACCCAAATAAGGCATGGGAATTACAAAACCCAAATAAATTAAAAAGTTTCCAACCATAGAGTAAATAGTAAGTATTATAATCAAAGACTGAGTTTTAATATAACCTATGCTTTCTTTTGTATTCTGTAATATGGAATTCACTGAGAGCTTTGTTTTATTGCTTGTACTAAATACTGATGTATTATTTATATTATAATTAATACAGTATTGTGAAATCCCTGAAATTAGAAAGGAAAAAGCATTTATAATTATAAAATATTTAATACTTATAAAACTAATAACAATTCCACCTATAGAAGGAGCTAATATACTTCCAAGGGATGAAAGAGTTTGTTTAATTGAATTTATCTTAATAATATTCTTTTTATGTACTATATTAGGTATAGATGAACCTGAAGCTATATTAAAAAATATATCCATAGTACTCAGAAATAAAATCGTAATATAAATATGTATAATTTGAATATTACTTAAAACTGCTATGAAATATAATGCAAGTAAAGTTATCCACCTTCCTAAATCCATAAAAATTACAATCTTTTTTCTGTCTAATGCATCAACAATAGCTCCTGCAAATGGTGATATTAGAATCCTTGGAATTGTTCCAAGTGCTAATGATATACTGAAAGCTAGCGCTGAACCTGTTGTTTGTAAAATATAATATGCAATAGCAAAATTATAAATTCTTGTCCCAAAAGTAGAAACAAACTCACCGGAAATTAATAATATAATATTAATAAATTCCTGATTTTTTAATTTAGTTAAATACTTATTACTGTATGTAAGTTTATTCATTTTTCAACACTTCCCTCTATATTGCTAATTAACACGTTCTTCTCCATTGTTAACTTTAAATAATTCTATATTATTAGAAATTATTTTTTTGAGATTGTTCGTAATTAATAAACATTTAGCATAATTTTCACTTACATGATCAGTATCAATCTTTTCCCTAGCAACTATACACTCTCGTAATTTTATTACATATTCATCTTTATCCAATTCTCCTTTATCACATATTCTTATTAATGGTAATATAATCTTCATTTTATCCTTAAGTTCATCTCGTAATTCTCTAATCTTATTAATTAAACTTCCATCAGAATTAGCATCAGCTATAGGTATTAAATTTATACCTATCTGCAGTTCTAGTTTAATTTCATAAAAATTACTTAATCCTATAATTTTTTCATATTTACTATCAACACATGTAAGGTCAGTTAATAATTCTATAACATCTATATTTTGTACTCCATTCTTATTGCTTATATTAATAAATGATTGTAGAATCCCCTTTGAATAACTTAAATTAGAAATTTCATTATTAATCTTTTTCAGCTGTTTTTCAAACATATTTACAGCATATTCACTATCCCGTAAAGTTATAATCCTGCAAATTTCATTTAATGGTAAATTGATTTTTTTAAACAAGATGATTTGCTGTAGTTTAATTAGTTCTTCTTTTTCGTATAGTCTATAATTAGAAATTGGTTCTCTTATACTCTTTATTAATCCTATATCTTCATAATAAAGAATTGTTCGTTTTGAAATATTAAGTTGTTTTGAAAGTTCTCCTATATATAATTTATCTTTCATGTACCCACCCACCTATTGGAATTTCTGTTATTTACACCTTTATTGCACATTACTGTTATAATTAAAGCTTCAGCTATTTCAAATTATAAACTCATACGTAACGTTGATGTCAATAAAAAAAATTACAATCTGCCTTTCCTAAGACATATTTTTTTGTTTGAAATGCATATAAGCTAAAGGAGATACTTGTTAGAAAAGTATCTCCTTTAGCTTATTTATTAATCAATTTACTCTAAAAACATTTATTCATAGTTTCTTGTAATAAAAATATGTAACGTCTAGTTCAGTAAATATTATGTTAATATTTTAAAATATTAAATTATTTATCACTTATTTAAGTTCTCAGCAACCTTTAACAATTTTGTAAATAATTCATTAATAGATTCACTTGATGCTGATAATTCTTCTGCTTGAGCTGATTGTGTCTCGCTTGTACTTGTAAATGAATTTATAAATTCCAATATATTATTTATATCATTTTTAGTTGTTTTTAAGCTCTCAGCAATATCTAAAACCGATGTTTTACTTTGAGTTGCAAGATTACGTATTTCCTTTGAAACAACAGTAAAGCCTTTTCCATGTTCACCTGCCCTTGCAGCCTCTATAGCAGCATTCAATCCTAACATGTTTGTTGTATTAGAAATTTGAGTTATATAATTTAGGATATCATCCATTTTATTAATTCCTTCTGAAGCTTTATTCGCCAATTCACCTATACTATGGCTACTTGAAGCTAATTCTTCTGCAGATCCTGCCATTTCTTGAGCTGAAGCTGATAACTGCTCTGCAAATGATTGTAAGTCATGTGCCATTTCCATAACATCATTTTCTTTTTCTTGTGATACAGAACATATTAGAGTTCCTAAAACATTTCCTGTACTTTTATTTATAATAGGTGCACAGGTAGAAATTATAGGGAACCCAAATATCTCTTTAGGATAGTGTGTTTGTTGTCTAATTTTAGTCCTTATTACTTGTTGTGCCATTCCATCCTTTTGAATAGCTTGTCCTTCTTTTGTATTTGTGTCAAATGAATTAGCTTGTCTGACACTTGTAAATTGCTCTGTATCTGTCAATACAAATCCTGCATCCGAATTAAAAAGAGATGGTAAAATGTCAAATACATTTTTAATTGATTCAAAATATTCCTTGTCAGTTAACTCCATAAATATCACTCCATATTATTTGATTTTTTTCTAATTTTATACTATCTAATATATACCCCGGCTTTATTATTGTCAATTTATACTTATTATTACATTTTTTCATTTTAAATCCAAGTATATACTTTAACCTATTTTTAAATTTAATATTCATTAAAGATAACATTGAAATTGAATTAAAGGTATCACTTCTATTTAACTAAGTGATACCTTTAAGGCATATTATTTATTAATCTTATAAACTTTTTCATATACTGTATTTTTAAAATTTATAAATTCCTGCTCATCAACGCTTTGGGGATAACTCATAACCTTAAGTGGTAGAAAATCATGTTGTTTTTGCAAAGGGGGCTGTAAATATTCAAAATCATTTAAATGAAACCCTAACCGTTTATAAAATTCGATTCTACGCACAGAAATATCACTTTCTGGCAACTCAACCTCTAAAAATATAAGCTTATTACATTTATTTAAATAATCCTTTAGTATAGATGTTCCCATACCATTCCCCCTCATTTTACTATCCACTGCAAAATGTTCGATAAAACTAAAATCATTAAATTCCCAATTTGCTATAAAAGCAATTATATTATTATTCTCATCATTGTTTGCAATTATATTATATGAATCTTCATATAGAAGCTTTTCCTGATTTTCATAACTTCGTCTCTCTATACTAGGAAATGATTCACTCAGAAGTCTAAAAAAGCTTTCAAAATTTTCACTTTTAAATTTTTTTACATTCTTTATACACATTTTTATATCCCTCAATTATATTAAAAATCTATCCCAATTTGCATTTTGAGATAGATTCTCTATTTTTTTAATTAAAATTAGTCACATGACTCAAAATATACAAGCATACTGGTCTATTATTTTTTGATTGTGTCTAAATATCATTCATTCTAAATCTAAATTTATTATTCCATCTAATAGTTGCTTCATTTTTTCATTCTTATTTTTCATATTGTTTATTTTCTTAAACTTTTTCTTTAAATTATTCTTTAAATTTTCTATGTATTTTATAGTAAAAGGCAAGTATTCTTCTTTTTCTTTTATATATTCCTTTGAAAAAAATTCTTTGCTTAGAGATATTGAAAATAATATTAACATTATGCAATTATCTTTTATTAGATTTTTTAATCTCTCATTATTTTCTTGCTTCTTAAAATCATCAACTACATTAATAGTAAAATTTATAAGCTTGTTTACTATAGAATCTAGTTTATAGCTTCCTGCAAGTTGAGACATTATAGTCATATGTTTATTATTCAAATCTTCTCTTACATCTTGAAGATCATCTGCAATTTGCAACAACACTCCATATCCTATACAAAATTCCAATTCTTCAATTGTTAATTCCCCATTTACAATATACCCATCAACAAGTACTGATGATCCACCTTTTTCTATTGATATTCCGAGTATATCCCTTTCATAAGGAATTGTTGCTTCATCTTGCTGGCTTAAACTGTGAACTTGTCCATTTTGTATTTTCATTAAGCTTTCATATACCTTAGGATATTTTTCTCTGCTAAAAACTGCTTCAATATTATCAACCAATTTATATACTTTTGCTTCATATTCATTATTAGGACATATATCATTACCTTCAAGCCTTTTATAGAATCTATCATTGAATTGTTCTTTATCATTAATATTTATCTCTGTATTATCTAAATAATTATCTGTATAGGGGTAAAGCATACTGTAACCAAAAATAGCTTTAGAGAATTCTATTTTCTCCCCTTTTATCGCTTGTAGTATATTAATAATCCAAACATTTCTCATAGCTTGGCCAATATCATTCATACTAATACTTTCATCAAAACTCTTTGCTTCTTTAATGAACTTTTTTGTAACTTTAATAAAGTTGTTTTTTAATTCATCTTCAAAATCAATATCAAAAATATAGTTCTTCTCTAAAAATTTATTTATAATTAAATTTAAATTATTATTCCATATCTTTATATCTTCATCATTTTTGAAAGCATATATGTGATTTACAAGCTTATCTACTAAATAATCAAATCTCTTTTCTCTATTTTTCTTCTCACCATAACTAATTTTATTCTTATCAAGTTGCAAGTGACTACTACTATTCCACCACTTATCTCTAAATAAATTATAATAACTATTGGAGTCGCTCTTTTCATTTATAATTTTTCTTCTAGTATTCATCAAGCACCTCTAAGTATTTTTTACAATTTTAATCTTTATCCACTTCATTTCTATAATGCTCAATTACTTCATCAATATTTTCAAAACTTAACCCACCAGCTTCATAACAATCAAGAATTGCAGTCTCCATCTCTTTCATTGGTATATCATCAAAAGTTTTGCAATTAAATCCTTCATCAATATAAGACTTACAAATAGCTTCCTTTAAATCTTCTACTGTAACTCCATTTTCTTTAAATATCTCTAAAAACAAATCTCTTATTTTATTTTCTCGTTCTTGTACATTTATTTCTTTCCTCAATTTAACTTTTCTCCTTTAGCATTTAAATCTTTAATTTTTTTCTTCTTTATCGAGTATTTCTTGAACTTCTTCAATACTTAACCCTGTTGCTTCTGCAATTTCATCTAATTCTTCAAATCCCATCAAATCACGAGCTAATGAAATTATAAGTTTTTTAACATTTTCCTCAACTTTTGGTGGTAGATCTGCCATATCGTCCAAGTTTCCATTTAAATCGAAATACTCTTCGCCCTCTTCTGATTCTTCTCCTAATTCAAAAAGTCTTCGCTTTTTAGCCTTTTCTCTATCAAATTCATTAAGGTATACTAATTTACTATTATTTACCTCTAAATCTTCATCTGAAAATACAGTTATTCCTTGACTTTCTAATATGTAAGCTGTTATTCCTTTACCTTTTATTTTATTTCCATTAAACGTCCCGTCATATACAAAGTTAGATCCACATGAAGGACTGCCTTCTTTTAATATTGCTTTGGTAGCTCCAAGTTCCTTTGCAATTTTTAATGTTTCATACGCTCCATTCAAAAATTGTTTAGTCACATCTTCGCCTTTATTGCTTAATGCTTTTCCCTCGCCATCTGCTACTTCACTTGCTGTATTCATTAACTCAACTGGATTTCTTGGCGTTTGTAATCCACCTAGTTGTTCTGGACATACTAAAACAGCTTTGCCCTCTCTAAATAATTTTAAACAACGCTCATTTAAATTATTTTGACCACTATATTTACAATTAACTCCACATAAGCACGCACTTATTATATACATATTATCACCTCTTTTTTTCAATTGACAATGCACAATGTACAATTGACAATCATGGATGAAATTACTTCGTAATTTCTAAAATAGATATTTCAAGTTTCCCCGGAACTTGTTAATTAATTATCAATTGTCAATCGTGAATTGTTCCTAGCCTTTAAGTTCAACCATAGTGACTCCATCTCCACCTTCGCCATAAGCACCTAATCTATATGACCTTACATGAGGATGTCTTTTAAGCATATCATTTATAGCTTTTCTAAGTATTCCAGTTCCTTTTCCATGAACTACTGTTACTTCTCCTAAATTAGCTATATAAGCATCATCTAAATACTTATCTGCCTTATAGCATGCTTCTTCTGCATCTAGGCCTCGTAAATCTACTCTTGATTCTACACTACTCAAGTTAAGTTTTACTTCTCTCTTTTGTCTTACCTTTTCTGCTTTAGTAGCTTGAGTTTTCCTTAAATCTTTTAATTTAACACTTATTTTCATAATTCCAGCTTCAACTTGAACTTCACCCCTGTTGTCTGGCATAGAAATAATGATTACTTTTTGATTTAGTGAAGGAAGGAGAGCTTCCATTCCAAGAGTTACCTTTGTTATAACTTCTCCTTCATTTTCTTTCATATTATGAATACCCTTTTCTTGTTTTTCCAAACTTGCTTTAAGCTTTTTACGCTCTTCCTCTAGTCTCTGTCTTCCCCCACTTGAGAAACCAAGCTTTTCAAGATCTCTCATAGCTTTTAAAATATCATCTGCTTCATCTTTTGCATTTGATAATAAATCTTTGGCTTCTCGCCTAGCATCCATATAAGCCTTTTCTCTTGTCTTTTCTAATTTTTCAAGCTTATCTTCAAATTTTTTCTTAAGTTCCTCTGCCTCATCTTTAAACTTTTTAGCTTCTCTTGCCTCTTGTTTTGCTATTATGCTCTTTTCTTGAAGCTCTCTAATCAAATTTTCAAATTGAAGATTTTCTTCTGACATATATTCTTTAGCTCTTTTTATTACACCTTCTACAAGCCCTAATCTTTTAGAAATTTCGAAAGCATTAGATTTTCCTGGTACACCAATTAATAATCTATAAGTTGGACTTAAAGTTTCTATATCAAATTCAACAGAAGCATTTTCGACACCGTCTGTTTTTAATGCATATGCCTTAAGTTCACTATAATGAGTTGTTGCAATTTGTTTAGCCCCTCTTTTTCTTAGAGTTTCTAATATGGATACTGCAAGTGCTGCACCTTCTGCTGGATCTGTGCCTGCTCCAAGTTCATCAAAAAGTACCATTGACTTATCATCTACATGTCTCATAATGTTAACTGTATTTGTCATATGAGATGAAAAAGTAGACAAACTCTGTTCAATACTTTGTTCATCACCTATATCTGCATAAATCTCTTTAAAGAAAGCTATAGATGAATTATCACGAGCTGGAATTAAAAGTCCGCTTAATCCCATAATGTGAAGTAATCCAACAGTTTTAATAGTAACAGTCTTACCTCCAGTATTTGGCCCTGTTATCATTAATGTTTGGAATTCATCACCTAAATAAACATCAGATGGTACAACCTTGTCACTTTCTATTAAAGGATGTCTTCCTGACAATATACTAAATACTCCATCTTCTCTAATTATTGGTTTTACTGCATTTAATGAAGACGCATATCTTCCTTTTGCAAATATAAAGTCAAATTCAATAAGCATTTTAAAATTGCTTAAACACTGTTCACCATTATCTTGAACTTTTAAAGATAGTTCTGTTAATATTTTTTCTATTTCTGCTTTTTCTTTTAAAGCCAGCTCTCTTATTTCATTATTTAAATTTACTAAGCTCATAGGCTCAATAAAAAATGTTGCTCCAGTCGAACTTTGATCATGCACAAGACCTGGAACTTGACTCTTATATTCTGATTTTACAGGAATTACATATCTATCGCCTCTCATAGTATATAAGTCATCCTGTAAATATTTTGAATTACTTCTAACTATAGAACCTATTTTTTCCCGAACAGAAGAAATTTTTTCCTTAAGGCTTCTTCTTATATTATATAAAGTTTGGCTAGCCTTATCACTAATTTCTTCTTCTGATACTATAGCTCTTTCTATTTCATCTTCCAATGTTTTCACAGGAACTAATATATAAGCTAAATCTTCAAGTCTTGGATATGCCTTTTCAGCTTCTTCCCGCTTAAAGAATTCTTTCATAACCCTAGAAACTCTGAGCATTCCACCAACTCTTAATAACTGCTCTGGAGTTAAAACTCCACCTTTTTTAGCTCTTTCAATTCCTTCTTGTATATCAAAAAGACCTTCAAGAGGTGGATTTCCCTTAGTTATTAAAATTTCAAGGGCTTCATTTGTTTCCTCTAGCTTATTATTTATTTCATATACATTATCAAAAGGTTCAAGGGCTTCAACCATTGCTTTTCCTGAATTTGTTCTTGCATATTTTTTAATTCTATCTTTAATTTTATTAAACTCCAATATTCTTAGAGAACGTTCATTCATTTACAACACATCCTTAACTCAATTAACAGTGCACAATTAGCAATTAACAATTAAGGATGAGATTGCTATGCAATCTCTAAAAATTTGAATTTTCAAATCACGAAGTGATTTGTTCCTTCATTGTTAATTGTTCATTGTTAACTGTTATTCCACTCCTCGTCTATAATGACCTTGAGTATATTTTTTATTTTCATTTTTCTTGCCTTTAGCAATTTGATTTAAAATATCATTAACTTCTTCATAGCTTTCATCATTAAAATCTATTCTAAAGTTTGTAATATTGAAAGATTTAAGCTCTTCTACTTGTTCAATCAAATTTGTAGCCAATGAATTTAATATATGACTTCTACAACTATTATCTCCTAGAACGCTAAAACTTTCATTCATTCTATCAATTAATTTAAAGTTATCTTTCATACATGCTCCATTACATTCTTTTTTAGAAGCCTTCCCACCAAAAGTACTACCTATAGGACAATATTCACTAACCATAAGCTCAGTACTACCATAAATATTAACTCCTACCTTACAATTAATATCTTTCATCATTTCTTTGATTTCTTTTCTATTTAACTCTAAACTTATACATGGAATATCAACATCTTCAGCATAAAATTCTGCCGCTTCCTTACTATAAATATTTAATTTGTAATCTCCTATTATAAATAGTTTTTCTTTATAAATCTTTATTATTCCAACGTTAGATGTTATTATTCCTTTTAAGCACGGCATTAATTCATCTATAATTTTAACTATATTATTAAATTCACCTTTAATAATATTAGGTACTTTTAAAAATATTTTTTTATCCTTTGAATTTTGTTCATATAACTTCTTTAAATCTTCTTTATTTAAAAATTGCTTTAGTCTGCTAAAAGATATATCTAATGCTATATTTTGAACATCTTTATTTTCAATTAATGCTTTTAATTGATCTTTTTTGCTACAGCTGTAAATATAGCCCAAATCTTCATTACTCTTTATATTTTTTGTTTTAGTAGTTTCTTGGATTCTTCTTTTTCTATATGAACTCACTTCACCTTTTAAAATCTTTTCAAACAATTCTCTTCTTAAATTATTTATGTCTGCTATTCTCATAAATCCATCATCAAAAGTATCAAAAACTATTTGGTCAAACTTATAAGGAATTTCTCCTGATTTCTTTAAAGACTCTTCAACTCTTTCTCTTGTCATAGGGGTATTAGTTGCAGTTTCAACCTTTTCACCAAAAACTTTATATTCTTTTCCGTTGAACTTAGTTTTAATAACAAGTGGTGCGTTAACCTTAAAC
>Ga0224516_1000276_pt1 | contig 12603 bp, 8 predicted proteins | sample IRFST0metaG_FD_179884 | JGI IMG/M metagenome (GOLD analysis project Ga0224516, IMG submission 179884) | Peat soil microbial communities from Stordalen Mire, Sweden - IR.F.S.T0 | ecosystem: Environmental > Terrestrial > Soil > Wetlands > Peat | place: Sweden: Norrbotten County, Stordalen Mire... | reverse complement strand
TTAACTCCAAGTCCGGAGGATGTTATTGCAACAATGGTTAAGGATAGAGATACTTTATTTTTTGCAGATGTTCACGTTAGAGGAAAATATCCAAGATATATGAATAGATTCTTTAAAGAACATGACATTAATATTAAGATGGAACCAGGGGATAAAGAGATATTAAAGAATACAGTGGATTTTATTTCTTTCAGCTATTATTCTAGTAATTGTGAAAGTACAAATCCTGATGCTGGAGAAAAAACTGGAGGGAACCTAAGCAGAGGGTACAAAAATCCATTTGTTAAAGCTTCAGAGTGGGGATGGCAAATTGATCCTAAAGGATTAAGATTCACTTTAAATAAGTTATATGATAGATATCAATTGCCATTATTCATTGTAGAAAATGGACTTGGTGCTGTTGATGAATTAGTTGATGATGGAAAGGGAAGCAAAACAGTAATAGATGATTATCGTATTGAGTATTTGAGAAGCCATTTATTGCAAGTTGCAGAAGCGATTGAAGATGGTGTTGAACTAATAGGTTATACATCATGGGGTTGTATTGATGTGGTTAGTGCATCAACAGCAGAACTTAAAAAGCGTTATGGTTATATATATGTAGATCGTAATGATGATGGAACAGGTTCATTAAATAGATATAAAAAGAAATCATTTGAATGGTATAAGGAGGTTATTGCTACTAATGGGAAGTGCCTTTTATAGTATATAACTGTAATTTAATGCATATAAAATAACAAGTCCAAAATGTGATGTACATTTTGGACTTGTTATTTTTATTATTATGAGTAGCCTCTATCATGAAACCCACAATAATAAAATGATTGGATAATGAATTAAATAAAATTGTTTATTATTATATAAAATAATGTGTTGTATATTTTAACATATAAATTTAAAAATCTAATAAAATAAGATAATATTAAAGTAAATATTAAATTATTGAAGTAGGTGACCATAAATTTGAAGCGGAGATATAGAGAAGTTTTAAGTACAATTTTAAATACAGATGAATGTATTACTGGAAATGAATTGGCTAGGCATTGTGATGTAAGCATTCGTACAATAAGATAAGATATTAAAGAAATTAATGTTTTATTAAAAGAATATAATATAGAAATAGGATCTAGAGTAAAAAAGGGCTATTTCCTTGATAAAGAAAATAAAGAAATTTTGAAGAAAAATAATATTATAAGAACAGTGTTTGATTATGAGTATATAATTGAAACACCCAATTTGCCGTTAGATAGACAGATGTACATATTGCTAAAATTAACAACTAAAAAATATATTACTGTGGAAGAATTAGAAGAATCCTTATATGTATCTGAAGCCACTGTAAATAACGATATTATTCTTATTAATAAATGGTTAAAGAAAGATTTAAAATTAGTAATAACCTATTCCTTAAATGAAGGAATTACACTTAAAGCTAATGAAAAAGAAAAAAGAAATATTATAAGCTTGGTTTTATCTATAAAGACTAATGTAAGCACTATTTCAAAGTATTGGAATTATTTATTTGAAGAGAAGGATGTTATTGCAAAAGCCAGAGATCTTTATAAGATTGTGAGTGCTGAAACTAAAAAATATAATTATTATTTATCAGGTCATAGTTCACAACTTTTATGCTATGAAATGCTAGTCGCAGTTAAGCGTTGTCAATTAGGCTTTAATTTAAATGATTCAGATGACATAAAGGGTAATCTTATACCAGTAATGACTGATGTACGAGAAAAAGTAGAAAAGGAATTACAAGTGAATTTATCAGAAATAGAATGGATTAACTTACAGCAATACTTTAAATCAAAACAATTTCTTCATGGAACAGATATTATAAACATAGAGACAGAGGAAGCTACTTGCATAGTAGATGAATTTTTGAGAACTATACATGATAAATTCAACATAGACTTAAGCTCTAATCCAGATACTAAGTATAAGTTACTTTTATATGTTGCACCAATGATAAATCGTTTGAAAAATAGGCATTGTATAGCGAATAAGGTAAGCAAAAAAGTTATGCAAACATATAAAACAGAATTTAAAATAGCGACTGAGATGACACATATTGTTAAAAGGAAACTAAATTTGAATATAGAATTAATTGAATTAGCTTATATAACTATTCATCTAGTATCTATGTGTGGAATTGGGATATATAAATTAAATACTGCCATTGTTTGTGATTATGATGAATCTATATTAAGTTTTATTAAAGATAAAATTAGAAATGCTTTTGGTGAAAAAATAGATATTTTTAGGACTTATGATTATCAGGAATTTATGTATGAGAAAGAGGAAAAACTTAAAAAGGTAGAGTTTATAATTTCAACTTCAACAATAGCTGATATTACTAATATTCCTTTTATCAGAATAAATCCTGAAATTGGACAAAATGACATTGATATGATTAATGAATATCTTGATAATCAAAAAAGTAAATTAATTTATTTCACCTGAATGGGTGCATTTACTTAGGGTGTTTGAATTAATTACATGAGTTATAATATCAGTAAAATAACTTGATAAGCTAAATAAAAATCAATGAATAAGTCTAAGCAGAGTGGAAATATATAAGTCATAAGATAAGGAGGGAGCAAATAAAGTGAATGAGGATAATTTAAGAAAATTGTGTGCTGAGAAAGCTATGGAGTATATAAAAAATAATACTGTAATTGGCTTAGGTGCAGGAAGAAATATTGCTTGTTTAATTGAGTTAATAAGTAAAGCAGCAGAAGATAATTTGAAAGTTAAGGTTGTAACTCCATCTGATAATACAAAGAGTCTTTGTATTAAATATGGAATTGAAGTAATCCCAACGTGTTTTGTAGAAGAAGTAGATATTGCATTTGATGGATGTGGTGAGGTAGATGAGAATTTCCATGCTTCAAAAGGTGGTGGAGGTGTATTTACAAAGGAAAAAATAATTGGATCAATGGCTAAGGAGTATATTTTACTTATAGATGAGCAAAAACTAACAAAGGAATTAAGTTGCAAGTATCCAGTTTCATTAGAAGTAGTTAAAGATTCATTAGGTTATGTAAGTAAAATGGTTAGAAACTTAGGTGGTGAACCTGTAGTTAGAACTAATAATAATAAAGATGGTTATTTAATTACTGATGATAGTAACTTTATATTAGACATAAAATTTGAAAATATAAAGGATTTTAAAAAGTTAAATGATAATTTGAATGATATTGTAGGCGTAATTGGCACTTCTTTGTTTATGAGAGAAGTCACGAAGCTAATAGTAGCAGGAGAAAATGGAGTAAGAGTTATTTCAAAGGTATAATATTAAGGATATGTTTAGGTTATTTCTTAGATAAAAAAGGGAGGAATAAATATGAAATTAGGTATTATTGGAGCAGGGGTGATAGTGAAGGACTTTTTATCAATCACTCCACTTTTAAAAGATATAGAATTAGAAGCCATTTGTGGCACACCTAAGAATGAAGAGACAATTATTGAATTAAAGAATAAGTATGGAATTAAGAGTGATTTATATAGTTATGATGAATTATTAAGTACTGATTTAGATGCAATTTATATTGGATTGCCTAATAATTTACATTTTGAATTTGCAAAAAAAGCATTAGAGGCAAATAAGAATGTTATTGTTGAAAAACCATTTACATCAACATATGAGGAAGCGCTTATTTTAAGTGAGTTAGCTAAAGAAAAGCAACTGTTTATATTTGAAGCTATTACTAATCAATACCTGCCTAATTATAAAAAAATTAAAGAGTTACTTCCAAAGCTCGGAGATATTAAAATAGTTCAATGTAATTATTCTCAATATTCAAGAAGATATAATAGTTTTAAAGAAGGAAATATATTACCTGCCTTTGATCCTAAATTTTCAGGCGGTGCATTAATGGATATAAATGTTTACAATATTCATTATGCAGTAGGTTTATTTGGAAAACCTGAAAATGTTGAATACTATCCAAATATTGAGCGTGGAATAGATACATCAGGAATATTAATATTAGATTATGGAACATTTAAATGTGTTTGTGTTGGAGCAAAAGATTGCAAAGCACCTATTGCAAATAATATTCAAGGAGATAAGGGTTGCATATACCAAGATACTCCAGCTAATGTTTGTAAAAGCTTTGAGTTATTGATGAATGATGGAACTAGTACTACAATAAATGAAAATAATTATGAGCATCGTATGGTTAATGAATTTATTGAGTTTTTTGATATGATTAAAAATAATGATTTAGAAAAATGCTATAAGATGTTAGAACATAGCTTAATAGTTAGTGAAGTTCAAACAATTGCAAGGCATAAAGGTGGAATCATATTCCCTGCAGATAATAAAAAATAGGTAGACTTTAAAGCTTAAAATAATTTGTTTGAATATTATATTTCAAACGGATAATTATGGTATAGAATAGGTAAGAAAAAAAGACGGCATTGTAGTACGTCTTTTTTGTTAATAAATCGCCATCTTATTTCATGAGTTTTTATTAGGCACATTGACTTGTTATTTTTAAAGTTGGTATTTCACCTCCATCAGGAAACCCGCAAAAATCTAAAATTATGAGCCATTTATAGGAACAGTTTTATTATTTTAACTGTCTACTATGAAGGGTTGAATTAAAAATTAGATTTTTGTGGGTTATTTTGTTTTTATAAAAATATAAAATGCAGTGCAATATATGTCTATATTTGGTTAATATATTGCCAGTTTAATTTACCAAATAGATGTAATATGGTAGTAAGAAAATTTAAAATTAGTAAAAGAATAAAAGTTGCCCATGTTTATTGGTAATGTATTTTAACAATTTTTTATTAAATTCTACGTGTAAAATTATAGATTATAGAAAGCATATATAGGAGGAATAGAATAATATGATAAATAATGAACAATTAGGACCTAAAGCGCCTAAAGATCCACAAGAAAAACGTAGTGGCTTTTATATTATGGTAGATAAAATTTTAGAGGCTACTGCACGATTGGAAGGAAAACCTTCACAGGAAGCTTACCTTGATGAAGGTAGATTAGCCTTTAATGCTCAGTTTGTAGGTGGAGTTAAGGATGAAAATATCCTTGAATTATTAAAAAGTTGCGACAGTGTTCATAAAGTAGTTCATAGTATCGGAGTATGTGTAATAGCAAAAGATGATGTAGGAACTATCGACTTTGTATTTCAAAACTATGGAAAAGAAGATAGATATGCAGGTGGAACAATAATTAAGCTGCCATGCTCCAAAGATGGATCAGAGGTAATTCTTAACCTTGAAGATTATGAGTGGTCAACAGATGATGATGTTGTTGGAAAAATATCTTTTGAGTTTGAAAATCCAGGATTAACAGCACAGGCAACAGTTAAGGTTTATCTTAATGACGGTTATGAGGTGCCTGAAATCGAAATTGATCCACCAGTGGAATTTGGTAGTACTCAGTATAATTCAATGATTTCAAAGTCTCTTTTAAATATTGGTAATAACAGAAGGCTTAAAGCTGCAATAGATAAGGCAAGAAAAGGAGAAGATGTAATTGTTGCTTATATAGGAGGGTCTATCACTCAAGGCGCTGGTGCAAAACCTATTCATACAGAGTGTTATGCTTATAGATCTTATGTGAAATTTAAAGAGATGTTTGGAAAGAATGGTGGAGATAATGTTCATTTTATAAAAGCAGGAGTAGGTGGAACGCCTTCAGAGCTTGGAATGATAAGATATGACCGGGATGTTCTAAGAGATGGAAAGGTAAAACCTGATATTGTCGTTGTTGAATTTGCAGTAAATGATGAAGGAGATGAGACAAAAGGTATATGTTATGAAAGTTTGGTTAAAAATATACTTTCTGCTGAAAATAAACCAGCAGTAGTTTTATTGTTTAGTGTATTTGCCGATGATTACAATCTGCAGGAAAGACTTTCACCAGTTGGAAGGCTTTATGACTTGCCTATGGTAAGTTTATCTGATGCTGTAGTTGAACAATTTAAACTTACCAAAGAGGAAGGAAACATAATAACAAAGAGACAGTACTTTTACGACATTTATCACCCTACAAATGATGGACATACTATAATGGTAGATTGTCTTGCACATTTATTTGATCAGACTGCAAAGGATGTTTGCAATGAGAAGGATATTTTACTTGATAAAGAGCCAGCTATAGGAAATCGTTTTGTAGGAGTGCATCTCATTGATAAGAAGGATAATGCATGCGGCGCAGTAATAAAACATGGAAGTTTTAAAGAAACAGATGAAGATCTTCAGTTTGTTGAAATGGATTGTAATCCTTTGGGAACACCTGAATTTCCATATAATTGGATGCATACACCAGAATCTGGAGATGAAAGCTTCTGTTTAACAGTTAATAGCCAAAGCTTGCTGCTCATTTTTAAGGATTCAGGAAGAATGGATTTTGGTAAGGCAGATGTTTATGTGGATGGTACGCTTGTGTTAACGGCAGATCCTCGAGCAACAGGCTGGACACATTGTAATGCTGTTATTTTGTACCAAGAGGAAGGCAATAGGGAACATCAAGTAGAAATAAAGATGGCAGCAGATAGCAAGGATAAGTTCTTTACTATCCTTGGATTTGGATATAACTAGAAAGTTTCAATGTCAACATTAAATATAGGAAAAAGGCAGAATTAAATATACCAAAAGTAAAGAATTAAAAAACTATAATCTAATAAATAATAGTAATTATTAGATTATAGTTTTCACCAAATGGAAGAGAAAATACATTTGATATATAGTTCGTAATTTTCTTGTACTGCATTTAAACGCTATGCTAAAAGTTTTATTAATAAAGAAAGGAGGGCTTTTATGGACGTGCTAAAGTTTGGGTTTATATATTGGAAAAGAAATTTGTTATGGGCATTTATTGCACAGCTTATCAGTTATATCGCCATAATTGCAGATCTGATGATTCCACTATTTTCAGAAATGTTTATTGATTATGTTATATGTGATAATAAATCTACAAATGATGGTGTATTTTCATTTATACTGAGTGGAAAATATGGAGAGATTCATTCAATGAAGCTCTTTTTCAGTTTGGCAATTATATTTATGATTTTTCTAGTTACAAGGATAATTCTTATTTATGTTAAAAATATTACTAATCAGAATCTTGGTCTTAACTTGGAGACAGACTTAAGAGTGGTTACTTTCCGCAAACTCATGGAGCTTGATAGTGAGACTATTTCTGAATACAACACTGGTGAACTCCTAACAATTATCAATTCAGATACCATTTTGTATAAGGAACTTTTTTGCAGAATGATTCCAAATATACTTGATAGTATATTTGTACTTATTATCAGTGCATTTCTATTATCACGTATTAACATTAGTCTTATTGCAATTCCAATAATTATGATGCCATTTTTTGTTATTTCATTGATGAATTTTAGGAGGAAAGCAAGGAGTAATTACAGAAATATAAGGAAGAGTAATAGTGAAATGAATTTGAATGTTCAGGAGAATATTGAGGCAGTTCGTTTGGTTCGTTCTTTCACTAATGAAGAGATTGAAAAGAGAAAGTTTTATAAGTCCAATGAGAAATTAAAGGATTCTTATATTAATCAAATTAAGCTGTCATCAAAATTTGAAGTTCTATTCAGTTCAATTAAGCAGATTGCATATATTGGAACCATTGCAGTTAGTACAGTTCTTGTAATAAAAGGATACATGCTTATAGGATATCTTGTTGCATGTTCAAGTTATGTACTTAAGATGATGGATCATATATCACAAATTAATAATACCTTGTTCCAAATGCAGCAACAGCTTGTTTCAGGGCAGAAGATGATGAATTTCATGAACTGCAAATCTAAGATAACTGATAGCACAGATAATTTAAAAATAACTGGTGTCCCTAACATTCGCATTAAGAATGCATATCTTACTATGGAGGATAATGCGGTACTTAAGGATGTAAGCATCAATATTCCATATGGGAAAAAGATTGGTATCGTAGGAGGAACAGGAAGTGGTAAGAGTGTCCTTTTGGAATCACTAGTGCGTATTCATGATTTGACTTGCGGAACTATTGAGATAAATGGTAAGGATATAAGAGATTATTCACTTAAGTATCTTAGGAATAGCTTTTCTTATGTATTTCAAGAGGTATTTCTTTTCTCGAATACAATTGATTCAAATATAGCATATGCTGAGCCTGATGCTGAGAAAGAACAAGTAATAAAAGCATCAAAACATGCTCAAGCACATGATTTTGTTAAAAAACTTCCTGTTGGATATGAGACCATTGTTGGAGAGAAGGGAATCGGTATTTCAGGAGGACAGAAGCAGAGGGTTTCTATAGCTAGAGCACTTCTTAAAGATGCACCTGTACTTATACTTGATGATTCAACTAGTGCCTTGGATGTTGATACAGAGAAGAAACTTCTTGCAGACATTAAAAAGTATTATCCAGATAAAACCATCTTTATTTCTGCTCACAGGATGTCATCAGTGATTGACTGTGATGAAATAATTTATATGCAGGATGGTTTGATTGTAGAAAGAGGAACCTTTGATGAGCTTATGAAGCTTGGAGGTCATTTTGCAAATGTATATAAAATTCAGGAAGAACAGAGAAAATCAGTTATCGACTTTGATGCGTTAGCAACAGGTGAGGTGGGAAAATAAAATGGCACAGAGAAATACATATTTTCAGGACGAAGTTATAGAGAAAAAAATAGACATTAAACAGCTTGGCAGAACTATAAGATATATATTTCCTTATAAAAAAATCTTTGCACTCATAGGATTTTTGATGCTGATTGGTGCTGCAGTTTCTATGATAGCGCCATTATTACTAAGATTTATCATTAATCATACTGTTATATCAAAGGATTACCGTGAATTATCATTGATAATTGCTGGTTTTGTTATACTTGCAGTTATTGAGATAGGGATTACCTTTGCTCATCAAAGACTTATGGGTAAGACAGGACACAATATAATTGCAAAAATAAGGCAGGACATATTTTATAAGCTGCAGGAACTTCCATTTGAGTATTTTGATTCAAGACCCGATGGGAAGATAGTAGTACGTGTTACTGATTATATTAATGAATTAGCTAACTTTTTCACTAACAATTTGCTTTTGTTTCTTGTTTATATAGTGAAGATAGTAGTTGTTACAATATTTATGCTTGCAATAAGTATACAGCTTACAGCTATAGTTTTTGGAGCAGTTATTCCTATGATGATATGTGTATTTGTTCTTAGGTATTCAATAAGGAAGCTATTTGCACATCTCAGAGCTAGGAATTCGAACAGAACAGCATTTCTTGTGGAATCAATTATGGGTGAAAAGATAGTTAAGAATAATAATAGGATTGACATGAATGAAAAGATATATATGCAGATTCAGAATATTTGTGTTAAAACATGGTTGCAGATATTTATGAGAAATGAGCTTAATACACCAATAGTTGAGACGTTTTGGAATATGGGTACACTTTGTTTATTTGGAACATCATTATATATGATACTTCAAGGGAATAATAGTATTGATGCAGGTACGGTTGTTGCTTTCATAAGTTATATGAGCCTTTTTAGCGGCCCTATTACACAGGTCACAATGATTATACAACAGCTGGCTCAGGTAAGTTCTAATTTAGAGCAGGTATTTGATACAATTGATTATTCTGTTGATATTGAAAGTAAAGATAGCGGAGTTGAATTCAAGAATGTTAAGGGGCAGGTGGATTTTGATAATGTCAATTTTGCATATGAAGATGACATTAATGTTCTGGAAGACTTTAACCTTCATGTGAAGCCAGGAGAAACCATTGCATTGGTAGGACCTACAGGTGCAGGTAAAACAACAGTAATAAACACAATTACAAGATTTTATGATGTTAATAAGGGCAGCGTCAAGATAGATGGTATTGATGTAAGAGATGCCACACTTGATTCACTTCGAAAAGAGGTTGGCGTATTAATGCAGGATCCTTTTATATTTAAAGGAACAGTCCTTGACAATATAAGATATGGAAGGCCAGATGCAACAAATGAAGAATGTATTAAGGCAGCTAAAACTATATTTGCAGATAGATGTATAAATAAAATGAAGGATGGCTTTAATCAAGAACTAGATGAACGTGGTGCAGGTCTTTCAGCAGGTGAAAAACAACTTATCAGCTTTGCCCGTATTATTCTTAAAAATCCTTCAGTTATTATACTAGACGAGGCAACAAGTTCTATAGATACAGAGACAGAGAATTTAATTAAAGAGGCAATGGATATAATACTTAAAGATAAAACTGCATTTATAGTTGCACACAGATTATCTACTATAAGGAATGCTGACAGGATTTTGTATATTGCGAATCAAGGAATTGCTGAGGAAGGAACTCACGAGGAACTTATGAAGCTAAAAGGATTGTATTATAGCTTAAATTAATGTATACCAAAGATGCTTTTGTTGGACGGGCTTTATCTACATTTGATAATTTAATAGATAAAAAATATGTTAATAAAGGAGAACAGTTAATAATGGCAGAACAACTGTTAAAAAGACTAGATGTTGAAAAGAAAGAATTAGAATGGCTATATGTGCCTGATGTGGAGTATTGTGAATATGAAAATTGTAAGAGATATTTGCAACTAATAATACCATATAAACGGAATTGGGTAGAAGATAAAAAATATCCATTGATTTTATTTATACCAGGTTCTGCGTGGCATAGACAGGAAATGTATAATAACATACCAGCTCGTTCAGAATTAGCCAAAAGGGGTTTTGCAATAGCAGAAGTGCAATATAGAGAATCAGAGCTGGCTATTTTCCCTGCACAAGTAATTGATGTTAAGAAAGCCATTAGTTTTATTCATTCTATAGCAGAACAATTCCATATTGATACAGAAAATATTTTTATAAGCGGGGATTCATCTGGAGGTCATATTGCACTTTTAACAGGATTAACAGCTGCTTATGGAGAACTTGATTCAGACGAGAAAAATAATATTTATTGTAATGTTAATGGAATTATTAGTTATTGTGCACCAACTGATATGTTGCTGTCAAATGGAGATGGACCAATAGAGGATTTACTAGGGACAGATGATGTAATAGGTGTCATGGATATTGCTAAAAGTGCAACTTGTGCAACATATCTTTCAGGTGAAAGAAATATTCCTCCAATATTAATGTTTCACGGCATGCACGATGAACTCGTTTCTATAGAACATGGCCGTAATTTCTTTGAAAAATTAAAACAGTTTGATAAAGAAGTAGAATATTATGAATTAGAAGATGAAGGACATTGCTGTCCTACATTTTGGGGTAAAGATATATTAGATATAGTAGAAAAATTTCTGAAACGGAATTGTAAATAAAACAGCGACAAGTGAGGAATCTAATAGTACGAGGAGGAGAAGCGTGTGAAGAAAAAAGAATTACTAGAAAAAATAGCGCCATGTTCTTTAATGTGTCATACCTGTAGCGCTTATGAACATGGGGTGATTTCTCAAACAGCGAAACAACTATCAAAATATACGGAAGGTATCTGCGAATTTTATGAAAAGCATTCTCCCAATGAGGTTGAACGATTTAAAGCCTTTCAAGAAGAGTTGGCAAAGTACAGTGCAGGAAAGTGTTCGGGATGCCGCAACAGAGAACATCATGGATGTAGTATAAAGGGATGCTTTATTCTTGATTGTACAAAAGAACGTGATATTGATTATTGCGGTGAATGTGCTGAATTTCCTTGTGATAAAACACAGGAAATTTTTGAAGAAGAAGTATATCTGCAATGGCTTCAAGGCAATCGGGAAATTAAAAATTTAGGGATAGAAGGTTTTTGGGAAAAAAATTGTGAAAAGCCACATTATAAGGTATATAAAGAATAATAAACAATTTTCAATTTTGTGAGCAAAATAAGTATACTTCTCGTTGAGTGAATGCGTAATGGTAAATTATGATGTAATAATTTAATATTTCATTTCAAGAAAGATAGTTGTAAAGGGGATTGGTTACTTTGGAATTTTTATATGACAAAATAAATTTTGATGATAATATGGTTTGCTGTTATGATGAACTACCTCTTTGGTCTTCGCCTTTTGGAATACTTTTACTAAACAATATTCCACTTAAAAAAGATTCTATAATAGTTGATATTGGATGTGGAACTGGATTTCCATTACTTGAATTAGCACAAAGATTTGGAGAAAGCTGTAAAGTGTTTGGAATTGACCCATGGGAAAGGGCAATTGATAGGGCGAATAGAAAAAGAGAACAGTACAGAATAAAAAATGTGGAATTATTAAAGGGTGTTGGTGAAAATATGCCTTTTAGTAACGAAAATATAGATATAGTAATATCTAATTTAGGTATAAATAATTTTCAAAATCCAGATGAAGCTATTACAGAATGTTTTAGAGTATTAAAGTCAAAAGGAAAACTCATTTTTACTACTAATTTATTTGGACATTTTAATGAATTCTATTCTGTATTTGCAGAAGTTTTATGTGATTTAGGATTAGAAGATGAAATTAATAATCTAAATAAACATATAAAGAAAAGACACTCATTAGAAGACATTAAGATTATTATAAAGAGAAATAAGTTTTCAGTGAAAAAAATTATTCGAGAAAATTATGTTATGAGATTTGTAG
>Ga0224516_1000274_pt1 | contig 12653 bp, 15 predicted proteins | sample IRFST0metaG_FD_179884 | JGI IMG/M metagenome (GOLD analysis project Ga0224516, IMG submission 179884) | Peat soil microbial communities from Stordalen Mire, Sweden - IR.F.S.T0 | ecosystem: Environmental > Terrestrial > Soil > Wetlands > Peat | place: Sweden: Norrbotten County, Stordalen Mire... | reverse complement strand
TGAAAAAGCGGCGGATAACCCATGCACTGCCCCGCCGCCTCTTGGGAGGTGATACCACGAGAAAGTATCTGCGATACCCCTCATTGGCGTCAAGGCGGTCCGGTACTTAGCGATGTCGGTTTGGTTCGGCATGACCCCAGTCAGACGAGGAAGGGCACGATTGCAGCGCCTGCAGTGTAAGTGGTGACGCTCACCACGCGTTCGCTGACGTGCGCACGCGCTCCGCAATTAGGTGAGATTCGCGCCCAAGAAAGTACACACCTTCTCCCACGCGTCGTCTCTCGCGGCGGCATTTGCGTCCTCAGTGCCGCCAACGGCCATGTCGCCGGCACCGATCGAGCGGGCCGGCGCGAGTCGGCTCGGCCCCGCAAGCAGGTGCCCCGCGCCGTCGTAAGGGAAATGTTGAAAGGAAAAGGCGAAGTGGCGCTGTTTGAGCCGTTCGACGACCTGTTCGCACATCATGCTCGACGGCCAAATAGCGTCATTCATCCCAGAGGCTAATAAAATGGGGCCGTTGATGCGCTCGACGGGAATGAAGGCGCGCTCTACCGCTTGCCGGTCCTGAAGGCTGCCGAGATACAATCCCAAGTAAAAGCCGTACCGCTCGATGTAGTCGTTGTTGATTCGGAAGGGCACGAAGGGCACCGGCTTTCCGTCTAGCGTCCAGGAGGATTTTGACGCCGACGCATCCGACCACGCCTCATTAATGCCCTGAAAGACGACATGACTTGGGGAGTAGGCCACGACGGCGCGGATCTCGCGATACGTCGCGCTGACCAGCAACGCAGCTTCACCGCCTTTCGAGGTGCCCACGACGGCGATTTTACTCGCCTCAACCGACGGCTGCGAGCGCATCCATTCGATTGCTGACCTAAAATACTCGAGCGGTATCTCCTCAAGCCGAGCGGGCAGGTGTTCGAGCCCAAAGTACGCAAGGGCGAGCGCCGCGTATCCCCGCTCTGCGAGGAGCGAGCCGACAGTGCTCGTGCTGCCCAAGCCGCCGCCCGCACCACCGATGACGATGATTCCTGGGTGCGTGCCGGATGTTGATGGTCGGTGGAAGGTGGCAACGAGGCCATTCTCTCTTACTGCGGTCGGTTCCAAGAAACCACTGTTCCGCGATACGTTTTGACCCGTTATAAGCCTATGTGCACAGACCGACGCAGCGGCAGTCCCTAGACTACGAATGGATCGTCGTTAGCTGCTAGCACGTCACTCCAGACAACGGCAGTGACTTAGCCACCGACGGTAAACTGTTTAATAGAAACACTCGCAATGCTGTGCAACGCAAAAGATGAACGAACGTGAGAGTCGATGGGCGTTACCCGACTTGCAAAGCGCGGTTGCTTGGTGTTCGCGGAGGAACGCTCAGAACATCCGGTGCATCATCGACGTGCTCGGGGAATACGCGCGCGAAGAAAGCCAAGCCGCTGGCTCGGTTGAGGCGTATATAGCTGCTGCGGAGTCTATTGCTGACAGTGGACTAGATGCATCGTTAACCGTCAAGCTGAGCGCGTTGGGGGCCCTCTTTGACCAAGAACGCTGTCGGCAAAACGTGCAGACAATCGCCCAAGAAGCGGTGCGCCTCGGCGTCGGATTCGAAATCGATATGGAGGGACAGGGCCTCGTCGCATACACAATCGACGTTGCTGCGGCGTGCGCAAAAGAGGGGCGTGTGAGTCTCGCGCTGCAGGCATACCTTGATCGCTCACGTGATGACGTTGTGCGCGCGTCGGAGTCCGGTATCATCGCACGGATTGTTAAGGGAGCGTACGTGGGATCAACCACGGATTTTGCTGATATTCAACAGCGTTTCAAGCAGCTGTCAAAGATCTTATGTGCGAAGGCGACTTTTTTTACCGTTGGAACACACGATCCAGACCTCATCGAGTGGATGACCACGAAGATGGAAGGGAAGAAGGATTTAATCGAGTTTGGCTTTCTCAAAGGTCTCGCTGATCGTACGAAGGTCGCGATGGCCCAAGAGGGGTGGCTCGTCTCGGAATATGTGCCCTTTGGTGAGAATCGCACGGCGTACGAGGCAAGGCGGCGAAAATACCTTAAGGAGCTTGAGAGTTGGGGGCGTACCCCTGCCCCTTAGACGCTACGAAGACGCGCCTAGTAATTTTGGCGCCAGGCGAGCCGTTATAAAGGTCTAACGCGCCAATTTTCTTGGAACCCTGTACGTCTCCGCCACGAGCGTAAGCGCCGCTACAGCAATAAGCGTCGCGACTCTAGCGAAGATTGTTCTTCTGCGAAGCCGAACTATCCGTTTGATTCTAGCGCGTCGCCCACGTGCGAGGCGTATTTCCGGACTATTCGCCTTTCCATGCGTTCCGCTTAGTGATATCTAAGCTCCGCTCATATAGTAGTTCAAGGCGTCGATGCGGACGTTTAAGTGCGTCGCTCGCGCAGGAGGAGGGGATGGGTTAGACCCATCTCCCCATGATCCCGGAGATTATCGACTCTAATCCGAAGATTACCAGGAACACTGCCAGCAGGAACACGAGCGTTGCTAAGCCGAGACCCGGGAAGATTATCACGACAAAGCCTATGATAATTCCGAGTATCCCGACGACGATTCCTCCTATGGTGCCGCGCGCGGCACTCGCTATCCCGGCGAACAACAATGCTAAGCCGAGCAGATAGACGAGCGTCAGTGATCCGTAGATGAACGGATTGTCGATTACTAAGGCCGCGATTATGACCAGCAGCACTGACATAATCAGGTTGAGCAGTCGTCGCCATCCGGAAATGCCTTTTGCAAATACTCGTATGAAATATGCAACTCCGAGGATAATCAGCGCGATTGATAGGAAGGCTATGAGCGTTGCTATTGCCACTCCTGGATATGCGATGACGTAGCCGGCCAGGACAAGGATGATAAGACCTGCGATGATTTCAAGGATTCGCAGCCAGATAGAACTCTTTTTTTCATCAGCCATTTCGATTTTCACCTCCTTTAACGTTTTTTTTGGTAATTCAAACGCTAGTTTATGGGTTGCCGTGCTTATATTGGTTCCGGTTTGCACCGCACGGCGCGTAGTTCCTGCTTTGCGCTGCTCTCTTCGCGGTTCGCTTGGTGCCACGGACTAGCCACCGGCTAATGCATACGGAACAACCAGGCGTATTGCGCAAAGAATTTGTGCCTACTGCGGAAAAAAAAGAAAAGGCAAGCGGCGTTTTAGCCGCGGCTGCCTGCTCCTGCGATGACGAGCTGGATCCCGAAGAGGAATAGTACCAGCGCCACTAGGAGCCCAAGAAATGTGTTGGCAAAATCGGCGTCTACGAAAGCGACTATAGCGAGTATGAAGGCTATGACACCGAGAATTATGTTCGCCCAACGAACCGAGGGCGGCATTCCGGCTGCCACAGAATAGCCTGCAAATTGAAGCCTTCCTATCGCGTTCAGCAACAATCCGAAGGCAAAAATGAGTATAACCAACGTTGTGCCAAAGTTGGGATAGTATATCGCTGAAGCGCCTACTGCCAGAAAAATAATCCCCAATATGACGTTCACTACTCTGCCAGTTCCTGAGAGGACCTTAGAAGTAGCTCCGCGTATTAGCATAATGAGGCCCAGGATGAGAACTCCAATTCCGAGTAACCATCTGAGTGTATTGACAGCAGCACCGGTATTGAAAAGGACGTATACTGCGAGGACGAGAACAATTATCCCGAGAATGACCTCGAGGAGACGCGCCCACATTGGGGTAGTTTTTTCAGCCATGTTTACATTGCACCTCCCTTGACGTTTTTTAAGATTCGCGCTGTTATTTGTGTCGTCGTGTTTATATCGCTTCCTATTTGGCAGTTTTATGTTTGCGTGGCCTTTCAGCAATACAACCCATTTCTGAAGCGGTCGGGGGCGTTTTGGCAGCATCAACCCCCAGCACAACGTGCAGACGCAAGCTTGAGACTGGCTCATCCGTAGCAACTGCCCTCGCTGCGCTTGCGTACAATGCAGCGATGTCAAGTCACACACGCATGTGTAACAAACGTTCTTATAGCGGTTCGCGCAACAAATGATGGCCAAGACCGCCTTAGGCGGTCTTGTTGCAGCGCCACACGTGATTTGCTTCCTTCGAAAGTGTTCTTAAAACGAACCGTGACCTCAGTTTGGTAGCACTGCCCCAAAGGAGAAGTTTGAATATGTGGCGCTGCCTCCTCTCTTTTTTTGCAGCCGGTAAAGCCTCTGCTGATTAGGTACGCTATGATCTCGCGGCGCTGTCGTCATTATTATCGGAATCGCTGCACGTAGATATTACCTCAAAGCTAGCGTCTTACGCGCCCGTTAGCTCGCCTCAGGTGTGCTAGTCCCCCGGCACCCGTGCACAACTCAGGACGTAGATACTTGCACGCGGTTGCTGCCTGACACTTATAATCAAACACGAGCGAACGGCTCGGGCGGGTGCAACTTAAGCAATTTTTAGCTTCACTGGCGCTCAAGACGTCCAAATAGACAGACTAATAAAGGACGTTGATTATACAGCGGTAAAGTGATCTAATGGACACGACGGATCTCGAGCAAATTCACAAGAAGCTGCAGACGGATTGGGCTGATTGGACCGACGACGACCAGTGCATATCCATATGCAAGAAAGAACTCATGGCGTCAATGCAGGCAATTAACGCTTATATTGTTCGCTATGACATCAAGACGAGAATAGAAGAAGATCCTGCCTCCAAAGTGTGCGAATTTTGCGAGAACACGTACAAGGGGGCTGAACCAGTTTGCAAAAAATGTCTACTAGACATGAAGTTCAGACTCCGCAGGCTCAGCTGTTTATTAAATGAAGAAGATTTACGCAAAGTGTATGCTGAACCTATAGTCCTGTGACTTCGCTTGACCCCCTCAGAGCTGCCGGATTCTCCAAAAAAATTCCTCCTTATTTTTCGACGGGTCCAAAAACAGTGGATTTGCACCTGTGCACACTTCGATAGCACTTGGCCACGACCTGGTTTCAGATCTAAGCCACGCGTCTGTGGCGGGGCTTCTTGGGGGTGGCGCAACAGCGCGCATGGGGGTGGCGAGTGAAGCCGTTTTCGTGGAGCGAATCGATATCGCGGAATCGAGTTTCGGAGGCATTCTAAGCAAGCCAATGGTTCGGATCTTCTGTTCGAGAAGGGAAAAGCCGAACGCATCTACTGCTTTGACGCGATTGCCGGATCCGATGAATCATCGGACCTGATGTTGGTGGCGTCGCCCCCAAGAACATCCACAAGCCAGCGCGCCTCCGTATAATTGCTCAGCAAAACTCGAATCAACAACGTGATGGGCACGGCAATAAGCGTGCCCAGCGCGCCAAGAAGCCAGCCCCAGAAAAACACCGAAACAAGCACGACCCACGGCGGGATGTTGAGCCCTTTGCCTGCGTATCGAGGGAAGAGCACGTATTCGGCGATGATGTTGAGTATGACAAAAACGAGGACGACCGCGATCGCCCCGATAGGCCCGTACTCTAGCCACCCTAACAACGCGGGTGGAATCGTTGCCAACGCGAACCCGATGTATGGAATAAAGCTGAAGACAAAGAGCAAGACCCCCCATAGCAAGGCGAAGTCGATGCCCGCTGCGACGAGGAAGATCGTGGCGGGAATCGCCATAAAGGCGTTCACTTTAGTGCGAATGACGAGGAAGCTCCATAGGTCTTTCCTGACCGCCAGCAACGGAGCAAATAGGGGGCTCGAGTCGACGTGGTCCGCGAGCTCTGTAGAACGGAACCTCGGAAAGGCGATCAAAAAAAAGACGAACAGCGTGATCAGGATGACCAGTTGGAGGACCGCACTGCTGACCGCGTGCAGGATAGCGCCGCTCGCTTGCAGCACGAACCTGTCGCTGAGGATATTCGCTGGTTCCAGAGTTCCGTTAAGTCCGAGGCCCGCGAGTGACGAGCGCGCAGCTCCAAGCGCGCCAGCGTTCGCGGCCGACGGCAGAATGAGGATCTGGCGAACCGAGAGGTAAATCAGTGCGACAAAGCCGCCGCCAAGCGCGAGCGTTCCAGCAATCATCACTGCCAAAGCCCGGGCAGTGGAAAGCCCCCGATTTTCGAGACCTTGGAGCAACGGACTCGCGAGCGTCGCGAGGAAGATCGCAAAAAGGATAGGTGCTGCAATTTCGGCTGCCGCCTTTAGGCCGGCGAGGATGATTATGACGCTTGCTGCGATGACGAGAAGGCGTGCCAGCGGCGATAGGCGCGCCCCTAGTAACTCATCTCCTATGTCAGTTGCCGTCTGCATTCACCCCCAGCGTTGACACGCCCATATTGTGCTTGTGAACGATAGCAACGTTGCCCCGGATTGGAAAACGGCGGTCGAGTAAACCCGCAGCTTCGAGCACTGTTAGTTGGTCGTTCACTTAAACTTGACGATTTTGGCGCTTGCCGTGTTCGTCTTTTGCGGCCCCGTTTGCTGCTGGCATGTCTTTACCACGCAACAACTGTTCTTTTAACCAAAGCGTGGAGGCGCACAAAGGAGTCGGGCCAAGGCTTAAGCAGTCCAGTCAGGTTTCGCGCTGCCTTTACGTCTTTAAACGCGTATAAAAAGAGCAGTTGTAAGAATAGCGCATATCACGAAGTTCTCCATTTTTCTTCCGGGTTTTGCAGAGGTTTTCCTCGAAGTTTCGAAAAAAGTACATAAGCGTGCAACCCACCTAAAGATGTACTCCTTACGGAATGCGTGAGCACTGAAAAGAAAAGGGTGCGCTCTTGCGTGGCATTCTGGGTTAAGCTACGGTCTTAATCCAGAAAAGATGGTAAAAATAGGTAACTAGCCACTCGCGATCAGCCTCCGCAGTGGCTTCACACCTCCCGCTGTGATTGCTTCTAAAAAACGGTTTTTAGTGTAATCGCGTCCCTTAAGCCCTGATGGCGTTTAGTCCATAAAGTAGTCGAGTGCCTCTGGACAGCGGGTCGTCAGCTGTTCGTAGAATCTCCGCGTGAGCTCTCGCGTGCTTGTGTCGAGAGCGTGCTTGTACGCTTCGACCAGGGGGGTCGGCAGCTTTCGCTTTCGCTTCATGATTGTAACGATCGCCTTGACGGACACATCGACTTCTTCGACCGAACTCCAATCGCTGTTTGCCATACTAACGAAGTTAATCCGTCTTCATAGATAAGACCGCGTCTCCTTCCTCGTGCGGTCGCACACGTCCGCGACCCGCGGAGAAGCGTTGGGGCCGGGTTCGTCTCCATTCAGCACGCACATACGACGATGAGTGTTCTTCAACGCGCCCTTCACGACGCATTCGGTGCTTTCGTGACGATTTTGAGAAGGCCTGCGACCACCAAATAGTAGCCGGCTAAGCCTTTCCATTTCCCCCACTGCTCTGCAATGCCCCTAGCCTGCGCGCTTGTGATGGTTCTTTCGCTGCAGTAGTAGTGGGCGACCACTCTTCGCAACCCGAGATCATCGGCCGGAAAGACGTCTAGTCGATTAAGGCCGCGTAAAGCGGTGAACTCGGCGGTCCACACGCCGACACCGCGCAATGAGCACAAGTTATCTAGGATCATCTGTGTCTCTTCGTACCGTCTAAGCCCTTCCAAATCGACTGCTTGCGCGGCGATGCGTGTAGCTATGCCAGTAATGTACTCTGCCTTTCTTCGGCTCAACCCACAGCGCCGTAGGCTGTCAACCGAAGCGAGGGCCATTCGCTCTGGCGTTGGGAATGCGTAATACGTATTCCCGTCCACGACTAAAACGTCGCCAAACGCCTTTATCACCCGGCGTTGCAGAACGTGCGCCACGTTGAGTGCTATCTGTTGTTCGATGATCGAATCGAAGAGCGCCTGAAAGACCGTGGGAGTCGCCGGATTTTTCAGTCCGCGGAGCTTGCCGCTGAGCTCGGCCATAACGGGATCATTCTGGATCCCACTATAAAATGGTTTGACATCGAGATGCGCGTTAAACACGGAACTGATGACAGCGTGCGCCACGCTCGCGTCGTGGTCAGTGAGCGGCCGATCACTTGTAAAGGTTGCACGCAGTTGTGGAGAGTCTATCGTTCCTACGGATGCGACAGTCGCGAGCAGTAACTTGCCGCCGACCCGGAGCACTTGTCGATACACGGTCCCGTCGTATTTCGCAATTTGCGGATCACCGTCAGCGAGAATGTGTGCGCTCAATGCGAAATCAAACGGGGGCGTACAATCAATAGTTTGAATCAGGTGCGTTCGTTTGTGTTCCGGCACGTAGTCACACCTCCCCAGATCTCCTGCTAAGTGGACACAGGTAACCTTTTCGGTCGGTTCTGCCGGATGTTAGGTCTGCTCGGCTAAGACCACGGTGATGTTGTCAAGGCCGCCCCGCCCTTTTGCGAGCTCAATGAGTCGAGCGCACTTGTTGTACAGCGCCGTGGCGGTATCTGAAATCACCACGTAGATCGTTTGATCGACGAGCGCATCGGTAAGCCCGTCGGTGCAGAGCAGAACATAATCCCCCCGGTTCCATGAAAAAGAACCAAGCTCCACGTTTGTGTGGACCGCAAGGCCAAGCGCACGGGTAATCACGTGTCGATACGGGTGTTCTCGCGCTTCTTCAGAACTGACGCGGCCCGAGGCGACAAGTTCTGCAACCAGCGAATGATCTCTGGTTAGCTGCGTGATCTCGTCAGGCGTTATGAGGTAGCCGCGACTATCTCCCACGTGGGCGACAAAAACGCGCTCGTTGGTTAAGAGACACGCGACAACCGTCGTTGCCATGCCCTCCAGTGACTGGTCTTCGCGGCCCTGCTGGAAGATGACATCGTTTGCTAGCGTCGCGGCGGCGGCGAGGGTCGAGAGCGGGGGGGCCTCACCGATGTGCGACGTTATGTAGGCTTCAATCTGTTCAACGGCCAAATGGCTAGCTATTTCGCCTGCCGGTTGGCCTCCGACGCCATCGGCTACCGCGACGAATCTGAGACGCTCATTTACGCGAAATGCGTCTTCGTTTTTCTCTCTTCTGTTTCCCTTGTCGGTCTGAGCTGCGAATTTCAGGTCGTCCACCCTCGCCATTGTGTTTGGCCTAGCTTCGTTATCTTACAGATTACCGCGCATACCTACGTATTATTGACGGTGTCCGGCGCCTCTCTGGCAGCGTGCGCCTGAAGCGTGATTTGCCTGTCTGTCGTAACTACGCCGGATTTTTCACGCGATGAATCCGTCGGGCGCGTTCTAAGATGCTGCTGCGCTCAGATCACGCGCGCGACCGCGAGACTTATTCGACGAAGCACAGCGCCAGTCTTCGTTTCACGCACATCCGATAGGAACGCTTTAATCGCTGAGCTGCGTTACACAGAAGACAATTGGACAGATCTCTGATGCCAATAGGCCGGCATGGTGGGCCAACGTGATTGAACTGTGGTAACGCAAATAGATCGCAGCATATTCGGTACTCGTGATCACGCGCGAACAAAATACCGAGTCAGCGAGGCTAAGAAACAAGATTGAAGGAGGGGAGATGGATGGACTTCGCGAACATCTTAATCGGATCTGACGGTTCGTCGCTTATGGAAGCAGTTTTTGACGAATGTGTGTATCTCGCACAGCTGACAGGGGCGACGATCCACGTCGCGTACGTTTTGGACATAACGGGCTTTGGGGCCCAGCCCATTGACGCGTCGTGGGAAGAAATGTACGTGATTATCAAAGCAGAAGCGAGGCGGATTCTTGACGCAGCGAAAGAGGCGCTAAAAAAGAGGGGGGTGGCCGAAGCCTCAATCGTCGACGTTTTGCTTGAGGGGCACCCGGCCGAAGAACTTGATGCGTATGCGAGGGGCCACGCGATCGACCTCATCGTCGTCGGAACGCACCGCAGAAAAGGCTTAGATCGATTGCTCATTGGCAATGTAACTGACAAGGTCATCCGTACAGCTTCGGTTCCCGTGATGGTCGTTCACAGCGCGTAATGTGCGCTCTCGAGCGTATCAGTTTTGCTGTGTCCTGAGTCTCTCTGTTGTAACGAAGTGTCGAACGATAGTCTATGAATTACGTCTCAGAGTTTCCACGCACCTACCTCGAGACACGAGTTCCAGACGTTGGGACAGCCCTGAGCCCACACAAGAACTTCGCTTAATATCCTCGGATAAATATTATAGGATAATTATATTAAACATGAGTGCTATTACATGCTAATGCTAATGGGCAATACCTTGGTTGGGCGTAGCGTGCACATCTGTTGCATGGTTGCCTCATTTCCTTACACCTGCCTGCTTCTTGCTTGATTCACCTCCCTAGCTACAAGGCAAGGTCAGAAAGGCCGCGCCCCACTACTTCTGCCCATTAGCCCTCCCTTTTCACAATTCGCGAGTGTCGCGTGCTTGATCAATGTGCGCCGCAAACTCTTCCAGCTGAGCGCCTTTGTCAACCAAGTGCGGCAAGTCAAAATCGGTAACGTCAGAAAGTAAGGCGCCCTTCGTTTTTGATGTCGCAGCCATCCGCTAATGCGTAGCCTGGCCCGTGACGTCGAGAATGACAAAGCGCTCAGCTGGAAATCAACGTAAAAAAGCAAAAAAAAAGAGTTTCTCCGCCCTCTTTTTCGGTGCAAGGCTATGAAGCGACGCTACAGTGCCAGCTAAGGCGTGCGCTCGAGTTGGAGCCGCGAAAGCTGGACCCACCTAGCATTCATTCGTTCGAGCCGTTTCTTTTTGAGATTCCCCCTCATTATCCAGCGTATGTCCTTGTCCGTAGCCGAAAACCAGTGTTCCACCAAAGGCATCCCCGCGGCTGGGTTCGCAGCGACCGCCACGCTCCAACAGTAGCCCATACTCTTCTTTAGGGCCCTGAACTCGTCAGTTTTGCGATCGTTCGCGGTCGAAATTGACGCGGTAATCCGATCTAGCAGCACGAGCGTCTGTTTTGCGCATTCTTTTTGCTTCAGCAGTCGAGGCTCACAAAGCGAAGCGGCTGCGGCTCGCATCTCAAGAAAGTTCCCCGCACTCCAACGCTCCATTTCGCGCAGAAGCCGGCCCATGTGTGTGTCACCGAGGCGTTGAAGGGCCATCGCCACGCCTTCGCGGACGCGCCATCGCGAATCAGAAGCACATTTTCGGAGCGTTTCAAGGACGCTGCAATCCCCTTGCGCAAGAAGCCGCCCCAGCCCCACCGCGCCGCATACGGCTAAAAACTCGCCCTGTGTGTTGGTAGGGAATCTCTCTGCGTCAAACGTCAAAAAGTGCTTAAACTGGGCTTCAGCTCCTTCATCGGCAACGACATTTACCAGCTCTAGATTGCTTCGTGGGCCTGGCAATCCCGATTCTTTTAGCAGAAAATCATCCCAGTCAGTGAGTGCTCGCAGCGTCGTGCGATAGTACTCGGTCTTGCTCACGTCGATCCCCCGCACAAGAATGCCGAAAGCGTCTATTAGTAGTCAGCGGTAGTGCTAGACATTGAGACCGGCAAGTTAAAGTCTGTATTACTTAACTTTATATTGCTTAATGTACTTAGATGGTGGAACGGAAGAACGACAGCGCGTGAAGAGGCAGCTGGATGGATGCAAGGAAGAAACTGTGCACGTCTTGTAAGTTGATTCTCCCAGGCGAGTTTCGATATTGCCCCATGTGCGGAGAACCCGTCACGGATCGTACCGCTCCTGCCCACGCGCCACCCTACGAACCGCCGCTCGAGGATGAGAATCCGCTACTGGTGGAACGACTAGGTGGCGCGCTCACGGGAAGGAACCTTATCATCATAGGCGTAGTTGTCGTCGTGCTTCTGGTTATAGCAGCGGCGGTCGTCCTTGCGTTTAGACCCCAATCCACACCGATAGCGGTCGCTTCAGCGACTCCGACGCCATCTCCGAGCCCCACACCGACTCCGTCGCCCACAGCAGTGCCGACCTTCGTCCCCACAGCAACGCCATTTCCCACACTAACGCCGACCCCCACAGCAACACCACTTCCTACAGCAACACCGCTTCCTACAGCAACACCGCTTCCTACAGCAACACCGCTCCCCACACGAACGCCGACCATTATTCGCATAGGCTGATGCGCTTCGCACTGCAGGCGTCGCTGGACACCTGCATCGGACAGACGATGTGGATGCTTATGAAAAAGGTTTTGCAGGCGCAGTTATGGCCAGCACGTGATCGATCGTTTTGAGCAAATTTTCGACGCGCTGCCGCCGTTCGAGGGCCCCCTTCCGGAGCGTTTGCTTTCCTTGCTCGGTGATCTCGTAAACGATCTTTTCGCGCCCCCCCGTCGGCTCCCCAGCGCGAACGTCGCCAGCCTCTTTCAGTTCATGAAGACGGGGGTAGACATTGCCGGCAGTCGCCCGGAAGTGCCCAGGAGTGCGTTCCTTTATGAGTTGCGCCAGTTCGTAACCGCTCATGGGGCCTTCGGTGAGCAGAAAGTAGAGTGCGAAGAGCGAGTACATTGCTATGACGTGTGGCTCAGGCGGTTTTCGTTCGATCATTATTCAAGCATGCGTCATTTTTATATATAACAATTGCTGTTATATAACATTCTGATATATCATTTTTTGATATATAAGATTTAATACGCGGAGCTACGGCTCAATACCCTGCGCAACGGTTGTTAGAGCTGTCGAGAGGAATATTGGGACGCAAAGCGCGAGCCAATGAAATTTGCTCCAGTTGGCGTGGGCTTTAAGACGGTGTCGACAATAAACATCATTATTCAGTTTGTAGCTACAGGGAAACTGATATGGCGACGGCGA
>Ga0224516_1000267_pt1 | contig 12741 bp, 7 predicted proteins | sample IRFST0metaG_FD_179884 | JGI IMG/M metagenome (GOLD analysis project Ga0224516, IMG submission 179884) | Peat soil microbial communities from Stordalen Mire, Sweden - IR.F.S.T0 | ecosystem: Environmental > Terrestrial > Soil > Wetlands > Peat | place: Sweden: Norrbotten County, Stordalen Mire... | reverse complement strand
GCCAAGAACTCGATCTGCGCCGGGGTCCAGTCGCGGTGGGCGCGGTCGATCTGGCGGTAGAGGTGGCGGGCGTCAATGAAAAGCACCTGGTCGGCGCGGGCGGTGTTGTGCTTGGCCCGGTCGAAAAACCAGAGGGTGCATGGCAGGGTCACGGTGTAGAAGAAGTTAGAACCCACCGCCACCACCACATCCACGGCTCCGGCTTCGATGAGCTGCTTGCGGATGTCCAGCTCCGAGCTGCGGGCGTCGGAGGCGGAATTAGCCATGACGAATCCGGCGCGGCCAGTGTAGTTCAGGGCGCTATAAAAGAGTTGAATCCAGAGGTAGTTGGCGTTGTCGGTGTGGGGCAGGCCGAATGGAAAGCGCGCATCGTCCTTGAGGCGCAACTTGTCCACCTTATCCACGTTGAAGGGCGGATTGGCCATGACGAAGTCGAACTTGCCGACGGAATGGTGCAGGTCTTCGTAGTACGAGTTGCCCTCACGGATGTCGCCTTCCAATCCATGGACGGCGAGGTTCATCTTGCTCAGACGCACGGTTTCAGCCACCTTCTCCTGACCAAAGACGCTCAGTTCAGCGCCGGGGTTCTTTTTATGTTCCGCGACAAAGCGGGCGCTCTGTACGAACATGCCGCCTGAACCGCTGGCCGGGTCAAAGATGCGGCCGTGAAACGGTTCGATGATCCCAACGATAAGCTGGACGATGGCGGTGGGGGTAAAGAACTCACCGCCCTTCTGCCCCTCACTCATAGCGAAGTGGCCCAAGAAGTATTCGTAGATCTTGCCAAACGCATCTCCCTCGATGTCCATGGGGACAGAGTTCATAACCTTCAGCAGTTCCTTAAGCAGAGCGTTCTCGAAACGGTTGTAGTTTTTGGGCAGGATATCTTTGAGGCCGGGGTTCGCCACCTCGACGGCGCGCATGGCGTCGTTGATAGTCGCGCCGATGTTGGCACCCTCCGGCAGTGTGATGAGGTTTGAGAAGCGTGCTTTTTCAGGCAGGTAGAGGACACCCTGCGCCTGAAAGTCCGCCGGGCCGATGGTGCGCCGTCCGCTGCTTGTGCCTACCAGTTCCTTCGCCGCTGCCTGGAACTTGTGGTCGGCATAACGCAGAAAGACGAGCCCAAGTACGGGCACGGAGTATTCCGAGGACTTAAGCTTGGAATTGGCCCGCAGTTCATCCGCCGCGGCCCAGAGACGGGATTCGATGTTGTTTCCGTTATGATTCATGGTCTCTCCCTGGGACGGTTCTTATTAACCATCTAACATTAGTTTTTGAATTGATTCTACGAATGGTGATATTTTACAACCATCAATAATGTCAGTCAGACGAAAACGACGAAGCGATAGTTGCATAGTCTTGTTCAGGTATATTCAGAAGCGCGTTCCCTTGTAACGTTCCTGCCCAGTTTTCCTTATTTTTAATAAAAGAGAGCTTTAGAATGAGGGGTTTAAATGGGATTGGGGCAGCGGAGGGGGTTAAGCATTCCACATCTAGTCTTAACCGAAAAGTCTCATTCGGATTCGCAGATGGGCTGTTAAATATTTGCTCATGAGCAACATAGACATCTGATATTATTTCGTACTCGCCACTAACGGCTAACTCTTTCTGGATATAGATCAATCCCTTGTCTGCTTTACGGACACGCGAAAGCGCTCGTATGTATCTCTCACTGAAACCGAGAATGTTCCTCTCTCTCGTTATCTGCCAATTATCAGGCGCGGTAATGAATATCTAGTAGTACACGCGGCAAAATTATGACTCGGATATGATAATAAATGTGTTGTTTTGAAGGTAGATTATGGCGCAAGCCACTAAAGAGCCTAGCGCCCCTATAACAACACAGGATTTGACGAGGCAGCTAAAATCTAAAAAAAAGCCACTGAGTCACACCGAGTACCAGAATTGACAGCGAAGTGAAATCATATGGGTTGTTGAAGTAGAGCGGGAAGGCCGAGGTCAGAGTGGAGGTTTACATCTCTCCGAAGGGATCAGTTGAACGAAAGGTGTCATTGGGTGCGTTGGAGGATTTGGTGCACAGACCGTGGAATAGGCTTATCACACTCACATTTTAGCCGGTTGATGTCGTTTTTCGATTGAATTCACTTTCAGTCAGAATTCCTTGATCCCGGTGATTTAATGCCGTTTTCACGGTATAACCCGGAGATTTACGCGCTATAAATGTGGAAAAAAGAACAGCAGTTTCGGTAGTTTCGTAGTTTAAGAGGTTACCATCGCTTTGAATCGTTCAATACCTTTTCTTGCCATTTCAACGTCTTTAACGCCTGTCACAATCATTTTCCCGCTTGAAAACAGCGTATAGCTGATGCCCTCATCATCTTTATAAAAGAGGCCGGGAAACTGCTCGGGTTCGTAAGACACAGGTGTATCTCCTAGCGAAGCGACCAGATGCTCAAGAGCCATATCAAGATCTACCCGATCCACCAAAACAATGTTGTGGATAGTTATTGACTCAAGATCAACTTCGTTTCCGGCCTGCTTCAAGATCTCCAAGATACGCGCCACAATATCATCAATAAGCTCGAAATCCTGAATGCCGGTTATCAGGAATTTGCCAGAGCGGTAAAACGCAATATAGTAATTTTCAGGCGCTAATCTAAGCTTGAGCCATCTGGGGGATAACTCCACATTCTTAATCCTGTTCTTTAGAAGGGTAAGGTCGAAGCCGCCTTTTATCTTTGCTGTGGCCACAATATTGACTATTTTCACGCAACTACCTTTTTTTTAGTCTTGTGTCTATTTGCATTGCTTTTTAAAATTGATTGGTTTTCCTTATGCCTTTGTTGAGTAGTCGCTTTCAACAGGATTGTCTTTCAATAGATCGGCTTGATCTTGCGTCACTAAGACGCGCTTTCTGTCAGAAGGATGCCAGCAGATCTACGTGGGTTTCCGACAACTGGGACAGAGTGTCTTTTTTTGGGGCACTTTTTTGATGCAGACCCATAATTTGGGCAAAAAGCAGCTGGAATTAGCGCTTCGAATTCTGATTTGCTTTTAGTGCTAAGAGGCGCGCCGCAGCTTATACAGAACTTCGCTGTTGTAGAGTTGGTTGCTCGACAAGCTGAGCACCCTCCTTGTACGGCACCTACGTACTTTTCGCAGTTTCGGAAACTTGTTCTCCGCAATGAACGCATACCATTTTTCATCCGCTGAAGCGTCTTTGATGGCTCAGGTAGGTGTCTTAGACTTCAGCTATCGTTGAGATCCCGCGCTCTTTTGATACTCGAAATATCTGATCCGCAAAGCTCTCGAGCTCTCGTTCGTGCGAGACGATAATCACCTGTGGACACTCGAGCTCGGCGAGGATATCCTGCACTTTGAGCAGCTGTTCTTTACTGAAGCCGTCCGTGGGTTCATCAAGGATAAGCAGATTCGACTCCATCGACGTTGCGACCTTGCGCACGATCATGTTAAGCGCGAGCCGGTACGCGAGTGCCACGCTCGTTTTCTCACCGCCACTCAGATAATTCACGTTTTGCTCGTAGCCGTCCTGCTCGACAATGATGGAGAAGTCCTCATCGATGCGCGCGCTCTTTGTGGGATCTTCTACCAGCAGCTCAAACCACTGTTGGAAGAACTGATTGAACTCCTGCTGGAATGCGATCATGACGTGCCGCTCAATCGCTTCCAAGGCCTTTATGAAGTAATCTGCAAGCCAGATCCTATTTTCAGTCAAAAAGCGCGCTTTTTTGACGTCGCGCTCCTTCGCTTCAACTTCACGTTCCAGGGAGGATACGAGCTTTTTTTGCTGCTCGACGGTGGCTTCAAGTGACGACACTTCCTTTCCGATCCTCGACAGGGCATCGGCCGTTTCGCGTCTGTTGCCCTCTAAGTTTGCCAGATCCACGGCGATCTGCTTCATTCGTTCTACCTCATCGCGCGCCTTTCCTAACGACGATCCGAGCGTTGCGACCTCACGCTCGGCGGTGCGAATTTTTTCCTCGTTGCGCGCGATTTTCTGTCGTACCATCTCCGCTGGCGCTTGCAGCAGCGCAAGGTTGTCTTGCGACCGGCTGTACGCGTCAAGAGCATTGAGTAGCGCGCTGGCCTCAGTGAGACCTTTTTCTATGTCGTCGATTTGCTGCTGCTGCATATCCTTTCTGGCCTTTTCAGCTGCGATCTTTTTCGTAAACTGCGCAGCGTCGGCCTCTCGTCCACACGTTGGGCAGACCCCTTCTGCGCGAATACGCTCGTAATTTCTGAGGGCAGAATCAATAAAAGCAGCGTCCTTCGCACATTTAGCATGCGATTGACCGAGCGCGTCAATCGACGCTTTGAGCTCGCTCTCGTCTTGTTCAGTCGGCCTTTTGAGCGCTCGCAATCCTTCGATCTCCCCCTCCCGCGTCGTGAGCTCTCTAGTGGCGTCAGCGAGTTCACGCTGTGCGACCCGGATGTCGTCTTGTGCTCTTTCTGTCTGTCGTTCGAGCTGCGGAATTCTTCCCTCGGCTTGAGCAAGTGCCTCTTTCTGGCCGCGCAAATTTTTAAGTTGCTCATCAAGGGTGTCAAGCTCGCGTTGCAGCGCATCCTCATCGATCCGTTTGTGTGCGATCGTCTGTTCGGCGTGGCTGATATCACCACTCAGGGAGAGCACCTCAGCGCGCTTGGTTTCCACGTCTAACGCGGAGGCCTCGAGAATCGCGGCTCGAGTGTTGCACGCTGCTGAGACGAGTTGAGCGTTATCTCGCGCGATCTTGTAGTCCTCGATTCGGAGCACCTTGTAGAGTGTTTTTAGTCGCTCCTGTGGATTGAGCGCTAGAATTGCCTTCATCTCCTCTTGAGGGGTGAAGATCGCATAGCGATAGATCAGGCTCTGTGATCGTGGGTCTCGAGGCTCGTTGAACCTCAGTATCTCCAGGATGCGTTCCTTTAGCTCTGCTGGACTGAAACCCGTCACGCCGTTAGGCCCTTCAAGGTGCCCCTCCGCTTGTTGGACGTTGCCGCCTTTTCGCACAAGGGTCCGGCGCACAACATATTCGTCACCATCGACGGCAAATGCGAGACTAACGGAGCCTTTTGACTCGTTGGTCTTGAGCAAGGAGCCACCCTTTTGCGATCCAAGGCCGAAGAGCGCAAATTCGATAGCCATCAAAATGGTCGACTTCCCCGAACCGATGTCGCCTTCAAAGAGCGATATGCCTTGCGGGAACGCTATCGTCGCCGTCTTATAGCTCCTGACGTTTTCAAGTTTAAGCGAGCGTAGTATCACTTCTCAAAGGCTCCTTTCAGTTGAAGGACTCCGAGCGCGTCTTCGATCATGCGCGCCTCGTACTCCTTCTTGTTCTCAGCAGGGTTTTTGTCCTCTTTCAGAACCCTCAGTAGTTCAAGGGAAAGCTTGACGCCGGAATCACCCTGGAGCTCGGGAATATTGGTGTGCACGGTTCCAACATTCTCCTTGAAGAGCCGTTCTTCGATGATCGTTACGTCCTCTCCTGCGACCTTAATTGAGGCGTAGTCAGCTGAGGTGAGGCCGCGGCGACCGAGATGCACGTCGACAGCGCCGCGATCGTAAAGCAGGTTCTGCAAGTGCACAAAGTCTATGTCAGACGTCTTTCCACCGGATAATTCGCCCCGTATCTTCAATACGACGATTTTACCGTCCACGTCAAGGCTGCCAAATGATTCGGCGAGTGTGTCCTGGGCGCGCGCCGAATTGAGCCCGGTTAGACTGTATTCTTTGAACATGCTCTCGACTAAAACCGTCTCAACAAACTCAACGTCCGTGACCGTTTGATCGAAGCTTACGATGTAAAAGCCCCGCCGCTCGCCCTTAGCCGTGAACTCAAAGTCACGCCCATAGCCGGCGAAAAGCGGCCCGGGGAACACGATCCTGTCGTATCCAGGAAGGCGGTGTTCTGAGTGCTGATGAACGTGTCCACCGGCGTAGTAGTCAAAACCCTTTGGGAAGAGCGAGATAGGGATTGAGTCCATCCTGCTGAGGTACTCGGGCTTAAGCTCGTCAATGCCGGAGTGAAAGGCAAAGATCTTGAACCCGTCGAGACGTTCGAGTTCCTCTCGATCGAGCATGTCGTAATACTCGCGTTCTAACCCCATCCGTCGTGCGGAGATACCTACGAGCTTCGCGCCTGTGCGCGCGTCTACGACGCACTCGAGTTTGAGCGTGCCGTCGATGACTTGTGGCTTAACAATCTTCGTTAGGAGGCCAGCGCTTTCGATCACGTCTATAATGGACGTACTCGTCGGCGTATAATCATGGCTTCCGTAAATAGCGTAAATCGGTATGCCGTGTTCGGTAACTTCTCGCATCTTTGCAACGGCTTGCCTTACTGTGTTGAGATCCGAGGGCACCCCGACGTGGAACAGGTCCCCTGAGATGACAATGAAATCGACCTTGCGCGTAATGCACATGTCCATGGCTCGCACAAAGGCGCCGATCTCCAACTCCGCCATCTTCCCGTGTCGGTTTGCACCGAGATGGACGTCTGCCATATGGGCAAATTGATGCATCGTTGAAAGCCTCAGACAACTCTTCGGTTGGGTTTTAGGTGAATGTCGTGCTTGTCTTCAGAGGTATCTCTACTGGGGTATTCTGCCACGTAGTCGTCAAAGAGTGGTACCTGGATAGGAATTGCAAATTTGGTGAATATGCTGCTTACGATAGCCTCCCCTTTGTCCAAACTACCAATCGTCGCGTAGTCCTCCTTGAGGTCTTGTGCGGCGCTACTGATGATCGCGTTTCGTTCGCTCGCCATCTCGTTTCCGAAGATGATCTTAGTATTCAGGTTTGCTAAGACCGTAGTGGGGATAACGCTCGTTAACTGGGTAATCGCCACGAGGCCGATCTTAAATTTCCTTCCTTCGCGCGCGACGGTGCTGTACGTTGTATCGCCCCCTTGACTTAGCACGTCGGCGCCGAGCACGCGCGGAGCCTCTTCGATCACGATGCTTACCACGGGCTTATCCTCGAGTTTGGAAACGCCGCTGCTCCCGGTCTCTTGTTTGTACCTTTGATACTTCGTCAAAATCTCGTTTATGACCAGGCTTCCGATAAGGAGCTCAGCTTTGTCGCTAAGCCTCGACGTATCAACGACAACGATCATTCCGCTTTCCAGCGCTGCGATCATTTCACTGAGCGTCGACTCTCCTGAGGTGGCGCTAAAGGCTCGGTTGTAACAGATAAGGTCTCCTTGCTCGTTGACGTCTAAACCCAACGCCGTCTTAAACTTCCTTTGAAGGACGGCCGCGGTCATTGGGGCGACGTTTTCAGGTCGCTCGTCTTTAAAGATGGCTTCGATCCACTGTTTATCCTTTTTGTGGGCGAAGTAATAGCCGTACAGCGCTTCAGACTGTGGGTCGGTGAGGTTAACAAGCTCCTCAATATGCCACGGCATTATCGATTTTAGGTTAATGACAAGCGTATTTGTTCCTGCAGGGGCCGCAAGCGAGTAGTACTTAACCTTGTCTTTTGCGTCAGGGTGATTGCTCAGGCCGAGTTCTTTGCCCCTGCCGCCATAATACTCGTCGTGCGGGTCGAGGACCAACACCCCAAGGTTATCGTCGTTCACCACGCTCCACAGCAGGACCTTGACAAGGTTGCTCTTCCCTCTGCCAGTTGTTGCTGGAATGAGCACGTGATGGGTGAACAAGTCCTGCGCGTTGAGTCGTACGGGCACGTCGAGGACGTTCGACCCGCTCCGCACCTTGCCGAGGTACGCCGTGTTCTCAGGAACGTCCATAAACCGAAGATCCTCGTTAACCACGTGCCGAACTGAAGAGAAAAAGTCGGGCAGCGCCTTTGGAATCGTAACACGGTTTCCTGAAACTAAGGCGACAGCCCGAGCTTCGGCCAAAACATAGTTACGCAGACTCTCATCGAAAAACTCTAGGCTCCCCCCTCGCCCTTCAAGTTCCAGTCCCGCGGTGAGTTCAAGCACTTCTCGGGAAACTTGGCTGCCGTAGAACAGGTTGTGGACTTGAAGGATGAGTAAGCCGTTTCGGCTTTCTGCAACTAAGAGATTCCCAAGCTCTATTTTCGTATCAGTCTTCTCTCTGATGAGGATGTGCGCGACTTTGCCTGCAATGATCTGGCCGACGATTTCTAACTCTTCCATTCGTGTCACCCCAGTTTGTTTAAGACGTTATGGGCGTCCGTAGCCTTAACGTGCCGATAAAATTTCTCCCACTTGCCCATCGCTGCCATCTGCGAGCGCAGTATGGCAAAATAATGCTCTCGCTCAGAACTCGTAACTCGCGCGAAGCGGTCGGCGTCGATGAGTCCGTACGGGTATCCAGGGAACGTATAATCCGCCGAATTTCGCACGAGCTGCGTGAGAAGCTCATTGAGCTCACGCTCGTCAAGCGACAGAAATTGATCTCTTTGGATCTCTAATCTAAATATACGCTCTGAAATTGCGTTGAGTTTAACGCCGAGTATGAACACGAAGTGGTCTTTGCTCGTGCCGTCCGCTATGGGGTAGTACCATTCTGAGGTGATGCCTTTTTCAGCTGAGAGCTTGTCAAGTGCGCCGAGCAGAGAGTAGCCCGTGTCAGTGAAAAGAGCGCTCGTCTTGGAAAGTCCCCCGAGAATGACCCCTTTTTTCTGTGCCGCTTGGCTCAGCTCGGCCAGATAAGCGTACTCGTTTGGAAACGCCGTTTGAAGGGTGCCGTCGAGTAGTATAACGTCGCCAGGCGCAAGCTCATTTTCAACGACGCTCTTTGCGAGTACGAGCTCTGAGAATCGTCGAGAGATAGAACCGACCCTATAGATATCCGCGCGTTGGTTTCCGACAGTGATTGATCGATCCATCGAGCTGAAAGAGAGGTCACGTTCGCGTGGGAGTATAGCTTCTTCGCCAGCAAGTGGGAATAGTGAGGTACTGTACTGAATCTCTCCTCTCTCGAAGTCAGAAAACGTCGCAGCGAAGAACTCGATCCGTTTAGGGATTGACCTTTCAGGGATCCTTTTATTTCCGCTCCACATGCCAAAATAGACCCGGTTCAGTTGGACTGAAAAGTTGGGCGCCCCTAATACTTCTTGATTGCCGCCATCAACGAAGGCCGTTTTCTTGTCAGAATCGACGTTTTGGATTGTCTTGAATCCATCAGTCGTCAGTGGGAAAGGCTGTATACCTCGCTCAGGAAAAAAGGGGTTGCCTATGCTCTCATCGTTGAGATGGGTATCCAAGCGTTTGATAAGTTCGCTGGCAACTTGTGAAGTTTTCCTCTTCATTTTGAGACCTGTTGAAGACAACAAAGCGTTATGAGTGCAAAAATTGACAACAGTACACAGTCTTACTATTACTTGCTATTTGTCGAGTTTACTTTTGCAGATTCGGCATAACTGTGCGACTATTGTCATAACTTCCAGTCATGTGTCAATCGCTGGAGGGAATGATATATGTGCCTCGTGCACACGCCGAAAGTGTCTGGCTGTTGAGGACGCTCTTTTCAACGTATCGCAGTTTTGTCGACCTGGGAACTGTTACGCTTTCACGTACGCTAGGGACAGCTCCATCATGTACCCTGGTCGGTACTTGTACACATGCTCGTCGTGGCGATACTCGCATCTCTGGAATGGAGCCAAGGAAGATCGCCCGACCTACGCGGACGTGCTTGACATCGGCGACACGACGACTCATCATCAATTTGTAGTAAAGACCTAGCCGCCGTCAGTACGAACCCCAGGTAAGACGCGGTCCTGTTTTAAAGAGATTTGGTCAATTACAGCATAATTCGGGGCTCTCCTGGGATCAAAGTTCGCTGAGAAATTGCCAGCGGCGCGGAGACCTAATCTCCGTCGCCCAACAGTTTGTCCTCCTCATTACGGTAGGCATCCTCGTTGACTACGAGCGCATCGTAATCCGGCAGCGCCTCTATCATCCGCAAAAAATCATCATCGCATTGCGCTAAGATCTCTCTCATCTCTTGCCACGAGTCCGAGTCAACGTTATAAAGCAGGCGTTGTGCTGAACGGATGAGCTCACGCAGCTCCTCTTCGATGCCGTCGAAGTACGCCTCATACGCCTTCAGGTGAATCGCGCTCTCGTCCATGAAGCCCCGTGCGACTTCGGTCTTCGTCTTAAGGTGAAGCGCTTGGTCTCGAATCGTAGCAATCGTCTTGAAGGCTACCTCTTTGCCCGTATCGGACACGCCTACGTGGACATATTCACCCTCCTCGCCGAGCGTAATGTCCCCCAGCAGCAGGCGGTGACTGTTCGAAACGATGCGCTGCCGCAGCGCTGCTGCACGCTTGCCGCTTCCCCCCGATATGTCGTTGAGGAGGTTTTCATCAAACTGGTACTGCTTCAAGAGAACGAAGGTGCCATTGAGACATGTAAGGCGTTCACGCAGTAGCAGGTAACGCGTCTGGATGTTCGAGAGGTACACCGACAGCCGTTTCTGAGCTTCCAGGGTCGCGTGAAACTGCCGTGCTTCGTCGGGAGAGCTGATGTCCTTCACGCCCTCCTTGAGCGTGCTTAGTGTAAGTGAACTCGTGCCGTAGATCTCACGCTCGGCCTCGTAATTCGCGACGAGGAGGCCTTTCTCCCGGCCTGGGCTCGCACGCACCGCCCTTCGTAAGTCACGTCGGTACCTGTCCCGCACGACGATTACCCCCTGCTCGACGCTTGAAGGAGGTCTTTTATGTGCTGCAGCTCCTCTTGCACGCTCGTAAGCTCGATCCCCTTTAGCAGCGAGTTGACAAGTGCGATCTCGGTCATCGCCGCGTGCTCGTCTAACTCACCCGCCCTGAAGCGCTGCAGGGTAGAAAGCTGCAGCGTAACGAGATCGTCAGCGCGCACCGTGCCATCGCCGTTGCCCTGCTGCCCGGTATGGGCGGTTCTCTCCGACACCTTTCGGTTCCTTCGCGAAGCAACGAGACCGCGCAGCGCCTTTTGGTCCGCGATCTCATCATCGTCGCGCACAGTGAGCGCTGGACGCGCCCCGTCAACGCGGGCGTGCAGCTTGATCTTTATGTCGTAGAGCTTGGGAGTCGGCACGTCGGCAAGGTCGCGTTTTTGCAGCTCCTCGGTCACCCGCTTGAGTTCGATGCCGCAGCTTTCGATTTGTGCCTGCGCGGTCAGTCGGTGCCGCTCCAGGAGCGCATCGAGTTCTATCGCCTTTAGGTTCTCGATCTGTTCCTTGTGTTTGCGTTCCCAATTCACGAGCGTCTGCCTTCCGACCGAAAGCTCATCTGCGATGGTCCGCAGCGACTTGCCTTGAGCTCGCAGCTCAAGGAATCGGTTTTTTGTATCGGTATCTATCATGTCTAAACCTCATGCGTCAGGTCTCACGTTCGAAGCGGCGACTACGAGGAAAGACACAGAAAAAAAGCCAAAACTATTATACGAAATAGTCCCAACAGTGTTACTGTATCTAGTGTGTGCGAAGGCAGACCACGTTGATCCTAATCAAATGCGCGGCCTGCTTTCGCCTCTTTATCGCTTTCGAAGTGACCTTTTTTTACGTTATTCCATACAACCTGATGGTAAATCAATGTTGGGATTCTGACGGTAAGGCTCCGTCCGTAGGGCTTTCGTTGATTGTCTTGCTGTTGTTAGCGTCGAATCGCCGCTAGGTTTTCTTTCGAACATGAGCACGCCCTTTAAAAATAATCATATTTATATAAAATTAATAAGATAAATTAAGAAACTCCTGCCGTTTGTATACGACAAGCCTGCGCTGTCAGCAGCATCAACGATCGTAGTCTGTTTTTTTAAAGTGGCACGATTTTGTCATGCTTTTGTCACACTTTTTTTGTCTGACCGATCTTATCTAACGTCGATATAGACACGAGGATCGGATCTTTACGGAACGGGCCTCTATTGGTGCCTTTCGCACGGCCAAGCGCAGCTTGGTTCAGAGCCCCGTCGGTTGTTTGCTGTACTCGTGCTCGGTCGCCCAAAAACGCTCTACGAGCATATGCTGCCGCGACAAGTGTTCGTGGCCAGTCCGAGAGCACCGAAGATCGTCAAATTGCGCAAGATTATATGGAGCTTTTTATTGAGTGGGGCTCGAGCCTCAGGATGGGGTGTTGACAGCGAACTAAATCATAAAAGCGATGAAACGGCAGAAAACTGGCGCAATCGCAAAAAGAACGATGGGCTCGGCCGGATTCGAACCGGCGACCTCCGCTGTGTGAAGGCGAGTGATTTCGCAGGCTTTCATAGATGCTTAGAAGTAATTTAAGGGCAATCAGAGAACATATTCTCGAGATAGCCATGACTAGTGTGACGAAAGGAGAGCTTGTTATACGGCGACTCGAGTCGCTCTTCGGCAACATTAATTTCGACGACGATTATTGGCGAGAACAAAATGAGCCTTTTTGGTTAATCGCAGAGACGATCTTATCCCAGAATACCTCCTCAACAAATTCAAGGGCGGCCTTTCGGAACCTTTTTTCAACATATCAAACCATGGAGGCCGTCTCTCTGGCAGACGTGCACGACATAGAGCGCGCAATCAAGCAGGCTGGGTTGTACGAAGCCAAAGCGCGAAGCATAGGCGCGGTGGCACGTGAAATACTAGAAAAATACGAAGGCAATACGTGGTCGTTTATCGGTGGCAGCTATCAGTCTGCGAGAGAACGGCTCCAGAAAGTCTCGGGCGTTGGGCCAAAGACGGCAGATGTGGTCCTCGTTTTTGCCCGCGATTTTGATATCATCCCTGTCGACACGCACGTTTTTAGAGTGTCGCGACGTATCGGGCTGGCTCCGCAAAAAGGGGGTTATGATGCAGTTAAGACGGCTTTAGAACACGAAATAC
>Ga0224516_1000264_pt1 | contig 12850 bp, 12 predicted proteins | sample IRFST0metaG_FD_179884 | JGI IMG/M metagenome (GOLD analysis project Ga0224516, IMG submission 179884) | Peat soil microbial communities from Stordalen Mire, Sweden - IR.F.S.T0 | ecosystem: Environmental > Terrestrial > Soil > Wetlands > Peat | place: Sweden: Norrbotten County, Stordalen Mire... | reverse complement strand
AATCTTTTGTGCATAAAAAACACCCCTTTTCAAACTTATATTCTTATTATACAAAAATTACATAAGTTTGAAAAAAGGTTTATTTTAGCAATCTTAGCTTGATGGCTATGAATGTATATTGGGAGCATGCATAAATGGTGCAACTTCTACTGATAGAAATTCACAGCTAAATCCTCAGCAACCGGAACAAATGCATGCCCCTTTATTTCGGTGGGATATATACATAATTGTAGTTTAACTTAATTTAAATGAGCCAACCATTTCATTTAGGTTATCTGATGAGTATTCTAGAACTTCAGTAGCTTGTTTTAATTGTCTTATTTCTGATAATATCTTTTTAACCATTGTTAATGATTCTTCACTCTTATTTGAATTATGTTCAGTTGATTGTTCTATTTTATCTGCCATAGTGCTTACATTATTCATTACATCTCCAACACTTTCACTTTGAGTTGAAGTAATTTTTGCAATAGACTGCATAGCCTCAGCAATTATTTTTACATCATCATTGACTTGCTCAAATGATTGCATAGAATTCTTTACACTTCCTGTTGATGTGCTTACTTTATTATTTATCTCCCCAGCATATTCAACAGTAGCTTGTGTTTGTGATTGAACTTGCTTAATTACATTACTTATTGATTTGGTTGCTGTTTCTGTTTCTAATGCTAGTTTAGATATTTCCTCTGCTACAACTGTGAATCCTCTTCCACTCTCTCCAGCTCTTGCAGCTTCAATCGATGCATTAAGGGCTAAAAGTTGAGTTTGTTTACTTATAGTACTTATTACATTAATAACTTCACTTATTTCATTGGAATGTCCTTGCAATGTACTAATAGATTCTACGGTTCTATTAATTGTACTTTCTAAATCTTGCATATTGTTTAGAACTTCCTTTGATGCATTTTGCGCTATTGATGAACTTTCATTAGTACCTTCAATTATTCCTGAAACTTCTAAAATAAGACTATCCATTTCTTGGATTGAAGCTGTAATATCTGAGAACTTATTTTTTGTATCTTGAAATACTAAATTTTGCTCCTTAGAATTCTCTAATAAGCTTACTACTGTATTCTCTATTACTCCCATTCCCTTTTTAACTTCGCTTGTTATGCTTGAAACTATATTTACTGATTTCTTTGTAGTTTTAGCTGATTTTTTAACTCTATATAACATACTCATTTGATTGTTAATAAACTTATTAAACCATCTTGATAATTCACCAATTTCATCTGATGACATTTTCTTTACTCTTTTTGTTAAATTTCCTTCACCTTCTGCAATGTCTTGTAATATATTTATCGTCCTGCTTAAAGGTGCTGAAACCATCTTTTTAGAAATGACTAAAGTAAATATTGATAATATAAACCACATTCCTAAAGATGTAAATATACTCATATTGGGTGCAATTTTTGTTGTTACCAAATTTATTGATATTAATATCGCTGACATAATTGATATAGCCATTGGCATTTTTAAGTTAATACTTTGAAAATTATATATTTCGTCTATATCACCTTCACACATCATACCCCAAACTTCATCACAATTAGGAGGAGTTATTAATACACCTTTACCACCAACCATAATATGTCTATAGTCAGGGTATCCTGGCCAACAATCTAAATTTTCTTTATTTTTAATAGTATTATCTACACCTTGATGCAATTTACTTGTTGCTGGATCATTAAATATAATTTCAAATTCTGTATGTTCTTTAATTTGTACTAGCCCCCAGCTTCTAGTTTTAATTCCATCCTTAAGATTATCACCTAAAGTAAAAGTATTATCTTCAAATCTACTTCTAGATATTGCTGTCCCCGGCTTAATTCCTCTATTTGACTTTACCATAAATAAATAATTGTCTCCAGAATCCTTATATATATGAGTATCCTCATCTTGAATTACATTACTCATATCATCATTTAATGTTCTACAACATAATATTCTAATTTGGTCGTTATGATTTTTGCATTTACTAGAAAACATCAATGTAACATCATCTGCAAATTGCTTGTTTTTTATATCAGTATCTAATGTTCTCTTATCTATATATGGACCATGCATTAATGCTCTACCTTCTAATCCAGCTTTTAAATTAGGTAAATCACTCATATCTAATCCTATATGTTCCTTACATGAAGAAACTGATACTATTCCCTTTTCATCTAAAACAAATATTTCACAAAAATCTTCATACTTCTTTACATTTTCCTCTAGATAGTTACATACTATATTATTATTATCTTCTAATGTTACAAGTGAATTTTTAATATTATCTAATTGTGCCCACTTATCATTGAACCAGTTATCTAAAGCCTTTTTCCTTCCATTAGATATTCCTTCAAAAACTTTTTCTGAATGCTCTCTTAAGTTCCTATTAAGTAAATATTTTAGCTTTAAAGTCATATTTAGTTCCTCCCCCAAAAATATTATGGCCTCTATTCTTATTGCTATATATAAAAAATAAAGCACTAAATAAAGATTTCTTTAAAAATCTATATTTAGTGCTACCATAGCGTATTTATTCGTTTTTGCTTCTCTTATTTTTTATAGTACAATTATACCACGATATTTATATTTGTGAATTAGAATTTTTCATAAATTTGTTAAAAAGAAAAAAGCCCTATCAAAAATAGAACTTTTCACTTAATCAGTATTTATCATTATGTAACAAAATCTGATTTTTATTATAATTTACATAATCAATTTAATATATTATTGAGCTTTTCCACAACACTTTTTATATTTCTTTCCACTTCCACATGGACATACATCATTTCTGCCTACTTTATCTAAATTTCTTACGATTTTAGATTCTCTAAATTGCTTTTGTATTTCATTTCTCTTTTCTTCTGAGAATATTCCTTCCCATTGTGGTAATGTATATAAATATTCAGCTTTAGCATCTAACATGTTAAAGTACAAAGTTTCTAGATTTAAATCAAATGCTAATTCAGTATCTGCATCAATAGTTTCAAGATCATATTGGTTCTTTAAACTATCATTAATTCCATCCATAAATCCCATAGCAAATTCTACTGTAGAATTATGTTTTTTAGCTAATTCGTTAATAGTAGTCTTTGTAACTTCTTTATGATTAGCTAATAACTCCTTGTATATTCCTTTTTCTAATTTACTATATTCTGTCCAGAAAGCATTTTCCCCTTTAGTCTTTACGTAGTCAACAACCATTTCAGTCCATTCTGTATATAAACTCATTTTTAAGTCCTCCTTGAATTTTGGTTTTATATAATATTTATAAATTATAACCTAAAATTAATCAAATTTCTATATAGCTACTTGGATTATGTCTATTTGCCATAGTTAACATTATGTCTTCTTTTTGTTTAATCCCATTTTCATTTAATACATTTAAAACTGTTTGATATGCTAAATCAGGTTGATTATTTGTATTGCTTAAATGTCCCAAAATAATCTTTTTATTTGCTGAACATTTAGATAATTGAACAATAGCACTTCCACAGTCATCATTAGACAAATGCCCTATCTCACTAAGTATTCTTCTTTTTAATGAATATGGATATGGTCCAAACTTAAGCATGTTAACATCATGGTTACTTTCAAGAAGAATAACTTCTGAATCTTTTATGTTATCATAAATCTCCCGAGTAAAAGTCCCAAAATCTGTTGCTACACTTATATTTTTCCCTCTAGAGCTCACTGTATAACCCATTGGTGCTGCAGCATCGTGTGGAATATTGAAAGCTTTTATATTCATATCATGTATTTCAGTAACTGATCTTTTATCAATTACTTTTACATTATGTTCTTTTATTTTTCCAATTGAATTCTCCATAGCTGACCAAGTCTCTGCATTTGCATATATAGGAATATCATATTTTCTAGATAATACCCCTATACCCTTAATATGATCACTATGCTCATGAGTTATAAAAATACCATTCAAATCTTTTGGCTCTTGCTTAATTTCTTGCAATGCCATATCAATTCTTTTACCTGGGAGTCCCGCATCAATCAATATCTTAGCTTTATCTGAAGCGATAAACATACTATTACCACTACTACCACTATATAAAGAACAAAATATCATTCGTAATCACTCCCCCCTTGAGACTTCTATTACTCTTCAATTGTTATTCTTCTAATATCTGCACCTAGTGCCTTAAACTTATTTTCTATGTGAGGATATCCTCTATCTATATGCTCTATACTAGTTATTTCTGTTCTACCTTCTGCAACTAATCCAGCTATAACCATTGCAGCACCAGCTCTTAAATCTGTTGCTTTTACTATAGCACCTGTTAACCTTTGTGATCCATCAATAATTGCAACTCTACCCTCAACTTTTATATTAGCACCCATTTTCTTTAATTCATCGATGTGCTTATGTCTATTCTCCCAAATAGATTCAGTAATTAAACTTCTTCCTGGAACAATACTTAATAATGTTGACATTGGTTGTTGAACATCTGTAGGAAATCCTGGATATGGAGTTGTTTTAATGTTAACGCCTTTAAGCGGCGCATTTACACTAACCCTAATACTGTCATCTCCCTCTTCAATTATAGCTCCCATTTCTGTAAGTTTTGCAGTAATAGATTCTAAATGTTTTGGTATAACATTTTTAATACAAACATCTCCACCTGTTGCTGCTGCTGCAATCATAAATGTACCAGCCTCAATCTGATCTGGAATTACACTGTATGAACAACCTTTCAAGCTTGTTACGCCCTTAATTCGTATTATATCAGTACCTGCACCTTTAATATCAGCACCCATTGAATTTAAAAAATTTGCTACATCAACAACATGAGGTTCTTTAGCTACATTTTCTAAAGATGTAACCCCCTCTGCAAGTGTTGCTGCTATCATTACATTTATTGTTGCACCTACTGAAACTACATCAAAAAATATATTAGCTCCTATTAATCTTTCAGCATTAACATTAACTGCTCCATGTTCTATAAACACTTCTGCACCTAAAGCTTCAAATCCCTTTATATGTTGGTCAATGGGTCTTACCCCTATTGGACATCCACCAGGAAGAACTACCCTAGCCTTTCTAAATCTTGATAATAAAGCCCCTATAAAATAATATGAAGCTCTCATTCTTCTAACGTCATCTATACATGCGTCAAAATTATTTACATCTGTACTATCTATTTCCAAAGTATTATTATCTATTTTAACGATTTTACAACCTAAGCTTTTAAGTATTCTTTCTAAGCAGTGTACATCTTCAATATCTGGTATGTTATCAATTATGCATTTTCCACTACTAGCCATTATCGCTGCTGGTAATATTGCTACTGCTGCATTCTTTGCTCCGTTTATATCAACGCTGCCTTTTAGCAAGTTTCCTCCGTTTATAATTAATCTCTCCATTGAATTCACCCTATCTATATAAAATCTATATATTCACTATATAGTAATTTGCATTATTAACCTATTTTATTATTAAAATCTACTTTAATTATTATATCATAAACAAAATTTATTTAAATATATTTTTTTGCATATCAATACTTTTTTCAGTATATATCGTAATTAGTTTGCCTTTTATTTGTCATAATGGAAATATTATTCAATATTTTAAGTTATGCTCAATAATTATATAACTATTTATGTTAATTTTGCATATAATTACATAATTATTATTTGCATTTACGATTTAATTATTCTTCTATTCTTTTATTTTATTTATTGTGTTATAATTTATTAAAACTTTGAGTAATATGTTAATTGAGATTGTGAGGTTTATCATGAAGTATTATATAGTTGCATTATTTGATGAGGAAGCCTATCAAGTAATATCGCCAATACAAAGAAACATGTCTAAAAAATTTAGAGCAAATAGAAATTCACCAGTACCTTTTGTTTTGTTAACAACTATAGAAAACCCAAATTTAGATAAATTATATCCTGTTGTTGATAAAATTATAGCTTCATACAAAAGTTTTAGAATTGATGCGAGTGACTTAGTATATCTATTTGAGCCTACTAAAAGCGTAAATTTAAAAATAGAGGATAAAGGCTATATTAAAAGGCTTTCTCGTTGTCTTTTGGATACATTAGAACTTAACGGATTTAGTGTTAGTTCCTTTGAAGATAGTTTTGTTTCTCTTGCTAACTTAGGTTATATTCCTAAAGATTATAAAAATCAAGATGTTAAATTAAATTTTCCTGACATATTTGATAAAGATAATTTTATTAAATTGAGAATTAAAAGCATTGAAATCTGGAAGTTACCTATTGTAAAGAAAAATACTCCAAGCAAATGCTATACATTAAGAGATTTCTAGTAATTGTTATTATATTACTACAATAATCTATCTTAAACTTACTGTTTATTTAAAAAATCAAATAAACTTGTAGCTAAACTATAAATTTTAGCAATTTTAAAGACTGTTTTGATATATAAATTATTTAAGACAGTCTTATTTTTTTGCAATTATTTGACAAATATTTTGATTAAATAGTTAATCTTTGTATAAATTAAAAATTTATTTTTTTGTATTCGTTTTCTGAACTTTCATTTATTATTAAGATTTTGTAAAATGATATTAACGACTAGAAATGTAATGTAGGAGGATTCACTATGAATATTCAACCACTATTTAAAGTACAAAAAAAATACAATGATAGTTTACCTATAAATGATGAGTTAAGCGCTCATAAATTGCAAGTACGTAAGAATTTAGAATTTGAAATAACTCTTGGTGATTTAGCTAATGAAACTGCTTGCTTTAATTATTTGAATAAAAAAACTAAACCAATCAATATAACTGCAATATTTAATAAATATATAAATTGTCTTTCTCAATCCTTAACACTAGGAATTGATTGTAAATATACAGATTTAATCGCAGTATCTATTAACCCCAATGATTATTGTTTAAGTGATCAATTCTTAAATTTATATATTGATATAAATGATTTGATTGTTTCCCCATCTATGGACCACTATTTAACTTTATTTGAAGACCTACTAAGCTTAGGGTTAACATTAGGATTTTCAGAATCTCAAATACAAAATCAATTTATTAAAGATTTAGATCATTTAGTGATACTTTAATTTTTTAATATAATACATAATGCATTTAAATTATTTATAATATTTAATCATCTTAAGGGAATAATACTCTTGAGGTGATGTTATGTTTGGAATAATATGCGCAATAATTTCAGGAATTGCTATGAGTGTGCAAGGCGTATTTAATACAAGACTAGGCGAAAAAATAGGAGTATGGGAAACTACATTATTAGTTCAGATCATTGCTCTTATTGTAAGCCTTATAGTCTTTTTCTTTTTTGGTGATGGAAGTTATACAAATTTAAAAGCAGCTAATAAACTTTATTTATTAGGCGGAGTCTTAGGTGTAGTAATAACTTTTACGGTAATGAAAAGCGTTGGTTCAATGGGCCCTACCTTGGGAATTGGAATTATATTAATATCTCAATTACTCACAGCTGCACTCATTGATGCCTTTGGATTATTTGAAAGTGAGCAAATTAAGTTTTCATTAAATCACTTTCTAGGTATTGCCATTATGATTGCTGGTATTGTAATATTTAAATGGAGTCATTAAGAAAGGAAGTATACTAATTTGAATTTTTTTTCTAATATTAATTTTTTATGCCATTTAACATTTAACAATATAACACAATATTTTAAAAAGAGTGGGTCAGTAAAATCTGATGAGATTACACAAAATTCTATTAATTGGTTTGGTCATGCCACCACAATTATTAATTTATCTGATAAAATTATAATAACAGACCCTGTATTTTCTAGCGTAATCGGATATTTTAAGAGAACTGTAAAAAAACCGACATATATAAATAGCTTAACAGTTGACTACATACTTTTATCCCATGGTCATATGGATCATTTAAGCTTTCCATCACTTTTAAAATTAAATAAAGATGCAATTATAATTGTTCCTAAAGGATATTTTCATATTGCTAAATTATTAGGCTTCAAAAGTGTATTCTTATTACATCCTGGAGATGTATATAAAGATGATTTTGTAAAAATTACTGCTTATGAATCGAATCATGATGGTAGACGTTTTTACCTTGGTTATGATAATGAAAGCATTTCTTATTTAATTGAAAGAAAAAATAAAAGTGTATTCTTCGCTGGTGATACCGCTCTTACAACTAATTTTAAAGATATTAATTGTGATGTAGCCTTGATGCCTGTAGGCTGTTATAAACCTGATAGGTTCTCCTATATGCATTGTACCCCAGAACAAAGCCACGAGATGTTTAAAATGATGAATTGTAAAACAATGATTCCTATACATTATAAAACATTCAGGATTTCATTAGAAAATTTCGAAGAAACTGAAGAGACCTTATTAAATTTAAAAGATGATGCAATAAAAATCATCGATATAGGCGAAACTTATATTTTTTAATATTAATAAAAAATCTTAGGCAACTGTGAGCCTAAGATTTTTTTACGTATCTGCCCAACCCATGTGAGAAAAGTTTTAAAAACCATATAAGGTTCTTAATTGCACTTCGTGCTTTTTTTATATGTGAAAAGTTCTTATTTGCACTTCGTGCTTTTTTTATATGTGTATATTTTATTTTATTTATATTAACAATAAACTTATTTTTCATATAATATATTGAAGCAATAATATTTTGGAGAAATATATGTTTTTATCTAAAAATAAATTAGATTACAATTTGAAGTACTATATATCAAAAAATGCTTATAAAAATTATAGAGTACTTATACAATATAATGATTTTCAATCTTCTATTGTGAAAAAAATCAATTCATATAAAGGTACTGTTCATCATGTAATAGAATCTGCTAATCTTATAAGCGCAGAACTTAATCCTAGAGGCATAGACAGACTTTCTGAATACCCTGAAATAAAGAAAATTTATTTGGATGAATATTTATTTTTATGTGGTATGAGCATTACATCTGCTAATAAAGTTCACTTTTCTGAAAAAAACAGTTTATCTGGTACAGGAGTTGGTATAGGTCTTGTAGATAGTGGAATATTTCCTCATCAAGACTTAACTTCTCCTAGCACCAGAATAGATTTATTTAAGGACTTAATTAATAATCTTAACTATCCTTATGATGACAATGGACATGGTACATCAATCGCCGGAATTTTATGCAGTAGCGGTTTATCTTCAAATAATATGTATAAAGGAATTTGTAGTAAAAGTAGATTATTTTGTTATAAAGCATTTGATAAACTTGGTAAGGGATACGCTTCTGATATACTATATTCTATAGAAAGTTTGTCCAATATATCTAAAGACAATAACATAAAGATATTGTGCTTACCATTTGAACTTTTAACTCATAACACATTTATTATTTCTTGTTTTGATTTAGTCTTTAATTATGCTATATCTAAGGGTTTAATTCCCATAGTACCTAGTGGAAGTAAATTAAATACTCAATCATCTATTATGGGAATTGCAACTCTTCCAAGTTGTATCTCTGTGGGAGGACTAAATACATCTACTCCAATAATAAAACCTTATATATATTCTTCTAGTGGCCCTTATGGGAAATTATCTAAACCAGATTTATCTGCTGCTTGTGTAAATATCGTTTCTTTAAATTGTGATAGTAATTATATTTCTGAGAAAAATGGTGTTAAGCTTTATCCAAGTAAACTTGATGTCCCATATAAAACTTTTACAGGTTCATCTATTGCCACTGCTTATATTAGTGGACTATGTGCTTTATTATGCGAGAAGAATCCCTCCATAACATTTAAAGATATTAGTTCACTATTAAAAGTTGCATGTGACCCTGTCTTAGATATATCTAAATCAATTCAAGGTGACGGAACAGTAAGTATTAATAAACTTATACCTTGATAATAATCTGCAGGACTATTTATGAATTAATATAGTTCTGTATTTTTTATTGATTAAAATTTCATGTCAATTAATATTTCACTTTAGGCACATGAAATAAAATAACAAGTCAAAGATGCGATGTAACAAGAATGCATATTGGCCTTATAGCCATCTATTAGGCGAATGTGCCGACGCAGTATGATACAAAATGGACTAGCATGCTGACTTGTTATTTTTTTGAATATGCCTCATTGTACTTATAATATGCTATAATTATTTCATATATCTATTGTATTAAATAATATATATATATCAAAATACCTTGAAAGGTAGGTAGTAAACAGAATGAGCACATTTATGTTAAAAGGTAAATCCCTAGGATTCACACCTGTTAATAATGTATTTATAGAAAAATACATGTCACAAGCCAGAGGTGAATTTATAAAGATTTATTTGTTAATGCTAAAACATAATATTTCTGGAGAATTAGGAGTTAGCTCATCAATACTAGCTTCCTCACTTAATTTATTAGAATCTGATATTATGAATGCACTTAATTATTGGAATGATCAAGAAGTTATAAAATTTACTCAAATAGATAAAATGGGAAACTTTAATGTAGAGTTTTTAGATTTAGTAGATGAACCAATTAAACCCCAAAGACAAGTAGACCTATTAGAAGCTTTGGGTAGTACTAGTACCAAAGATATGTTGAAGGACATTGAAATGCTTTTAGCTAGGCCCTTATCACCAAATGAAATGTCTATTTATCTGAATTGGCAAAGAGAATTTGGTTTCTCTTCTGAATTAATTTTAATTTTAATGGAATACTGTATATCAAAAGGTAAAAGTGATTCAAGATATATCGAAAAGGTAGCTTTATCTTGGTATGATTTAAAAATAACCACCATTGATCAAGCACAAAACTTAATCAAAAAAACTGAAGATAAGTGGATTAACATAAGAAAAATATTAACTTATCTAGGTATAAATAATAATACAGATATAATGAAACCTCAGCAAGACTTAATAGAAAAGTGGCTTCTTATATATAAATTTCCAAATGATATTATATTAAAAGCCTGTGATATATGTTTTGAAAGACTAAATCGAGCAGATTTTAAGTATATTGACGGTATACTTACTAATTGGAGTAAAAATAATATTAAAACTTTAGAGGATATTGCTCTTAAAGATACTAAAACCACAAAGAATGTTAAATATACGAAAAATTACAATACTAATAATAATGAAAAATCTCCTCTTAAGTTCAATAACTTTGAAGGAAGAGAATATGATTATGATTCCTTAGAAAAAAAACTTTTAGGATGGGATAATGATGATTAAAGGATATCAAACTGAAATTTTAAAAATATATGACAAACTTAGAGAAGATGAATCACGAGATTTAAAATTCAGAAAAAATGAGATTTATAAAAAATATCCCGAAATTATTGATTTAGATAATAAAATACAGAAGTTATCGCTACAAATGGCAGTTTCTGTTCTTAAATCTAATAATGGTGAAAAAACATTGCATACATTCAAAGAAAACATTACTGATTTAAGAGTTAAAAAATGTGAAATGTTAGTTGAAAGAGGATATGATGCTGAATATTTAAGCGTACATTATCACTGCAATAAATGTAAGGATACAGGCTTCATAGGCAATGTTAAATGTATTTGTTATAAACAAAAATTAGTTAAGCTATATTATAAAAACTCAGAACTTGAAAATGCAATAAAATCTAATAACTTCAATAACTTTGATTTAAACTTATTTTCAAATCATAAACTTGGAGAAGAAAAGTTCTCTCCAAGAAAAAACATGGAAAATAACTTAGAATATATATTAAAAGAATATATTCCAAACTTCTCAAAAATATCCACCAACTTATTGCTTTATGGTAATCCTGGCAGTGGAAAAACTTATTTATCTTATTGCGTATCAAAAGCTATATTAGATATGGGATATTTGGTAATATACAAGACTTCTGATGAATTAATTAAAAACTTAAGAGATATAAGATTTAACAATGATGCTACTTTAGAATCGTTAATATTCGACTGTGACCTATTGATAATAGATGATTTAGGCGCTGAACATCTTAATGAGTTTTCTATAACAGAATTGTTTAATGTAATTAATAAAAGAATCCTTACCAATAAAAAAATGCTTATTTCTACTAATTTAACGCTACCTGGTATAACAAAACAATATAGTGAAAGAATTGCTTCTAGACTAATTGGAGAATTTAGGCTTTGTAAATTTTATTCAGAAGATATAAGAATCAAAAAGAATCTAGAGAAAAATAGATAAATATAGATATGCGTACTTAAGCGTATATCCTACCGAAATCAATGATACTCTGTTGTTCCGGTTACTGAGCATTGAGCTGTGGATTTCTAACATCAGAAGTTGCACCATTTCTAATGAAGAAATACCTACAGCTCAATGCTCTGATGTAACACTCCACAAAAGAGTATCATTGATTTCTAGTTTTGTATATACATTCAACTATAATAAATCCTCAATATAATACCATATTAAGGATAATTTCTGTTGTAGTTATCTATAATTTTGTTCTTAAAAATCAGGAAAGGACCTATTACTTTTTCATGATAACATATCCCAATCATCTCTAAAGAACCATCTTAATTCAAAAAGCTTACCATTTATCATTTCCTATTCAAAATCTGTCCATGAGCCTAAATTTTCTATTCCATACCATCTGTTCTTCTTGTCATTAATATTCATCCCACTAGACGAAAGACTTCTCTATATACTCATCATTTAACTTATACTTTGTCACCCATATTGTTAATTATAGTTCAGCAATCCTCTAATACCCATGAAGTGTAATAATTTCATAGTAAATACCATAAATGCCTAATTAATTTGTAATGGAAGCTTCATTGATATTAATATAAATGGTATTATTATTGAAAAGTCAGAAAATGAGGAACCTAAGATATATACAAAACATCTAATGAAAGATATCAAAGATTATTATAA
>Ga0224516_1000259_pt1 | contig 13168 bp, 8 predicted proteins | sample IRFST0metaG_FD_179884 | JGI IMG/M metagenome (GOLD analysis project Ga0224516, IMG submission 179884) | Peat soil microbial communities from Stordalen Mire, Sweden - IR.F.S.T0 | ecosystem: Environmental > Terrestrial > Soil > Wetlands > Peat | place: Sweden: Norrbotten County, Stordalen Mire... | reverse complement strand
ATAAATTCTGCTGCAAGTCTATTACCAAAAGTTATGGTTCCCGTTTTATCAAGTAGCATAGTATCCACATCTCCACAAGCTTCAACAGCCTTTCCAGACATTGCTATGACATTAAATTTTGTAACTCTATCCATACCTGCAATACCAATAGCTGATAAAAGTCCTCCAATAGTTGTAGGTATTAAACAAACAAGAAGTGCAATTAGTGTAGAAATCTGAATTTTAACTCCCGAATAGTTAGACATAGGATAAAGTGCTACTATTACTATAAGAAATATGAGGGTTAAACTAACAAGTAACGTGCTAAGTGCTATTTCATTTGGAGTCTTTTGTCTTGATGCCCCTTCTACAAGTGCAATCATTTTATCTAAAAACGATTCACCTGGTGTTGCAGTTATTTTAATTTTTAGCCAATCACTTACAACTTTTGTTCCTCCAGTAACAGATGAAAAATCTCCGCCTCTTTCCTTCATGACAGGTGCTGATTCCCCAGTTATAGCAGATTCATCTACAGAAGCTATACCTTCAATAACCTCACCATCGTTTGGAATTATATCTCCATTTTCAACTAAAACTACATCATCTTTTTTTAATTCATTTGCATTTATTATTTTAGTATTCCCACTAGAATCTAAAAGTTTTGCTATAGTATCCTTACGTGTCTTTTTTAAATTTTCAGCTTGTGCTTTTCCACGTCCTTCTGCTACTGCTTCTGCAAAATTTGCAAAAAGTACTGTTACAAATAATATTATTGCTATGATAAAATTATATGCTCTTAAATTATTGCCTTGATCTCCAAATAAATTAGGCAAAAATGTAAGCAATAAAGATATAAAAAAACCTACTTCAACCACAAACATAACCGGGTTTTTTATCATATATTTTGGATTTAGCTTTTTAAAAGATTCTACAATAGCTTCATTTAATATTTCTTTTGTAATAAATTTAGATTCTCTTTTTTTATCACTCATATTACTTTTTCTCCTCGTCTTCTAATTTCATAATAATCAAGGTTTTATCAATGCAACAATGTAAGATGTTCAGCTATTGGTCCAAGGGCTAAAGCAGGTAAAAATGTTAATGCTCCTATTATTAAAACTATAACTACTAACGTTATTGTAAACATTGCATTATCTGTTCTAAAGGTTCCCACAGATGCTGGTATAGTTCTTTTAGAAGCAAGAGATTCTGCTACTGAAAGAAGAATTATAATTGATAAATATCTTCCATAGAACATTACGACTCCTGTAGCTGTGTTCCAGAATAAACTATTGTCTGCCATTCCTTCAAATCCAGAACCGTTGTTGGCTGCTGAAGATGTAAATTGATATACAATTTGTGATAGTCCATGGAATCCAGGGTTTGATATACCTGCTAATCCTTGAGGAACTACTAAAGCTAATGTTGAAAACATTAGTATTAAAAATGGATGAATGATTATAGACAGTGCTATAAGTTTAATTTCCTTACCTTCAATTTTCTTTGACAAAAATTCTGGAGTTCTTCCAACCATAAGTCCACATAGAAAAACCGTAATTATGGCATACATAATCATATTCATAAAACCTACGCCTTTTCCACCAAATATTACGTTAAGCATCATATTAATAAGTGCTATAGCGCCTCCTAGAGGAGTCAAAGAATCATGCATATTATTAACTGTTCCAGTAGTAAAAGCTGTGGTTACTGTGGTAAATAATGCAGACTGACCTATGCCAAACCTTACTTCTTTACCTTCCATATTACCCATTAATTGATTTAATCCAATATGTGAAAGAGCTGGGTTGCCTGCTTTTTCCGCAAAATAACATATTGGTAATCCCATAAGGAATAATACTGTCATAGCCGCAAATATTGCCCATCCTTGCTTTTTATTTTTAAGCATTAACCCAAAAGTATAAACCAAGGCACCAGGTAATATCATCATTGATAATAATTCTATTAAATTTGATATAGGCGTAGGATTTTCAAAAGGATGTGCTGAGTTTGCACCAAAGAAACCACCACCATTTGTTCCTACATGCTTTATAGATTCAAGAGCTGCCACAGGTCCGAGTGTTATATCCTGCATTTTACCTTCTATAGTAGTTACTGTGTGAATTCCTGAAAAAGTTTGTGGTACTCCTTGAGCTACTAGAAGAATTCCTACTATCATTGAAAGTGGTAATAAAACTCTAGTAATAACTCTTATTAAATCCACAAAAAAATTTCCCATAGTTTTTTTACTCCCTATAATACCTCTCATAAAAGCAAGAGCTGCTGAAAAACCTGTTGCCGCAGATGTAAACATCATAAAAATTATAATAATCATCTGACTAAAATGAGATAGCCCAGATTCTCCACTGTAATCTTGTAGATCTGTATTTGTCATAAAACTTATAATAGTGTTAAATGACAAGCTTTGTTCCATTCCCCCTATTTTATTAGGATTCAATATGAGTAAATTTTGTACTCTAAGTAAAATATATCCTATAAATACCATAACAGCATTTACTGTAATAACAGAAAATGCATATTCTTTCCAGTTCATTTCCTCGTCTTTATTTATTCCACATATTTTATAAATAAAATTATCAATTATATTAAAAATCTTGTCCCCAAACACTTTATCACCAGTACTTACATAGTATAAGTATTTACCCATAGGCACCACTAATAGCATAAATAACGCTAAAGTTATTATTATTTGTAACCATTCCATAAACTATTCCTCCTGTTCTACTCTCAAAACTAAAATTCTTCTGGATTAAGCAATACATAACTTAAATATATGAAAAGTAAAATTATAATTGTAATCAGAATCCACATATATATGCCTCCATTTCCTATTGTTATTTGTTAACTTGTTTTTCACACCAATTTGCGAATAACTTGATAGAAGTAAATCCAAACAGGAGTGATAATATAAAAATAATGTCTAACATCCTATTTCCCCCTTCATCGCTTATTTTTTATACCTTTAATAATGCTATTTATAATATAAAAATTAAATTAAGATTATTTTCACTTGTATAAGCATTAAATAAAGATTTTCAATATATTTATAAAAGTTAATTATCATGCACTTATTATTTGCTTATTATAAAATCTTTATACTTTATTTATATCCTAAACATTTATCTTAACAATATCCTTATATTAACTTTGATAAAATGAAGTCATATTAAAATTTACGAAGTAGGTGAGATATATGATATTTGAATCTTATATAGAAAAAGCAATTGAGGAAATTACAAATAAAAATTTTTCAGAGGCTAAAGAATATATACATCTAGCAATATTGGAAGATGATGCCTCTCCAAAAACACATAATTTGCTTGGTATTATTGGAGAAATTACAGGAGATTTAAGTTTAGCTGGAAAGCATTATAGAGCTGCTTATGCACTAGATCCAACATTTAAACCGGCATGTAGGAATTTAGAAAGAATAACAAAATTCTATTATAGACTTAATATTAAAAACATAGATTTTGTTGAAAAACTAGAGCTAGAGGAAGAAACTCCTTATGTCATTGAGTATGACTGTAATAATGTTGGCCATTTAATAAAAAAAACATCTTGTAATTTATAAAATATAAAAGACTATGAAGTTTTAAGCTAAAATAGCTTTATTCATAGTCTTTTCAAACTTGTCCTTTGCTTCATTTTTAATAAAATAAAAATTAACATGATATTCATGATAACTGGTATACTTCTGAAAAAATTATGGTATTAATCTTCTAACCCAAAATCCAGAAAATTAATACGCATGGGTGCTAGGATTGGCTAAAACTTATAAATGTTCTTGGTATTTTATTTATATTAATTGTACTCATTTTATGTCACCCAAAGAAACCCCTGAAATAACAAGGATTGAATTAATTATAAAATAATGAAACCAGGGCTTATTCTTAAACCCTGGTTTCATTAAGAAACAAGTGTACTTATGGGGACTTTAAAATTATTTTCGGAGTAATCCCCAAATATTATTGTTAAAATCATTGCCCATGAGAATCACCTCTTTCATTTATTATTGTGTGTAATATCAAATTAAATATACATGAAAATAAAGATAATTACCTGTTAAGCAAACGTACGGATTAGCATGATAAATTATATATATCTTTTCACTATATTCTACAATTCATACTGCTCACAATCACTAAAAAATCCATATAAATCTCCCACACTATGTTTTGCTAATACCCCTCTATAACCTAATACATCATCTGAATTAATTAATATAGGGTTTATGTTAGCTTCTATACATTGTTTTAATATTATAAATCTGCCTATTCTACCATTACCATCTTGAAATGGATGTATGGTTTCAAATCTCAAATGAAATTCTGATATATTTATTAATGCTTTCTTTTTTAATCCATCCCACCACGTAATTAATTCATCTAATTTGGGTTCTACTTCATGAGGTTCTGCAACTTTTACTGTTGCTCCTAAAATTCTATTTGGAATCTTTTTAAAACATTCTTTAAATCCACTTTCATCATCCATAGTATTTTTCTTTAATATACTATGAAATTCTAATAATAATGTCTTTGTAATTGGTTCTCCTAATGTATCAGATACAAAGTCAAATAATTCTAATGAATTCTTTGTTTCTAAGACATCCTCAAATTTATGTGTTCCTTGTACTTGTTGATATTCCATAAGATTTAATACATCTTCTAATGAAAATGTACTGCCCTCTATCTTATTTGAATGATAATTAAATTTATATTTAAAATCATAATAATTACTATTCTTAGCATTTTTAAGTTCTTTAATTTTTTCTATAAGCATACATAGTTCCCTCCTTGTCATCATACCTTTTATATTATTGTACACTTTTAAGAAAAACAAGGCTATAAAATATTAAATTAAGGTGGGACATTTTTCTATGCTTCATTTTTTTAAAAAGCCTTCAACCCCTGATGTTTCCTATAAATATTTATATATTTTTATAGTTATATATGAATATATTTATATTTATAACTATTTTTCTTTAAACCTATATACCTTTAAAAATATATTCATATAAACATATTTTTCTAGAAATATTTAAAAGAGTCATAAAACTTAAAATTATTAAGCTTTATGGCTCTCAACTTATTCATCCATTTTCTATAGAGGGAGAGGGGGGAATTCATCCCTCATTAAAGAAGATGAATCATCTTTTAGCTAGTTTTGAACTTATTTATTTCACTTCCTAATTGTTCTGCTAATAATTGAAGTTCACTTGAATGCTTTGTAAGTTCCTCCATAGTAGCGGTTATTTCTTCTGCTGAAGCTGTAACTTCTTCTGAAGCAGAAGCTGTTTCTTCTGAGATAAATGAAATTTTTTCAATTTTTGATAATGTTGATTTTTTCTTTTCATTTATATCTACAATAGATAATTTTACTTCATCAACCTTCATTATCATTATTTCAATTGATTTTAGTATTTCACTAAATATTTGTCGTGTTTGACTTACAGCCAAATCTTGTTCATTTACCACAATTTCTGTTGATTTTATCGATTCTACTGCTGTCTCTGATTTCTTTTGTATGCTTGCTATAATTGTCTTTATTTCTTCTGTTGAAGCCTTTGATTGTTCTGCAAGCTTTCTTATTTCATCTGCAACAACTGCAAATCCTCTGCCTGCTTCTCCTGCACGAGCAGATTCTATACTGGCATTTAATGATAGAAGATTAGTTTGTGCTGTTATGTTAGCTATTGTTTCAGATATAGCATTAATTTGTTTAGTGCTTTCATTCATATCTTGAACTATTTCATTAACTTTCTTAGTTGCACTCTTAGTTTTATTTGACTTCTCTGTTAAAGTTTCTATCATATATAAACCTTTTGAGCCTAGTTCTTTAGTATTATTCGAAATATTATCCATTTCATTTGAATTAACACTTATATCATCTAATCGTTTTGATAAATCATCCATTTCAGAAGCACCATTTTGAGCATTTTGAACTTGATTTGTTGCTCCTGTAGAAACCTCATCTATTGCCTTTGCAACTTCATTTATAGATGCCGTTATTTCCTCTGACATACTTGCAAGACTTGTTGATGTTTCTAATACTGTAACAGATGAATTTGTAACACTCTTCATAAGTTCTGATATATTCTCTATCATAGAATTAAAAGAGTGAGCTAAATCCATAAATTCATCTTTTGTTGAAGCCTTTATAGAAACTGTTAAATCTCCACTTGAAGCCATTGCAAAGACTTCTTTTAATCTGTGTATATTATGCACTATTCCATTACTTAATATAAATGACATAATTACTGCAATTATAGACATTATTAGTATTATTATTAAAGTTATTTGTAGTATAGATTTTGTATCACTGGTTAATTCGCTTTCATCTAATATAGCTAATAGCTTCCAGCCTGTTAATTCATTAGTATCATAAACTCCAAACTTATTTTCACCATTATACTCATAATTAACAAATCCATTATCCTCTGATTTTACTTTATTCCAAATACTTAAATTTGCAGCGGCATCTGTATTAACAACATCCTTTTGTGGATGTCCTAACACTTTTCCTGATATTTCTGCAATTAATACGTATCCTGTATTACCAATTTTCTTTGTTGATACTCTTTCTGCGAGTGTATCTAAAGTACAATCTATCCCTATAACACCAATTACTTTGCCATCCTTTTCTACTGTTTTTGCAATTCCTACAACATTCTTTCCTGTTCCTGCATCTACATATGTTGGGGTTATTACAACTTGTCCCTTATGTTCTAAAGCAAGCTTATACCATCCTCTTTGAGTTGCATCATATCCTTCTGGCAATTTTGCTTCTGGATACATAAAAAACTTTCCTGATGCTGATCCATAATACATATCTAAAATGTCGCTATCGCTATCTTTCACAGACTTTATTGTTTCCATTATAACGTTTATATTATTATCTGTGTCAACGTTTACTATCGCTGGATTGTCAGAAGTCATAGAAACTGTATTAGAAAATCCACGAAAATAATCCATCAACCCCATATTTACTTCTGTAAGTGTTTGTGTACTTGTAAGTCTAAGCTTATCATTAAGGATAGTCTTCGATCTGTTGTATGAAGCAATTCCAGTTATAATCAATGGAATTACACAAATTGTTACCAAACTAATAACCAATTTTGCACGGATAGTATTTAATTTTAACTTTCCAAGCTTCATGTTAACTCCCCCTTTAATATTTGATTATAATTGCATTATAATCCATTTTTTAAATTAATTCAACATTTTTTGTAACATTTTTATATTTTTTAACAATAATATTGTATTATATTTAATTAAATGCTTATTTTTATTTATATAAATACCGGTAATCGACATAATAATTACGTAACATTTTCTTTTTATGTAAGTTTCACTATACCTACATTTATATATCATCCATATAATGCAATAATTCCTTTTGTGTTTTCGCAATAATGTTACTTACATATATGTTTCAATTTAAATCTCACATTGGTAATAATTAAATTCAAAGAAATCCCAAAAGCATTTCATCATAAATTGCTAACTGCTAACTGTTAGTTGTTAACTGCAATATATATATTTATAAAAATAATAAAAAGAATACTTAAAGTTATAATTACTCTAAGTATTCCTTATACATTTAAATTTATTTTCGCATTCATTTATTTTTTCAAATCATCAACCGCCATATTTAATTCCAATACATTAACACGTTCTGCCCCAAACAACCCTAGCGATTTCCCTTTTGTATTTTTATCAATCAGCTTATATAAATCATCTTTTGAAATTCCAGTTGCCTTTGATATTCTATCTACTTGTATCTTAGCTCCCTTTGGAGTTATATCTGGATCAAGTCCAGAACCTGATTGTGATATAAGTTCTGAGGAAATATCTTCTTTAGACACAGTTGGATTCTTCTCTAAAAATGTTTTAATATCGCCTTCAACTCTTTCTTTTAAAACATCACTAGTTGGACCTAAATTATCTGAGCCTGATGTGGCATCAATTTCTTTTCCATCCTTTGATGTATTGTAATTTACAGCTGATATTCTCCCTACAAAATGTCCATCATCATTATATTGTTGTCCAATAAGCTTTGAGCCAACTTCTTTTCCATTATGAGTTACTACGCTTCCATTTGCTTGGCTTGGAAACAACACTTGTCCAATACCTGTAATAAGTAGTGGATAAGCTAGACCACAAATTACTATTAATACTAAGGTTAATCTTATTGCTTTTTTTAATTCATTCATAATCCGTTCCTCCTACATACCTAATAAGGCTAATAATGGTGTAATTATTATATCTATTATCTTAATACCAATGAAAGGTACTAGCACTCCTCCAAGACCATATATACTTAAATTCCTCTTTAATATTTTTTCTGGTTTCATAGGGACATACTTAACACCCTTTAATGCTATTGGAATTAAAAGAGGAATTATTATTGCATTAAATATTAATGCTGATATTATAGCTGATTTTGAGCTAGATAATCTCATAACATTTAATATTTGCATCTGTGGAATTGCTATCATAAACATAGCAGGTATTATAGCAAAATATTTAGCTACATCATTAGCAATTGAAAAAGTTGTAAGCGCTCCTCTAGTTATCAAAAGTTGTTTACCTATTCCAACTACATCTAATATCTTAGTTGGATCAGAATCTAAATCAACCATATTAGCTGCTTCCTTTGCTGCTATAGTTCCTGAATTCATTGCAATCCCAACATTTGCTTGTGCAAGTGCTGGTGCATCATTAGTTCCATCACCAGTCATTGCAACAATCTTGCCCATTTCTTGTTCTTTCTTAATTGCTTCAATCTTATCTTCTGGTGTACATTCAGCTATATATTCATCTACTCCAGCTTCCTTAGCAATTGTAGCTGCTGTTAATGGATTATCCCCTGTACACATTATAGTTTTTATTCCCATTTCTCTTAGTTTTACAAATCTTTCTGTAAGCCCTGGTTTTACAGTATCTTTTAAATAGATTACTCCATAAATTTTATCATCTTTAGCTACCACTAGTGGAGTTCCACCTAGTTTAGATATGCTGTCCACTTTTTCTTTTAAATCCTTAGGAATAGCACCACCATTACTTTTTACAAATTCCATTATTGCTGAAGTAGCACCTTTTCTAATCCGCTCTCCATTTCTTAGATTCACTCCACTACTTTTTGTTTGAGCTGTGAATTCTAAGAACTCTTCCTGTGTATATTCTTTTTCATCTATTTCAAATCCTAACTTTTGTCCAAGATCTATTGTTGATTTCCCTTCTGGAGTTGTATCTTTAATAGAAGTTATAAGGGCATACTTTATTATTTCATCCTTTGCTACTCCTTCAACTGGTATAAAATCAGCTGCGAGTCTATTACCAAATGTAATAGTTCCAGTCTTATCTAATATCATTACATCAACATCACCACAAGCCTCTACTGCTTTACCACTCATTGCTATAACATTAAATCTTGTAACTCTATCCATACCTGCTATTCCTATTGAAGATAATAAACCTCCTATTGTAGTAGGTATTAAGCAAACCAATAATGCAACTAAGGTTGAAACTTCAAGTTTTACACCTACAAAACTTGCTATTGGATATAAGGATATAATTACTACTAAAAATATTACTGTAAGGGCTATAAGCAAAGTTGAAAGTGCTATTTCATTTGGCGTTTTCTTCCTTGAAGCACCTTCAACAAGTGAAATCATCTTATCTAAAAATGACTCTCCTGGTTCAGATGTAATTTCTACTTTAATCCAATCTGATACTACTGTAGTACCTCCTGTAACACAGGAAAAATCCCCACCTGACTCTTTAATAACTGGTGCTGATTCACCAGTTATTGCTGATTCATTAACTGATGCTAAGCCTTCAATAACTTCACCATCATTAGGAATCATATCCCCTGCTTCAACCAAAACTACGCTTCCTTTTCTAAGTTCAGATGCATTTACTATAGTATAGCTTCCATCTGAATTTAAAAGCTTTGCCTTTGTATCCTTTTTAGTTGACTTCAAAGTATCAGCTTGTGCTTTGCCTCTACCTTCTGCAATAGCTTCTGCAAAATTAGCAAACACTATTGTTGCAAATAGAATTACTGTAACTATACCATTATATATTCTTCCATTTTCTCCTACTATTTGAGGAAATAATGTTAAAATTGCTGTAATTATCATACCTATATATGCTACAAACATTACTGGATTCTTAATCATATCCTTTGGATTTAACTTTTTAAAAGAATCCTTTATAGCACTTTTAAGCATTTTATTTGTAATAAAACTCTTTTTACTGCTTTTCATTTTTTACTCCTCCAATCAACTTATTGTCAAGAATTCTGCACCAGGTCCAAGTACTAGTACTGGTAAAAATGTTAATGCTCCAATTACAAGAATTACTGCTATTAACACACCTACAAATAAAGACGTATCTGTTCTAAATGATACTGCACCTTCTGCCACTAATCTCTTCTCTTTCATTGATCCTGCTAAAGCTAATAATAATATCATAGACACATATCTACCTAAAAACATTACTATACCAGTTGATACATTCCAAAATACGGTTGTATCTGCTAGTCCTTCAAATCCCGAACCATTGTTTGCTGCTGAAGTAGTAAATTGATATAGTACCTGTGACAATCCATGATATCCACTCAAGGATGCTTGTCCTGTTGCCGCTGCTAGTGCTGTTGGAATTAGTATTAATATCGGATGAATTAAAATTACAGCTGCCATGAGTTTCATTTCTTTGCCTTCTATTTTTCTTCTCAAAAACTCTGGTGTTCTACCTACCATGAGTCCACAAATGAAAACTGCTAACATTGCATATATAATTAAGTTCATAAACCCTACACCTTTTCCACCAAAAACCACATTAAGCATCATGTTCCACATGGTAATTGCTCCACCTATTGGTGTTAAGGAATCATGCATGTTATTTACAGAACCTGTTGTAAAGGCAGTAGTAACAACCGAAAATAAAGATGAATCAAACATTCCAAATCGTACTTCTTTACCTTCCATGTTTCCTAAAATATTAGTTATCCCAATCTTATTCATAACAGGGTTGCCTAACGCTTCAAAATGATACATTATTGGAATAACTGCTAAGAATAAAATTAATGCTGCTGAAAACAATGCAACGCCTTGCTTTTTGTTTTTAGTTGCCTTTCCAAATACATAAAAATATGCTCCTGGTGTAAACATCATAAGTAAAATTTCTACTATATTTGTAATTGGTGTTGGATTTTCAAATGGATGTGCTGAATTAGCACCAAAGAAGCCACCACCATTTGTTCCTAAATGTTTAATACTTTCTAAGGCTGCCACTGGTCCATAAGCTAAAGTTTGTGTCCCACCCTCTAAGGTTTGTACAATTTTATGAGCTTGCAAAGTTTGTGGTACTCCTTGCCATATCATAATTATTGATACAATTATTGATACAGGTAACAATAATCTAGTTATTATTCTTATTAAATCCTTATGAAAATTACCTAATTCATGCCCTGTAATTCCTTTAATAAATGCACCACTTGCAGCAAAGCCTGTTGCAGCAGATGTAAACATCATAAATATAATTACAATCATTTGAGAAAGGTTAGTTAGATTCACTTCCCCAGTATAGTCTTGTAAATTAGTATTAGTCATAAAGCTTATAGCTGTATTAAATGCTGTATGCCAATTCATATTAAGACTAGGATTTATAGTGCCTACTATAAATTGCTGCACCATAAGTAATATAAAAATTACAACTATCATTATAATATTAGTTGTAAGTAACGCCTTTATATACTCTTTCCAATTCATTTCCTTATCTTCTATTCCTGCTACTTTATATATAACATTATCCACCTTGTCCATTACTGGATCTACAAATGACTTTGTTTTAAATAAAATATTGTACATGTATTTACCAATATAAATTGATATAAATACAAATAATCCTATGAGTATAACTAAAGATAGCCATTTCATATAATCACCCCTAAACTTAAAATTTAACCACGCACTGAATTATACTTCCCTTACGCTAGTTAAACAAAGCGATTTTTTCGAATTATTTGTCGTTTTCCGCAATATGAGCTGATTACATTCATGTTTATATGGGTTTTTCATTTATTTAAACTGTATATCTTTGTTTTTCTATGACTATTAAAAATTAATTTCTTTATCTATACTAAACAAAATCATTATTCCGCAAAAATACAGGTACCGCACATTCATTTTATAATGACTAATGCGGTACCTATATTTTTAATGTAAGTTTTTCCAAATATAATGAATAATTTTAAATATATTGTTTTATCATTTTCTTCGTTCCCAAATATGTAGACATAAAATATCCACCATATATAATCACTAATAATATAGCTGTAAATATTACATTATTAACGATACCTACACCTCCCAAAATCATTACAAATTGAGATGCTAATTTTATACCTACAATGGAATGAACGATTGCAAGTGATAGAGGTACCATAAAATATATACCAACTTGAACTATTAATGATTTATTTATCATATTTTCATCTACACCAATTTTAGTAAGAAGCTTATATCTTTCTATATTATTATCACATTCAGATAATTGCTGAAGAGCCAAAACAGCTGCGGATGTTATTAAAAATATACTTCCCATATATATGGATAAATAAGATAACATAACTCCCATTCCTAATGATTGTGCCAATACTTCATTCTTAGTTTTATAATTGATACTACTTTTGGTTTGCTTATCCAATTTATCTATAGCTTTATTTAATTTCCCTTCTATATTATCACTACCATGTTTATAATTTAAATTTAAAAATGATTTAGATGATGCTACTCCTTTAAGCACTGAATCATTTACAATAATAGTTGCTAAATTGTTCTTCATTATCTCATTGTAAGTAATGACTTCTAAAACTTTCATATTAGATGGTGATAATTCATGATTATTTACATTAATGTTAGTATTATCTTGCAAACAATTTTCTAATAATTTTTTAATGTCTTTTTGATCTGTAAAAATTGTATACTGATTTTCTTTAAGGGTAACTGTTTGTTCATTTAGCATTGTCATTATTTTATTAAACTCTGAAAGTTTCATTACTGGTATATTTTCATTTGCATAGATTTTATAATATGAATTTTCATTTTCTGTTAAATACTTATTTAATAAATCTTTATATCCAAACTTATTATCATATATAT
>Ga0224516_1000258_pt1 | contig 13174 bp, 11 predicted proteins | sample IRFST0metaG_FD_179884 | JGI IMG/M metagenome (GOLD analysis project Ga0224516, IMG submission 179884) | Peat soil microbial communities from Stordalen Mire, Sweden - IR.F.S.T0 | ecosystem: Environmental > Terrestrial > Soil > Wetlands > Peat | place: Sweden: Norrbotten County, Stordalen Mire... | reverse complement strand
CGAGCAGGAACTGCATGATCTCGACCTGCGACATTCGCCCGCCCGGCCGCAGGGTAGTGGGGTAGCTCTGCCAGTTGCTTCGCAGCCAGGGGGGCTCGGTGGGCGGCGCCAGCAGGGGGTGGTCGGCCAGGGCTTCGGTGTAGCGAGTCGCCAGCGCGCGGCGTTCGGCGATGATGGCCGACAGACGCGCCAACTGCGGCCGGCCTACCGCGGCCTGCAGGTCGGTCATGCGGAAGTTGAAGGCCGGCTCGGAGAAGCTCTCCAGCGCCACCTGGTGGCTGTCGTGACGAGCTGGGTTGGGCGTGGAGATGGCGTGCTGGCGCAACGATCGCAAACGCTCGGCCAGGGTTGGGTCGGACGTCGTAACCATACCGCCGTCCCCCGTCGTGACCAGCTTGCGCGGGTGGAACGAGAAGCAAGCCAGTAGGCCATGGGGCCGGCCGATGCGCTGCCAGGCGCCGTCGATGCGGATCTCGCTGCCGATGGCGCAGGCCGCGTCTTCGATGACGGGCAGGTCGCGCGGCCGCGCGACAGCCAGGATGGCGGGCAGGTCGCAAGGGAAACCGATCTGGTGCACGCACAAGATGGCACGCGTGCGCGACGTGATGGCGCGTGCGAGCGCGGCCGAGTCCATGCCGTAGGTGTCGGGCTGGATGTCGACGAAGATGGGTCGTGCCCCGACCGCCACCACCGCATTGGCTGTGGCGATGAAGCTATGGCTAACCGTGGCCACGTCGTCGCCTGGCCGCACGCCCGCCACACGCAAGGAAAGCTCCAGCGCCACAGTGCAGTTGGACACGGCAACGGCAAAGGGCGCGCCCATGGCCGCCGCGAATTCGCGCTCGAAGGCCGCCACTTCCGGGCCCTGGGCCACCCAGCCCGAGCGAATTACTCGACTGACTGCCTCGATCTCGGCATCGCCGAGCGCCAGTCGAACGATGGGGATCTGCATGGCCGCAGGATCGGGCCTGGGAGGGTCAGGCGCAAGTGGCGTTGTTATCTCAAAACCACAAGGTCGGCACGCCGTAGGGCGCGAGCGCGTGGTCGTGCGTGACCAGGGTGGCGCCTTCGACCATGGCTTGCGCAACCAGGAGGCGATCGAAGGGATCGTTGTGGTGCAAGGGCAGGCTACGCAGCACCTCGATGTGTTCAAAGTCTACGCCCAGCTTGGTGAAGGCACAGGCTTCGACCGCGTGGGCGACGCTGCCCGAAAAACGCAGCCGGCCCAGAGCGATCTTGATGGCCATCTCCCAAGCCGAGGTCGCGCTGACCAGCACGACGTCCGCCCCGCCGATGGCAGTCCTGGTCCGCGCGTCGATCTTGGCGCTGCCCTTCCACCACCACAGGAAGGCGTGGGTGTCGAGGAGCAGGCGCATACTCAGCGGCCCGTGAACGCGGCCGGCAAATCGGGCGGAAGCGGCGCATCGAAATCGTCCGCGACCCACACCTTGCCCTTGCCGCCCCCGGGCCGACGTGGCTTGTGCGCCGTCGGTACCGGCACCAAACGCGCGCGCGGTTTGCCGGCCTTGGCAATGACGATCTCCTCGCCGTCGGCAGCACGGTCCACCAGCGCGGAAAAATGCGTCTTTGCCTCGTACAGGTTCACCATCTTGGCCATGGCTCTGAAGCTGAGCATGGCATCCACCGCTGAGTTGGTCAAGTTGACCAATCTCGCGCCGCATCAAGAACATGGCCCGCGGCTCCGCGAACCCCTGGCCGGCCCCCGACGGATGCTATTCTTCCGAGCTATGCCCTGCATCTTCCTCCGCACGATGCCTTCGCCCCGAAAGTTGTGAGCCCTGCTTGTGTCAGCACCAACACCTTTCCGCAAGACTACCGGCCTAGGACAAGTCTTTCGCGCCCTTGGCAACCGCAATTATAGGTTGTTCTTCTTTGGCCAAGGCGTGTCCCTCATCGGCACCTGGATGCAAACCATCGCTCTGGGCTGGCTGGTTTACCGTATCACCCATTCGCCTTTCCTACTGGGCATGGTGGGGTTTGCCGGCCAGCTCCCCATGCTTCTGCTGACACCTCTTGCCGGCGTGCTCTCCGACCGGTGGCACCGCCGGCGTGTGTTGGTGGTAACGCAAAGCCTCGCCATGCTCCAGGCCTTGACGCTAGCCTGCCTGACGCTAACCGGGCTCATCCAGATTTGGCACCTCATGGCCCTAGCGGTCTTCTCGGGCGCAATCAACTCCTTTGATATGCCCACCCGCCAGGCTTTCACCCTGGAGATGGTCGACAGGAAAGAGGATCTGGCCAATGCCATTGCCCTGAACTCATCAGTCTTCAATGCCTCGCGCCTGATTGGCCCAACCGTTGCGGGTATCCTCATCTCATTGGTTGGGGAAGGCACGTGCTTCCTGCTCAATGGCCTCAGCTACATTGCGGTTATTGTCGCTCTGCTCTCCATGCGCCTCGCTCCCCCACAGGCGCAGGCCTCTGGAAAGGATTTCTTGAAAGACCTGCAGGTGGGCGTGCGCTACGCGTTTGGGTTCTTGCCCATCCGCAATATTCTGCTGCTGCTGGCGCTGGTCAGCTTGGTCGGCATGCCCTATACGATATTGATGCCCGTTTTCGCCAAAGATGTGCTTCGCGGCGGGGCGCAGACGCTGGGAATCCTAATGGCCGGCACTGGCGTGGGAGCACTGGTCGGGACGATTTATCTGGCAGCGCGCAACTCTGTTGTGGGATTGGGGAAAAGAATTCCGCTTGCTGCGGCGTGTTTCGGTGTGGGGTTGATCGGCTTCTCATTTTCCCGCACCATGCTCTTTTCCGTGCCCCTTATCGCGGTTGCGGGATTCGGGATGATGGTGAGCATGGCGGCCTCCAATACCATCCTCCAGACTATCGCCGAGGAGGACAAGCGCGGCCGGCTTATGAGCTTGTACGCGATGGCCTTCGCCGGCGTGGCCCCTTTTGGCAGCTTGCTGGCAGGGACGCTGTCGACCCGCATCGGCGCACCGGCCACGCTCACCCTCGGCGGCTTTGTGTGCCTGGTCGGCGCGGGCCTGTTCGCGCTGCAGTTGCCTCGACTGCGGGCGCTGGTCCGGCCGATCTACAGCCAAAAGGGCATCCTCCCTGTCGTGGCCTCTGGTTTGTCGGCCGCGAGCGAAGTCGCTTCGGCAACGCGAGAAGGGTGACAGCGATTGCAGGAGGACTCTTCGACCAGCGGTGTTGCGGCTATCCGCCCGCTTCGCTCTCCTGCTCTTTCTTCCACAGAGGTGCCGCACGCCAGGACTCGCGCGCCAATCCGATGAGGAACAGGGTGAACCCGACGAGAAGCAGAGCGCTCTGGTCGGTGTAGCGCAAGTCGGTCCACGGCTCGGCCAAGGTGAAAGACTGGCCCACAGCCATGAGCGCGAGCACGATGACAACCAGGGCGAAGTTGCGGTCGCGTTCAGCCTGCACGCCAGCCACCACCAGCGGCAGGAGAAACACGAAATGGCAGTAGATGTTTGGTGGGTAGGAGTAGAACGGGACGAGCAGAAGGCCGATGAGGCATACCTGCTCCAGACGGCGCCCCCGGCACGCGATCAGGGCCAGTGCGGTCGCGAGTAGGATCGCTAGATAGAAGAGGGGCAGGCGGGCCGAAAAAGTCGAACGCTGAATGCGTTCCCATTCGGGCCAAAGGTCGGGGGTCTGTTTCTGCGCGAGGCTCGCGGCCGAGAGGTCGGCTCGAAAGGCCACGACGTTGCGCAAACCCACGTTGTTCGCGCTCGGGCTGTTCTCGTGGATCTCGGCCTTCTGGTGCCAGGCGCCCCAGGTGTCTCCCCCGACAAACACGACCGAGGTGAGAAGGAGCATGCCCATCACGCACACAGCCGCGCCGCCCAAGGCGCGCAGAGCAGGACGCTGGGCAGCCCGAAGCTCCGCGAGCCGGGGGATCCGCCGGTGCTCACGCCAGGTGTCGACAGCAAACCAGATGATGGGCACGGCCAGGAACAAGGCCGCCTCGCTGGGGAACACGCGGACCAGTCCGGCGTAGGCCAAAAGAACACCGCCCCAGAACGGGCGCCCAGCCTTTAGGGCACAGGCGCCCAACCCGAGAGCCACCAGCCAATCCTGGCGCAGGGTCGCGCCCATGAGGTTCGTCCCGAAAGTGTAGAAATCGCTCGTCCCCCAAAGCACCACCAGGTAGAGCATCACGCGCAGCCCAAATGTCCGCGCGATGACGAAGAAGAGGAGCAGGATCAGCACGGGATCGATGAGCCCTGTTGCAGTCAGGGTCCATTCTTTGGCTGGCAGGTGGCTGAACAGAAGATAGGCAGGCAGGATCCACGCGGGCGTAGCGTCGCCCCCGTGTTCCTGCAGGCTGGCCAGGTAGTCCGCCTCGCCCATGGTGTCGGCGAAGTACTTCATGTCGCGTTTGAAGTCCTGCCAGCGCTCGGGAGAAAAGCGCGCACGCACCCTGGAAACCTCACCCGCCAGATCGCTGCCCATGCGTATCTGGTTGTCGCGCAGATCGCGCACGCGTACGCTGGCCAGCCGATCAGGGGAAAAACCTCGGGTGTTGTCAGCATGGGCAGCCAGACTGGCGACATTCAGTCCGTCGAAGCGCAGCTCGCGGAAGTACTTCGCCATCGGGAAGTCCTCGCGCATGGCCCAGGTGTGCACCAGGGTGCGCCGGCCTTTGGCCTCGTCGAAAAACTGTGGTGCCCCGAAGTGGGTGTACGTGGCCAAGGCCATGACCGCGCAGAAAGCCAGGGTGCCCAGAACCACTTTCCGATCGGGAGCCGCGTCCTGCTTGAAGAAGGTCTCCTTGAGCGCCACCAAGGCGGCGAGTGCGGCGAGCAAGGCGCGCAACGATGGCTCTTGATCGACAAAGGGGTACAGGTGCGCCAGCTCGACGGCTAGCATCCAGCCCGCCGCCACCGCCGGCAGGATCAGAATATAGTGAATGCGCGCTGCCTTGCGGCGATGGACCAGAAGGAAAAACGCGGCGAAGATCCCGAAAATGCAAACCTTGGTAACGACCGTGTCGGCCACCGCCACGCCGCGGGTCCGCACCAGCTCAGACGGCGGCCAAATGGACGGGCATTCGCTGTAGAGCGCGATCTCGCCTACGCTGTACAGAGCATCGCCGCCGGTGGCGGAGAGGCGCACATAGCGCGCGCTGGCCTCCAGTTTCTGATTGCGCAGTCGCATGCCAGCCCCTGTCTCGGCCCCCACCCGCCACAAGGGTTGCCACTTCTCGCCATCCTGCGAGCCCGAGAGGATGTACACGTCGTTGTTGTCGGCCTGGGCCAGGGCACAGCGGATCGGCCGTGCGCTGCCGAGATCGTATTCCACAAACGATCGCGCCGACAAAAAGCGAGAGGTCACATCGGTCAGCCATTCATCGCCCTCATTGCTGTACAGGCCGTCGGTCAGACGGTTCACGTTTTTCACACTCTCGCTGCGACTGGGCAGCATCCCCGCGATCAGGCTTTGCGGCTCGGCGCGCGCGACGGTGGAAAGCGTGCACGCCAGAAGAAGAAGGGCCGCGAAGGACATACGGCTTCCGAATCGAGGCCTCGGCGTGGGAACCTCCGCGGCGGGCGGCGGGTTCAGGTGAGCGGGAACGACGCGACCCACGAATGGATGCCTCGGCAAGCTCTGCGAAAAAACCGGCACGGGGTATGACAGGCGCATGACCGTCGAACGCTACGTGTGCGGTGCGACGCCGTCAACAGGCGGATCGTCACCGGGTTGTCACCGAGGGAGCCACCCGACGCGATGGCTCTTGCGTCACGGTTTGCGGGGTGACAGAAACCAGCCCATGCGGTGTTATTTGAGGTCGTCATGACCCCTTCTCCCGAAGGCCTTGTCCAGAAACTCCTGTCCTTGCCCGTCTTTCGCTCCGAGTGGGTGCTCTGGCTCCTGCTCGGCCTGTCGCTGCTCTCGGTTGCGGTCATGGTGGAGCGTTGGATCTTCTACCGGCGGCGCAAGGTCGACTTCGAGTCCTTGCGCGAGGAGTTCACCAAGGACCTGGACAAGGGCGACTTCGAGGCAGCGGCCAAGCTTCTGGGCAAGACGGACAGCCTGGAAACCAACGTGGTGCTGGCCGGCCTGCGCGGCTACAGCAAGGGGCCGGAATCCGTCGAGGATCTTCTGACCGGGGCGATGTCCCGCGAGAAAAGCTTATACGAACGGCGCCTGCCCATCCTGGCAACCCTGGCCTCCAACTCGCCCTACATCGGCCTGTTCGGCACGGTGCTCGGGATCGTGCGCGCCTTCAAGGATCTGTCGAAGGACATCGCCAGCGCAAGCTCAGGCGTGATGGCGGGGATTGCCGAGGCCCTGGTGGCCACGGCCATCGGCCTTCTGGTCGCGATCCCGGCCGTGGTGGCCTACAACGTGTTCAAGGGCATGGTGAAGGACGCGGTGACCAACACCGAGTCGCTCTCGCGCATCCTGCTGGCCGAGCTGAAGGCCGCGGGCGACGAAAAGAGCGCGTAGGGAGCCGCCATGGCTGCGTCGCTGAGCAACGGCAACGGCGAGGACGAGGGGCCGCTCGCCAGCATCAACATCGTTCCCTTCGTGGACATCGTGCTGGTGCTGCTCATCATCTTCATGCTCACCTCGGCCGCCATCGTGCGCGCCAGCATGGTGGTGAACCTGCCCAAGGCCGCCAGCGCGGGGGCGCATGTGGAGTCGACCGTCAACCTGGTTTGCACCAAGGAGGGCAGACTGCTGCTGAACGGGAGGGAGAGCAACCTGGAGGAAGTGGCCCGCCAGGTGAAGAGCGAGCACGACGCCAACCCAAAGTTGCAGGCGGTGATCGCGGCTGACAAGGGTGTGGCCTACGGCCGCGTGATGGATCTGATCGATCTGGTCAAGCGCAACGGGGTCACGGCGTTCGCGCTTGATGTGGAGCGTGCGCCAGCCCCAGAGGGCAACTAGAGGCCGGTCGTCGTGGTAGGGAGTCCCTCTTCACACCCGCAGCCGGTGCGGCCGCCTAGCCCACGGCGCGAGCCGCACCGCCGCGGCAATCCCTTTGTCGAGAAGAGGAATCGCCAGCGCCAGCTCGCGCGGGCGCGGGCCATGGCGCGCGTGCGGGTTCCGCTATCGTCCGATTATCGTGCGCGCCGGGGCCTGCACCGTATGCCGTCGTGGCTGCGCGCGGCCGTCGGCATCCTGGTGCTGCTGTTGTCCGCCGGCTTGCACGTGGCCTTCGTGGTCACCGCCTTTGGCATCAGCCGCCTGAGCCACCAGAAGACGAACACGCGCCAGCAAGTGGCCATCGAGGTGCGCGAGCGCGAGGTCAAGCCCAAGCAGCCCCCGCCCAAGGAACCCGAGCCGGAGGTGAAACCTGAGCGCGCGGTGCCGGTTCGCCAGACGCCCCAGCCCAAAGTAGAGGCACAGCCCAAGGAGCCGCCCAAGGCGCAGCCGGCGCGGGTGGTGGGGTTGAGCTTCGAGTCGACGGTCGGCGAGGGTGCAGGGGAAGGCGAAGGCCCGGCTTTTGGCGTGGGCAACACGCGCATGGGGGAGACAGCCAAGACCGCGGCCTCCGCCAAGGACGTGCCCAAGCAGACGATCGACAAAGGCCCGACCACGGTGAAGCCCACGTCCAACGCCGTGGCCACGCGGATTCCCGCGGCTGGGGTCGTATTCACGCAGGCGAAGCGAAAGAAGGAAGTGAAGCCAGAGTTTCCCCCGACCTTGAAGACCCAGGGCATCGAAGGCGACGTTCCAGTCATCGTCTGGATCGATGCAACCGGCAAGGTCACGGCCGTCAAGATCCTGAAAGAATCGCCCTATCCTGAGTTCAATGAAGCCGCCAAGAAGGCGGCCATGGCCGATGAATTCGAGCCCGCCACCCGCAACGGCGTCCCGACACCCACCACGCTGAAATACAACGTCTCGTTCCGATTGGTCGACTGATGAGAACCACTATCACCACCGTGATGGCTGGCGCCGCGCTGGCCCTGTTTGCCTGCAGCGGCAGCGGTTTCAACACGCCCGCCTTGCTCAACAAGGTGCGCATTCTGGCCATCCAGGCCGACCCGGCCCAGCCCGCGCTGGGTGCATCCACCACTCTGCGCGCGCTGGTCTACCAGCCGCCGCCGTCGGCCGACGGCGGGACCGCAGGCGTAAGCGTGACCGCCTATAGCTGGTCGTGGTGTCCCTTGGCGACCAATTCAAGCAACGGCTACGCGTGCCCCATCGATCCAGATGCCGGGGAGTCGTTGTTCGCCAGCATTCCCGGCGTCCCGCCGTTCGACCTTGGCGCGGGCGAGACAGCGACCTTCACCAATCCGTTCCCTGCGCCGGTGCTTGCCGCTCTTTGCGAAAACAAATTGGACGCGATTCCCGCGTTGGCCGCGGCCGTGGCGAGCCTGGGCGGGCTCACGGCGAATGGGGGTCTGAACTTCGCGTGCACGATCGCAGGCTTCCCCATCACGGTGAATCTGGTCGTGCACACCACGGCCGGGGACTTGCCCGCCGTGTTCAACGTGTACCTGCCCGTCAACGACAGCCTCGCGCCGAATCTGAACCCAGTGTTGGTGGGCGGCGTCAGCGTCACGATCGACGGGGTCGACTATCAACTCGACCAGGTAGGGACGCAGGGGATTCTGCGCAACTTCGACGTTCCCATCAGCATCGACATGCCTCTCTCAGATGCCGAAGTCCTGCCTGATCCGAACGACGTCTTGCCCCCTCCTGATCCCAACGATCCCAACAATCCCTATCTGCTCCCGAACGACACAGTCAACGAGCGGCTCAATGTGTACTGGTTCGCGGAGTGCGGCGACTTTGGCAGCGATTCAAAGGGCGGCCGGCGCACCGGCTATCTGGGCGGGGATCCGAACGACCCACTTTCACCCTTCAGCGCGGCTCTGCAAAACACCTGGAACATCCCGACGCTTGATAACTACGCCGCGAATTTCGCGCGCATCATCGTGGTGGTTCGTGACAGCCGGGGTGGGGTGACGTGGACTAGCGGGGTCGCTCACCTGGGCGACACCAACGCGGGGCCCGATGCCGGGGCGCCCGATGCGCCGGAAGCAGACAGTGGCGAGTCGGCCCCTGATGCAGGAGCGCCCGACGCCGAGGAAGCGATCAGCACCGACGCCCTGCCCGAGGCCACGCCATGACCGCCCGTGGTTTCGCCGTGCTGGCAGCCCTGTTGCCCTTCGCCGCCGCGGGCGCGGTTTGGGGCGCTGAAGAATCTGGCCCCAGGGAAGAGAAGGAAGCAGCGGGGCGGGCTGGCGAGGCGGACATAAGCGCCAAGGACCAGGGGCCCACTATCGACGCCAGCGAGCTCAGCAAACCGCCCAAGCTGACCAGGCCAGCCAAGGTCACCTATCCGCCAGGTGCGATTGGCAAAAGCGAGGAGGTCGAGGTGACCCTGCTGGTGGACCTGGACGACAAGGGAGAGGTCACCGGTGCGACTGTAATCGAGCCCAAGACGCCCACCGGTCTCGGCTTCGAAGAAGCGGCGGTCACCGCCGCGTACAGCCTCGGGTTCGAGCCAGCCGAGGTCGCGGGCAAGCCGGCGACGGTCCAGATCATGTACAAGTTCAAGTTCGTCCCACCCAAGCCACCTGCGCCTCCGCCCCCGCCAGTGGCTGCGCCAACCAACGCGCCGGTCGAGGCGCCCAAGCCGCCGCCGGTGGAGAATTTCGTCGGCGTGTTGGTGGAGCGGGGAACCCGCCTGCCCATGTCAGGGATTCTGGTCACGATCTACCGCAGCGGGGGCGAAGAACCTGTCGGGTTCGAGAACATCACTGACGCCAAGGGGCACTTCCACTTCTTCGATCTCACACCTGGCACCTGGAAGATCTTCATCGAGCCTCCCGCCTACTATCCCTTCCGTACGACCGAGGAGATTCGCCCGGGCGAGGTCATGCATGTCACGTATTTTGTCGAGCGGGGCTCCTACAATCCCTTCGACAAGGTGGTCACGGCCGAGCGCGAGCGCAAAGAAGTGAGCCGCACCGTGATCGAGAACGTGGTCATCGACAAGATGCCGGGTGCGATGGGCGACCCCTTGACCGTCATTCAGAACTTCGCTGGCGTGGCGCGCAGCCGTGCTGGTTCGGGCGACATCATCGTGCGCGGATCGGCGCCGCAGGACACCCAGTACTTCGTCGACGGCGCTGCTGTGCCTCTTATCTATCACTTTGGCGGCATTCGCAGTGTCTTGCCCGTGGGCATGATCGACGGTCTGGAGTTCTACCCGGGCAACTTCTCGCCCTACTACAGCCGCGCCACCGGCGGCATCGTCGACATCTCGACCAAGAAGCTCAAGCCCCAGAAGGCGGGCGGCTACTTTGACGTGAATCTGCTCGACTCCGGTTTCTATCTTGAGACGCCCATCGGTGACAAGGCCGCGGTGGCGGTGGCCGCCCGTCGGAGCTACATCGATTGGATCGTGAACGGCCTGATTCCCTCCAACGCGCCCATCACCGACGTCACACTGCCCCGCTACTACGACTACCAATTGCTGGCCAACTACCGCCCGGCGCCCGCGCATGACCTGCGCCTGTTCGTGTTTGGTTCGTCTGACATATTCAGCATTATTCTACGCAACGCCGCCCGCGCGGGCACAGAGATCGCCGGCAACCAGATAGCGGATTCCACCAGTTTCTTTCGTGCCCTGGCCACCTATCGCTACGTCCCGAGTGACAAGTTCGAGAACACGCTTCGCCTAGCGCAAGGCCACGAGAACGGAGATATACAAATCTTCCAGTTCTACTCGCACTACACGGTCGACCTGACCCACCTGCGCAACACGGCCCGCTACGAATGGTCGAAGAAACTCGCCCTGACAGCCGGTCTCGATGTGGGCTACTACCGCTTCAGCGACAGTGTGTACATGCCCAACGCCCCGCAGGAGGGTCAGGAGACGCAGCCCAGCCTCACCAATACCCACCAGACAAACGTGTCGGGGGACAACGTCTTCTTGCCGGGCGCCTTTGTCGAGCTGGAGCTCCGGCCACTGAAGGGACTGCTCATTCTGCCCGGCCTGCGTTTCGACTACTTCTCTGACATCTCTGAGGCGACCTTCGCGCCGCGCCTCACAGTTCGCTACCAGCTCACCAAGCCCGTGGCCTTGAAGGCAGGTGTGGGCCTCTTCTACCAGGAGCCGGACCCCTACACGGGACAGCTCGACAAGAACTTCGGCAATCCCGATTTGAAGGCCGAATGGGCCGTTCACTATTCGGCGGGTGTCGAGTGGAAACCGCGCGAACACGTTAACCTGGACGTGACCGGCTTCTACAAAGACCTGAACCACTGGATCAGCACCACCACCGCGACCAGGGCTGATGGGACGCCTCTGCGTTTTGACAATAGCGGCGCCGGACGAGTCTACGGCATCGAGGTGGTGGCGCGCCACGAACTGACCAGCAAGTTCACCGGCTGGCTCAACTACACCCTGTCACGTGCCACCAGGCGTGACTCGGGCAGCAGCACATACCGTCTTTTCGAGTTCGATCAGACGCACATCCTGAATGTCTTTGGCACCTACCAGTTGCCGCGCAATTGGCAGATCGGATCGCGCTTTCGCCTAGTCAGCGGCGATCCCACCACACCGGTCACGGGAGCGGTCTACAATGCCTCGACCCTCAACTACAATCCGCTCTTCGGCGCGAAATACTCAGACCGCTTGCCGCCGTTCGTCCAGCTCGATCTGCGCGTGGACAAACGCTGGATCTTCAACCGTTGGATGCTGAACGCGTATCTCGACCTGGAAAACGTATTCAATCGCGCCAATCCGGAGGCGATGCAGTACAACTACGACTACACCAAGAAGCAGGTGCGCGAGGGACTTCCCCTTTATCCCATCATCGGATTGCGGGGTGAATTCTAATGCGTCGCCACTGGATGCTCGGTCTGGCTGCCCTGGTCGTCTTGGCTGGCAGCGGCGCGCGTCCGGCGCACGCCCAGACCCTCGAAACGCCGCGCGCGCGCCAGGGCTACTGGATCGGCGTCGGCTTGGTCGACGTGGCCGCGCACCTGAACGAGGAGGGGAAGAACCGCGGTTTCTACTCTGGCAGTGTCTTCAGCCTCCGCATCGGCCAACTTCTGACCGAGCGGCTTGGCCTGGGCCTGCTGGTCGAGCTCGGTGGCGTCAAGAAGGGCAGCGACCAAGGAGGCATCGAAGGGCTGAGCCTGGAAGGGAGCGCCACGCTCTGGCGTGGCCTATCCGCCCACACCGGAGTGGGACTGGGCGTGGTGTATGTGACCGACCAGAACGCCCTGGACAAGACCATGCGGGGCGGCTATGGCTCAAACTACCTTGCCGGTCTCAGCTATGACTTCTTCCCCTGGCGCAAGCGTCTGACCGGAGGTTGGGCGCTCACGCCGACGGTGGACTTCCACGCCATGCCCGACGGCAACATTCACGCCTACAGCGTGTTCTTCGGCTTGCAGGTGGTTTGGTGGTCGGGCTTGCCGCGCCAGATGCTGCTCCTGCCAGAAGAGTAGCGGGTTCGCGGCGCGGCAGCGGCGCTTAACTTTTCCCGCCCAGGTGCCGACAGATTTTACGTGAACCGAACGGCTCTGATGTCAGCGAAGCTTCGGGGAATGGCCCGTCTCCTGGATGGGGCCACACCCAACGAGGTGGATTTGCGCGCAGCCAAGGGCCTTGCCAAGTGGAGGCGTTTCGATGCTGGAGCCATGGATCATCGATGAAATCCTTCGTCGCGAAAAAGATCGTCGACGCGACAATCGTCCACAGCTCGAGCTTCCCGTCCCGGACTCCGATCGGCCTGCTGAGGACGATCCCGGAATGGATTATGACGAGTGGGGCAACTGGGTGCCCGAGCGCGGCGTGGCCATCATGAAGATGTGATTCTTCACTGACCCAGGGTTTCCCGTATACCGTCGTAATCGAAAACGTCCGCCATCCGCCGGAGCTGGGCGGCTGTGTTCGGGGCCGTGATCCGAAGGGTTTCGATGAGCTCGATAATCTCGTCGTAGCGTGCAGCGATCGCCGCCTGGCGCAGCCGATTCAGCACGTCGGAAGGAAGCGCTCGGAAAGCCTCCCTGTCCGGCAATCGTTCCTTCATCTCGGTATCGGCTTTGGCCGCCTGCTCGTGCCCATCGGCGGGGTCGGCAATAGCGCTGTCCAGCATTTCGCGGACCTTCCCCTTGAGATCCGCCGCGCTGAACGGCTTGGCAATGAAATGGGTTCCCGGGTCAAGCGTGCCCTGGTGAACGATGGCGTCGTCGGTGTAGCCCG
>Ga0224516_1000254_pt1 | contig 13270 bp, 15 predicted proteins | sample IRFST0metaG_FD_179884 | JGI IMG/M metagenome (GOLD analysis project Ga0224516, IMG submission 179884) | Peat soil microbial communities from Stordalen Mire, Sweden - IR.F.S.T0 | ecosystem: Environmental > Terrestrial > Soil > Wetlands > Peat | place: Sweden: Norrbotten County, Stordalen Mire... | reverse complement strand
GGTTATAATAGTTGCATCTAAGTCTGCAGTAAAAAGTATTGAGCTAGGTGAGTATGCCACCTTCCTACTATTAAGTTGGTCCTTTTTTGCCGCTTCAATATTATTTTGGAGATTTTCATTAAGAAGATACAGTTCCGCAAGTTCATAAATTCAGCATTATAAAAAAACTAAAATAACCCACAACAATCCAAATTTTATTGTTGTGGGTTTCATGGTGGAGGCGAAGCATGACCTTTGAAATCCACTATACTTCACTAAAATATACACTTTCTATTTTACAACTGTGATTTTTCATTTTTGAATCATAGCATATTGCTACTAATAGTACATTTTCATGCTCTTTAATAAATTTTTGAAAATACTCTTTTTCTTTCATTTGCTTAATTGCTGAATCTACATTGTCATCTTTCTTAAGTTCAAGAATAAATGGAATATCTGCCTTTTTTCTTGCATGAAAAGTAAAATCAGCAAAACCTTTAAACAGAGAGCCAAAAACTTGTTTTTTGTGCGAATCGCTTACTCCACTGAATGAATATGAGGCAGCGTTTTCTTATTCAAAACAGGTACAGGATAGTCCATATCAGGTATAATAGCCTCCCACTAAACTTACAGTTCCATATACAGCTTAATCAAACTTGGAAAATTATGACTATCATTTAAAAAGAATTGTAAATACTCATTATATTCTTCATAATTTTCTCTATAAACCTCTAAGATATCTATTAAAGCCTTTCTAGCTTCTTTTAATTCATAACTATTTAAGTTTAAAGTACCTATTGTATAATTTGCTCTTAAATATTCATTGCAAGAAACTAAAATATTATTATAAGATTGAAATTCTTTAGGAAACAAATCTCTTGGTTTTATATGTTCTATATGACCATTATCATTTGTATATATTCTTTTTTCACAATAAGGACAATATTCTTCTTGCTCTATAACTAATATATTTTCTTTAATTTTATTTCTAATATCATCCTTATTGTAATCGATCCACGATTTAGGAATATATTTTTTCTTATATTCTAATAAAAAGTCAGGCTCTTGTTGTTTATTAACCTTTAGCATTCTTTTTGTTCCTAACTGATATATCTAATCTTATTCTCATAATATCTTTATCTAAATCCCCTAAATACGTTTTTAAATAATCAAATAAATTGTTAAATTCTTCTGTATTATATAAACTTTTATTTAAAAGTTCATATAATTTATTTAACTTATCAGTGATATCTTCATTTCTTAAACTATCTAATTTCATAGTTGTACTTAAAATATCCCCTATGCTCTTTCCATAAGTTTCACTTAAATTATTATTATCAATTAATTTAATGCCATTATTATCTTTTGTCATTACTCTTAATTCATGAGATGTTATATTTCCAATTACATGAGGTGAGTGAGTTGCTATGATTAATTGATTATTATTACCAATGCTTTTATATACATCAATTATCTTTCTTTGCCACTGTGGATGAAGTGATATTTCTGGTTCATCAATTAATATTATTGAGTTATTAACTTCTAAGAACTTCAGTGACAATGCTCTTAAGAATAATTGTTTTTCTCCTGATGATAAACCTGTAATATCAAATTCCTTACCTAATCCATTTCTAAATATAGGTTTTGTTTCACTGGTTTCAGATAGCCCTATTAATTTAACATCTAAATTCATAATAGAAAAAATACTATTAATATCATTGCAAACTTTATCTATAACTTCACCTATAGTTTTATTTCTATTTCTAAATATTTCTTTATTTATTTTAGTGGCTATAAATGATGGTATGTTTTGAGTCATATTTTGATCGACTATATTTTGAAAATATGGTGTGAAATTTAATGTATTATCTACTTTATTAATCTTTTCAAAATTAATTTCTGTTGGCATATATACAACTTTAGGTTCATTAGGACTATCTCCTATTTCAAACGCAATGTCTGGATGTAACATTCCAATTTCATTATCTTCTAACTTCACAGTTGCTGTATATAATGCAGGTGTTAATTCAACTTTATTATCTCCTACTTCTTCATAACCACGTTCATCTATCTCAAATGAATCATAAATACTTTTTAATAAAGTAGTCTTTCCAGAACCATTTTCACCAATAATAACAATAGTATCTAATATCTTTCCATTAGTATCTTTAAAATCTATCTCTAAATCACCAAATATTTCATGACTATTAAACTTGATTTTTTCTAATTTCATCTTATATCACCTCTCTTGTCTTTATGATAAATTTCATATAGACGTTCCTAAAAACATTTTTCATAGCTCTATTATACCCTAACTTTATAATCTAAATATAGTATGTTCTTAATATTTCTTAACCAAATCCAATTCTGCTAAAAAGTGTCTACCACAACAAAAAAATGCACACCCCTAATTCAAAAAACCTTAGAGGTGTACATGTCCATGCATCTGTTTAAATCCCTAAATTGCATTACTATTATTTCTGTAAAATATCCAAAAGTGCCTCTTCTACGTTTACAAATTCATACTCATATCCACTTTCTATAAGCTTCTTAGGCTCAATACTAATTCCTTTCGTCAACATATCTGCCATCTCGCCTAAGGCTAGCTTACAAACAAAAGAAGGTATATTTATAATTATTGAAGTATTTTTTATTCTTGCAACGATCCTAATAAATTCAGTAAATCTTATACTTTCTTTAGTTACAAAATTTATAGCTCCTTTTAACTCTTCCTTTTCTATTATAAAACTTATTCCTTTAACCACATCCTGTACATGTATCCAGCTGAACCAGTTACGTCCCGCACCAATAGAAACACCTACTTTAAATTTGAACCCCCTTAAGATTTGTATAACAACTCCTCCATTTCCTAGGACTATTCCAAACCTTACTATGGCTATTCTATTAAAATAACCATTAAGGCTCAAAACTTCCTTTTCCAAAACTTTGCACGTCTCTGCCAGAAAACCCTCTCCAGAAGGAGAGTCTTCATTAACAGCTATATCATCATCACTATATCCATAAAAACCTGCAGCAGATGAATGTATCAAAAGTGGTACTTTATTACCACTCTCTTTTACAAAAGCTTCAATAACTTTTATAACCTTTAATCTGCTTTCTAAAATTCTTTTTTTCTTCTCTTTAGTCCACCTTAAGCCTATAATACTTTCTCCTGCTAGATTTATAATAACATCTATTGCTGTAATTTCCTTTAAGGCAGTGTACTCATCTTCTCTATACTCAACAATCTCATCTATTATATTTAATTCTTTATTTTCAGTATTTTTCTTTCGAGTAGCTAAGGGATGTTCAAAAAACTAACAATATTTACAATCAGCAAAAAAACTATTTCTATATCATCTTTATGTATGAAATTTTTTATAAAATCATTCTCTATACCTGCGAAATATAATACTCTAAGAACATTTTTTATAAGACAAAAGGATTCCTTAATGACTGGATCACTTTCAAAGTTTATATACTATTTCTTTATTAATTATATTTCATATGTTATTTCGAATGCCTTCTAATTCACATAATTTTTACACTTATTATTCTGATATTATTGCTAGTCCCTCAACTGCAATAACCTCTCCTTTTTTATTGAATACAGGAAATTCTGTTATTTCAAACTTTATTCGTTGCACATCTTTATTGAATATTTCTATAGGATATGAAGGCTGCTTAACACCCTGAATAGATAGGGCTGTGTACTGCTCCCCTTGATTGTTAATTGGATTATCTGTGAGGAACTTGGTGAAATCTGTTAAAAACTCTTTTTGTGTATATCCCATAAGATTTTTTATAGAAGGACTTACATATTTCATTACCCCGTTTATATCATGGCGATAAAAAAAGCATCCCTGTTCACTATCTACGTTTGCTGCATCATTCATGGATTTAATTATATAGCTGGTAGACTCTTTAGAGTATTTTACTACTTCATTCATTGAATTAGTAAATTCTTCTGTTGCTGCAACAGCTTCTTCAGTACAAGCTAAATTTTCCTGTGCCACAGCCGATAAATCACACATGATTTGAAGTACCTTTTCCTTTCTAATCTCCATATGCATTCCAACTTCACTAATCTTATCCATAATGCATTTAATTTCATCAATTTCCTGATTAATGCCGTTAAATTTTTCTATTGTATCCTCTACTATACTAAATTGATTACTAAAGTCTTCTTTAACTGTATCTATAGTCCTTACTGCACTATCTGATTTATTTTGAAGATTATCCACAATTTCATCAATTTTCTTTACAGACTCAGTTGTCTGTTCAGCTAATTTTCTAATTTCTGATGCTACAATAGCAAAGCCCTTTCCTGCTTCTCCTGCTCTTTCTGCTTCTATTGCCGCATTTAAAGCAAGTAAATTGGTCTGTTTTGATATCCCCTTTATCATAGCACTGGCTTCTTTGATTTCTACTGCATTTTCATTGGTTCTATGAATTAAATTATCAATCTCTTTTATTGAATTGCCACTCACTTTAGTTTTCTCTATTAAACTAGTAATTGTCAGGCTTCCTTCCTCCTTAAAAATAATTACGCTGTTAATTTCCTTATGAATAGAATCAATGTACTTTTTAATATTATCAATGATTCCTCCAAGCTCTGCTGCAACATTTTCGCCATCTTTAGTAAATCTAGTCTGCATTTCTGTGCTTTGAGAAATATTCTCTATAATTTTATTTAATTCCATAAAACTCGAATTAGAATCATTTACGATTTCCATGACTTTATTTAATGTGCTTTGAACACCTTCTGAAGTAACAGAAATATTTTTAAGCAAACTCTTTTTATTATCATTTTCCTGTTTTAATTCATTTTCATATAGTGTTTTTACGCTAGAATCTTTTAAAAGTAAATAAGTAACTATTCCAGTATATAAGATAACTATTGCCACCTGCAGAAACTCCTTTGAAAAAACAGCAGTTATTAACAATATCCCTCCTAAAATAATGGTAATAAATACAGGAAGCTTATTCCTTTTTCTTTGATTATACAATTTCTTCAAATATCCCATAACCTTTCCACGCTCCAATCCTTTTAATCAAAAAAATCCAATAAAGTTTATGCTTCCTTCATTGGACTTCTTTCAGTATATTTGTGTTTTTATCAAACAGTATCATAATTAAATTATCTATAGCTATTACAACAAAAATATTAATTCAAGGTTATCCTCTACTTTTCTAATTATAATTATAATTAGAATTTATTATAATAATTTTTGATATAGATTAATTGTAAGAATCGGAACTTTGATTATCTTCCTCCAATTTTTCTATATATATTTCAATTTCCCCCATATCCTCACGAATTTTTGCAATTGTATCAAGTTTTGTTCCGAAATTTACAATCTTTAAAAATTCAAATTTGCTATTATAACAAAAAGAAGCTTCTTCATATAAACATACATTTACAAATACAAATACATTTTATTGAATTTAGAGCAATGGTGCTCTGCTTAGCAGAATACCATTGCTTTTTATAATTTAGAATATAAAAATGGAGGATTTTAATATGGAACATGGAAAATTAAAACGAACTTTGAAAACAAGAGATTTGGTAATTTTTGGTCTAGTATTTATGATACCCCTAGCTCCAGCCGGCATGTATGGTGTATATTTAGGACCATCTGGTGGAATGGTTGCATTGTGTTATTTAATAGGAATGGTTGCTATGTTCTTTACTGGGATGAGTTACAGAGTCATGGCTCAAAAATTTCCAGCAGCAGGGTCTGTATATGTATATGTTCAGAAAGGTGTATCACCTGCATTAGGTTTTCTAACAGGCTGGGCTATATTATTAGATTATTTCTTAATGCCAGCAACTGTTGTTATTATCGGAAGTATCTATGGTAATGCACTTATACCTTCAATTCCAACCTGGATTTGGATACTAGTTTTTATCGGCTTTAGTACGACAATTAATGTTTTAGGTGTAGATTTAATGACTAAATGTAGTTGGATACTATTTACCTTACAGATTATTGTGATTATAGCCTTTATAGGATGTGTTATCAGACTTTTGCTTAATGGAACAATTCATTTTAGCATGATTTCATTTTATAATCCTGAGCAGTTTGATCTATCTAGCATTCTTAAAGCAACAGGTATTGTTATTCTTAGCTATTTAGGATACGATGCTATTAGTACCTTAGCAGAGGAAACTGTTAATCCAGAAAAATCTGTAGGAAAAGCAATTATACTTTCTATTTTAATCATTGGTTTAATCTTTATCTCAACCACTTTTTTTGCAGGAATGGCCTATCCGAATTATCAAGACTTAAATCCTGATACTGCTTTCACAGATGTTGTTACCTTTGTAGGTGGGACATGGCTTAATATATTAACAACAATTACATTGATTCTTTCCTTTGGAATAGCAACAACACAAGCTTCGCAAGTGGCAGTTGCAAGAGTGCTTTTTGCAATGGGACGAGATGGAGTATTGCCAAAACAGTTGGCACATATCAGTAAAAAAACACACAGTCCAGTAGTTGCTACTGTATTAGTAGGAATCATTATAACACCCATCGCACTGTTTTGTTCTCTTGACTTTATTACTTCAATTGTAAGTTTTGGCGCTTTATTAGGCTTTATCTTATTAAACATTGCAGTAATTAGTAGATTTTTACTAAAAAATGATGAACCAATCAGCTTACAGAAGAAAATAATACATTATGGAATATGTCCTACCATTGGCTTAGCAGTAACTATGTGGATATTTATTAATCTAGATGCAAATGCACATTTAATCGGAGCAATTTGGCTATTAGTCGGCTGCTTATATTTAGCAGGTGTTACAAAATTCTTTAAAAATCCTGTTCCACAATTAGAGTTAAGTTAATGAACAATAAGGCACATGAAAATAAATAACAAGTCCCAAAGCTGCCATGAATATTTTTCATCAAGCAAGGAAGTAAAATGCTATCATAGCGAGCCTATTATGGTATTTTGCTGACGCAGGATGATGGAAAATAAGCTGGCAGATGGACTTGTTATTTTTTTGATTGTGCCTAAAGCAACTTAAACAGCTGCAACTTACTTATAACAATCGTGCTTGAACCTATATCTTTTTTCTATAAAACTTATTAAAGAAGACCATGATTTGCCATAAAAATCCACATAATATTAGTAAAAGGAATACTCAAAGCACCTATTGCTCTGAATATTCCTTTTACTTTTTATTAATTATATAATAATTATTCGTTTTTTATACTCGATTTCTTTTAATGACTTTACATACATCTTAGGTGTTGTATTTGTAAATTCGTGAAAATCTTTAATCATATGAGACTGATCATAATAACCTAAATCCATAGAAATCTGTGCCAAATTAGATTCAAACATATCTTTATCTAACTCATTTAAAGTACTTAATAAATATTGAAACCTCATAAGTTTACAAAATACTTTCGGAGATAATCCAAACTCTTGAGAAAATGTCTTATTTATATATCTAACTGAATATCCCGTTGCCTCTGCAAGTTCATTGATTTTAATTTTTCCTGCCGTCTGCATAATGTTATTCAGCATATATTTCTTTAAATCTTTGTATTTATTTATTTCTTTAAAATTAGCATAAAGCTTTATATATCTTTCTAAAAACACCTGTATCTGATAGTTAAAATCTCTGCTTGAAGTAATTTTTTCAAACAGCTCGTTATCTTTTATCACTTCTAAAAATGGAATTTCTTGTTCAACCAAATCTGACATAGTAATATCTTTAAGTTTAAATGGACTTCCTGGTAAAAATCTTACTCCAAAGAAATATTTATTTTCACTATTATGAGTTAATGTTGGACGAAGAACTGTTCCACAAACATTTGCATATGGAGCCTTATCATCACAACAGAATAGGATATCAATACATCCATCTGGTACTGCGATAAAAGGTCTTTCTATAATATCATCTTTTTGGAAGCAATAGAAATGAGAAATTCCATAATTCATTATAACTGCTTTATAATAATGAGATGTAGTCATTACAAAGTATGGCTGCTTAGGCCTAATAATATTTTCTTTTATTTCTCCCATCACATCTCCCCCTCTCCACTTCTTTTCTTAAATAAATTAAACTTCCTTGAATTTGTAAAATCATCTTTTAAAAGTAGAAATTTAATCAAAACTCATATATACGTTATTACTTAGAATATAAATATTAAATTCTGAAAATAAATATTTATATTAACTATATAGTATTTACTTGATATTTTGAATACATTTTTAATGGCTATGCAGGAATAAATTTATTTTAAATTATATTCAGCAAATAAAGCTTTATCATTCCTTCCAATGACTGAATTCATTTCTATTTCAACTAATTGAATAAAACATATGAGTACCAACCATTGTAAAAAAAGAGGCCTAGTTTCTTCTTTGAAACTAGACCTCATTGTCTTTCTTTAATATTAGATTACTCCATGTATGAAAATAAAAATTGTAAAAATCGGAACTAAATCATTTATCTTTTATGATATGAATATATATCATGTTCACTCTAGAGAATTATAAAAAACACTGAAGAAAATAAAAAGAGGCTAATCTAATTTAACGAGTTAAACTAGATTAACCTCTTTCATTAGATGTCTAAAATGTCTTTCAACATATCAGTTACTTTTTCCTTAGTAACCGGCACAGGACTTAATCCTGCAAATGGTTCATTCACTACTGCATTTTCAACTTCTTCAATGTTGCTGTAATCCAAATTATAATCTTTTATAGGTTTTAACTTTAATACTTCATCTCTAAAAGTTATATATGCATTGGCTGTTATATTTCCAATCTCCTCAACCGATTCTGTCCCGCTAAATTCTGCACCAAGAATTTTACCTATATTCTTTACCTTTGCCGAACAAACAGGTACTATATGTTTAATCATTGCTGGAAACCCATATGCACACGCTGCTCCATGAACCAAATGATATTTAGCTCCTATAACATGAGCAATAGAATGTCCAACATGAGCACAAGAATTAGCTAGCATCCATCCCCCCCCATAGACGCACTAACATGCATCTTAGTTCGTGCGTCTAAATTACTTCTATCATTTATAGCTATTGGAAGATACTCAACTACTGTTTCCATTACTTTCTCACAAATCATATCTGTTGTAATGTTTGATAATACAGTTGTATAAGCTTCAGCCGCATGTGAGAAAACATCTAAACCAGTCATCATAGTTAACCCCTTAGGCATTCCTATAGTTAATTCTGGATCAAGAATTACATACTCACTCATTGCATTTGTCGCAAGTATCGGTACCTTATTATTATGCTCTGGATCTGAAATAATAAGTCCATTGGATAATTCTGAGCCAGTTCCTGATGTAGTTGGAATACTTATAAGTCCTAATGATTTCTTTACCTCAGCTCCTGGTTTTCCATAATCTAATATTTGACCATCATTAAATCTTAAAATTGTTACACCTTTTGCAGTGTCTATCGCACTTCCTCCTCCAATTGCAATTACACAATCACAATTCTTACTATTACATAACTTTGAGCCCTCATTAACGATTTCAGCTGGTGGATCTGGTAGTACCTTATCAAATTCTATGTATTCAATTCCACAGGCTGATAAACTTTCTAATATCTTATCAATAATACCTGCCGCCTTAACACCTGAATCAAATACTAAAAAGGCTTTCTTATATCCTGCTTCCTTTATAAGTTCACCAATTTGTATCGATGTACCCCAATGCTAACACCTTTGAATTTTGTACCAATGAAAAACTTAACATAAATTATCCTCCTCAAATAACTAGTATAAAAATAACATTTATTACAATTCACTAAAACTTCATGCCTTTCTAATTAATATAATAATTTTTTTTGTTAAATAATTATAGTAAAAATCAGCACATTTATAATTATATAAATAAAAAAGAATACTGATATTTTGGTAAGTATTGTTTTAATACAAAACAATAAAGCTCTCATCCTTATAAAAGGCCGAAAGCTTTACTGTATTCTAATAGTATCTTTATTAATCCTTATATCACGGAAAGATCCCCTTAATTTCTTCTGCATAAATCAATCTGCGAAGCGCCACAATATATGCTCCCATACGTAAACTACAACCAGTTTTATTGCACTCATCTACAATTTCATTAAAAGCTTTTGTCATAATATTTTCAAGCTTTTCATTTACTTGATCTCGTTCCCATGTAAGTTCTTGAATGTTTTGCACCCATTCAAAATAAGAAACAATAACACCACCACTATTTGCAAAAATATCAGGTACAAGTACAAGCTCTCTTTCTCTAATTATCTCATCTCCTGCTACAGTAGTAGGCCCATTAGCACCTTCAATTATAAATTTGCATTGCAATCTCTCTGCAACACTTTCATTAATCTGATTTTCCATGGCAGCTGGTACTAAAATATCACAGTTGCAAGTTAGAATCTCTTCATTAGAGAGATGTATCACCCCTTTAGAATCATAATCCTTAAGCATATTGCCATTATCTACAAATTCAGATATATCAGGAATATTAAGTCCATCTATGCAGTAAATACCACCAGATACATCACTTATTGCTACAATCTTCGCACCTCTATTGTAAAAAATACGTGCAGCGTTTCCACCTACGTTACCCATACCTTGAATGGCCACCTTAGTACCTTCTAACTTTTTATTATATTTAGCTAGAATTAACTTAGCACTAATTACAATACCACGTCCTGTTGCTGATGCACGCCCTCTAGAACCACCTAGTTCCACTGGCTTACCTGTAACAACTCCTGGACATGGCTTGCCTTTTAACATACTATAAGTATCCAGAATCCATGTCATTATCTGAGCATTGGTATTTACATCTGGCGCTGGAATATCCGAATCTGCACCAATTATAGGTTCTATTGCATAAGTATATCGGCGAGTTAAGCGACATAATTCTCTTTTAGATAAAGTTTTTGGATCTACTTTAATTCCACCTTTGGCACCGCCATACGGAATATTCACAACTGCGCACTTCAAAGACATCCAAGTTGCTAATGCTTTGATCTCATTCAAATCACAATCCTCATGATATCTAATTCCGCCTTTGAACGGGCCTCGTATATTAGAATGTTGTACTCGATAACCTTCAAATACTTTAACAGTACCATCATCCATTTCGACTGGCAGATACACAATCACTGCTCTTTGTGGGTTTTTAATTATTTCAAATGTATACTTGTTGATATTTCCTTTATCCATTGCTTGTTCAAGAATTGATAGAACATTCTCATATGGATCATATTTTTTTTCCATTTTCATTCTCCTTATATAATTACTATACTTAATAAATTTATTCTACCTTCGATCCAATAACTGCATCCATTTCTATTTCAACTAATTGAGAAGGACGATTAAGCATAGGAGTACCAACCATTGTAAAAAGCGGTCTGATATCATGAAAAATCTCTGAATATGCTCTTGCAATCTCAGCTCCATACTTCATATCAGTTGTATAACCTTTTATTCTAATCACTTCTTCTCTTTTAGAACCTGATTTCTCTAGCAATTTCACTAGCTTTTCTAAAATATATTTTGTCTGCTCATAAGCACTGCCCTCACCATAAACTGTGCCATCAGGTTGTACAGCAGTAGTACCTCCCATATAAACAAATGGACCGACCTTTACCATTCTAGAATACCCTGTTTTTTCTTCTAATGGAGCACCTGATGAATAATTTGTTCTTGTTAAATCCATATTAATTCTCCTTTTTTAATACTATTTCTAAATTTTAGCTTTAAATCTATCATAACGGAAATCACTTATATCAAGAGTAGTTCCATTTCCTTCTACCATTTCTGATAGAAGCAGACCTACTGTTGGAGATATTCCAAAGCCATGTCCACAAAATGCACATGCAAGTATAAGTCCTGGTACTTCTTCTACGTAACTTATTACTGGCACATGATCTTTGGAATCATCTATCCATCCTGCCCAAGTACGAACTATTTTAGCATCTTTTAAATCAGGAAAATACTTCATTATTCCTCTGCATATACACGAAGCTGTAATACTTGCTGTGGTTGGTGTTCCATTATCTTTATTAAGAGCTTCATACCCCGATGAACCACCAAATACAAAAGAACCATGTTTACTTTGATGTCCATAAAAATCTGCTTCAGCAGTACCAAGCATTTGGTAAAACATTGGCTTTTGAGCTTCTGTAACAAGAACTTCTAACAGCACCTGATTCATTGGAATATCAATCCCCACTGTAGCAGCTAGCTTTCGACTTTCATAACCTGCTGCAAGAATTATATGATTTCCTTCATACAAATTATTTTTAGTTACTACCTGCCTTGCTTTTCCTTTTATTTTTTTAATTTCGATAACTTCTTCCCCTGTGATAAAACGAGCGCCTAATTCTCTTGCTTTACGATAAAAACCTAAGGTTGTAGTTAAAGGATTGGCATGTCCATCAGTAGGACACCAGCTTGCACCTATAACTTCCTCTGAAAGATATGGATTGATTTCTCGTACTTCTTCTCCTGATATTATGTTTACATCAAGTCCACATTCTTGAGCATTCTTAGCAAGATTAGTTAGTATCTTCATATGCTCTACTGTTTTACCTAATCTTAAATTACCTTCTTGATAATATTCCACATCTACTCCTAATTCTTCTGAGAGATTTGGCCAAAGATTTTTTATACCATACATAGCAAGTGGAAGTTCTCTTTTATCACGTCCTGATTGACGAACTCCTCCACCATTTCTTGTTGAACCTCCATCTCCAATACTGTCACCTTTATCGAGGACAATAACAGAATGACCTTTTTTTGATAAGTAGTATGCTGCTGCATTTCCAATTACACCACTTCCAATGATTATTACATCTGCACTATTTTTCATGTTATTTACCTCCTACTTGTTCATTTCCGAAGACTTCCATTTCTATAGGTCTCATAGGTGCACGTGATACTGCTGATTCCAATTCTAAAGGTGATATTTTAAGCTCTCTTGCTACAATCCCTTTTACCAGTTTCCCACAGGTTTGCCCTTGGCAAAGACCCATACCTGTTCTCAAATATCTCCTAATTTCAGTTATAGTAAACATACCATCATGTACTGCTCTTCTTATTTCTCCCTTTGTTATTTCTTCGCAGCGGCAGATTATCATATCATCATCAGACTGCGGAATAAACTCACCTATATCTCTTGATCTATCATTTACTTTACTCATAATCTTACCTCCTATGCCTGCTTAAAGAATCTTACTTTCATTCCCATTTCATTTGGAACCTTTATTGTTAATAAATTGGTGTTATCAAAGGCTTTAACAGA